>Ga0334888_1005517_pt1 | contig 10575 bp, 8 predicted proteins | sample GraSluR1_MG_FD_207227 | JGI IMG/M metagenome (GOLD analysis project Ga0334888, IMG submission 207227) | Sludge microbial communities from methane-producing bioreactor in Wageningen University, Netherlands - Granular Sludge_3_08-R1 | ecosystem: Engineered > Bioreactor > Anaerobic > Unclassified ...
AATTTTCCAATCAACGCATTTTTAACTGAAACTAACCCCGTCACCGGATTTCCACTATCTTGATTCAGCTCAGGAAACGGTACATCAATCCATGGTTGAGATATATCAATGGTCCCATTGTGAGCGTCTTGAGTTTGAAAAAGGAGATAATCTCCCGGAGAAACAATTATGGTTGGTTGGAAATGTGCTGAAAAACGAAAGGTCCGGTAAGTCTTTGGAATAACATGGAACATTCTCCTGTTTTCCCTCCTCAAATTTTAATTATTAAAAAAAAAGGGGCGTAAAGAGGTTTCGCCCCTTTTTTTTCCTCTTACATTAATCCCATATCCTTATAGACTTGTTCTTGGTAATCCAAAACATCAATCATTTGATCGACATTATCGGGAGTCATAACCAAAACACCGGTCATAATCAATTTCGGCACCATGGGGAAACCCATATCTTTATATTTCTGCAAGATTGGTGTGCTGGGGTGATTGTATTCATAAAGAACTCGGAATCCCCAAATTTCGAAGGCTTCCCGCTTTTGAACTACGGCAGCTTGGATGGTTTGCTTTTTAACTGCTTCAATGATGTCAGGTGTATTGTCAACGCAAACCACTTTGATTTCTCCAACTTTTCCTGCTTCCTCAATAGCTCGGGCAATACCCGGACCACTCGAGGCATTGATGCCAATGAATCCATTAATTTCTGGGTTAGCTTGAATGGCTTCGGCAGTGAGCCTGGCCGCTTCGATAACTGAACCTTGGTCGTTTTGGAGACCAACAATTTCAATGTTTGGATATTTCTCCATTTCTTTCTCAATACCGTTCCGTGCTTTTAAGGTATTATCGTTTGGAATAACGGCACTCAACATTACTTTCCCTTTTTCTCCAATGAGTTCAGCCATGAGTCTTGCCTGAAATCTTCCCAATTCTTCCCAGTCGGTTCCGGAATAACAAATTCTGTTGGTATTTGGTGCATCACCGTCAATGCAAACCAGAGGCACTCCCTGAGCTAAAACCTGGTCAATAACGGTATTGTGACCTTCTCCAAAAGGCATAAAAAGTATTCCATCTGGATTTTTAGCCATGACTTGCTGGAGGACATTGTTTTGCATTTCAATATCAATGTTTTGCGGTCCCATGAAATGAATCTCAGCACCTACCCGGTCGGCTTCTTCCTTTAACGCTGGATAATCATGGGTTAAAAAAAGCGGAAGGGTTGAAACACTGGCTATCCAGTAATACTGCTCTTTTTCTTGGGAAAAAACTGGAAGTGTTGAAGCAAATACCAAACTAAAGACTAAAACACATATCATGAACAAAACTTTTAATTTCACTACGAACCCCCCTTACTGGTTTTTTTACTGTATCCTGTATTATAATTCTTTGTATACAGTATACAGTGTACCTTTAGAGTATATAGGAATGAATTGATTTGTCAAGAAAAAATTAACTTTTTACATATATGCTATTATCATCTCAAAATTGAATTAAATTCTTAGTCATAAATTATCAGGAGGAAGGTCTCATGTTTCCAAGAAAACTTTTTAGAATGGTATTGACAGGCTTTCTAATTCCTTTTTTATTTTCATCATTATCTTTTGCTAAATACTTATCAATTCAATCTTCTCAATCCTTTCCCAGCATCACTCCTGTAAATTTAGTTTGGGATGAAACCGAGCAAAAAATTATCCTCATTGGGATTGCCGAAGATGAGATTGGTAAAAGGTTTAATCATTTTTGGTTTTTTTCAAAGGATGGAGAGCTTATTGAAGAGAAAATGATTGATCAGTCTACCATTGGGCTCATTTCAAAAGCAGCTTACTGGAACCCGGGAAAGCTGATCTTCGTATCCACACCCTCTATGAATGATGAAAAAAATCCCTTGCCCGATACCCAAGTTGTAACTCTCTCAACCAATTTTGACCGCGAAATTCTAAACATTGCCACTTTGAAAAACATTGATTTGACTTTTAACAATAGTCTACTAATCAATCAGCAGGCTAAAGAAATCCTTCTCCTAAGCGGAACCCATACTACTCTATCGCAAGGACTAAAGCCAAGGAATGATTGGCAGATAAGATTAGATTGTCTTGGTTTCAACGGAGAGAATATTTGGACCACGGAAATTGGTAATCAACAAGATAACGTTATGGGACAAATGATAAAAATTGGCCAGCTTTTCTACGTGGTCTATAACACCTGGTTTCCAGGTGAGAGATGGAATATACAGATGGTTGGGCTTAATAATTTCGGCCGAGTGATCAACGAAAAAACCATCATGAATGGTTCAGGCTCAGATCTGGTAAATGATATCGAAAAAATTGACGATGATCATTTTTTAATAATTGGAACAACTGACTCAGATAATAACGACTGGGGACTTCCAAAAGGGAAGAGTGATCTGATCATTTTAAAATACCATATTGATGGAAATATAAAATGGTTACGGCGACTGGGAGGCCAATATCGGGATATTGGAATAACTGTTTTATATGATGAACAAGAAACCATTTGGATAGCAGGAATGACCGAATCAAAAGATGGAGACATCCTTAATAACCAAGGCGGTTGGGATATCTGGGTCATTCAACTGGACCGAGATGGTAATATTTTGGAAAATAAATGCCTGGGAACTTTAAATGACGAAAGCCCAGTTCAATTTCTACAAGTTGAAAACGATATTTGGCTCTTAGGAGCCTTCCAAGCCACCGTTACCAAAACTCTACCAATACTCATTCGAATAAACGATTAAAGAAAAAGTACTTTTCTTTATTTGATTACTTCAGCTAGGAGGTCGAGATAATTTTCTAATAATCTGACTATAAGAAAATTTTTTCGTACGTGTTCTTTCCCTTTTTCTCCCATTTCTATTCCCATTTCAGGGTTTTTAAGGAGAGAAATGACTTTCTCGACAGTTCCTTTTTTGTCTTGAGGATCGATGAGAAAACCACTTTCTCCGTCTTGAATCTGTAAAGGTATACCTCCAATATTGGAAGCAATTACCGGTTTTCCTTTCCAAAGAGCTTCGGTAACAGTCAGTCCAAAACCTTCGCGAGTTGATTTTTGAATGACCACATTCGCTTGTCTCTGTAAGGCATTAACCAGAATACTGTTTTCGGTGGTAAGCAGGATTAGTTCTCGCTTTTTTATGAGAGCATCATGTTTTTTCATAATTTTTGAATAAATCTTATATCCTTCGGGATCATCGCTAGCCATGCTTCCACACAAAACCAGACGGCAATCAATTGCCTTTCGGACCTCTCGATAAATGTCTATGACTCCCTCAGGATCTTTCCATTTATCAAAACGAGAAATTTGAGTAATGATAGGTTTATTGAGGGGAACTCTAAATTTCTTCATAGTTTTTTGGATGGTATATTCAGTGAGTGGTTTGTTTTTTGGTGAAAGGGGATCAATGGCTGGTGGGATGATAATCTGTTTAACTGGAAGATCTTTTCTGAGATACTTTTCATTCGAAACAATTACTAAGTCATACTTTAATATAAAACTTTTAAGGAAATTCCAAAGACGCTGATTGGGATCAGTCAAATCAATATGACATCTCCAAATCCACGGTTGTCTTTTTTTATAAAAACGAACCAAGGGCAAAGGTTGGGGGTCGTGAATAATGCAGGCATCATGATCAAGGTGAGTAAACTGTGAAAAATCTTCATTATTATTAACATATAAATCCCTTTTAATGTGGGTAAAGTGAAGAGGGTCACCTTGAAGCGCATTATGAAATTTTTTAGTAATTCCAAAAAAATCAGGGTTCCCATGTAAAATTCTCCATCCAGCATCAAGGCCAATATCATTCATCAAAGGGACTAGAGAAGATAACATTTCAGCCACCCCACCACCCTGATAGGTCGAGTTGACATGCACGACATGTTTTCCATACAATTTCGTCATTTTGTTATGAATTCGAAATATTACTTCATCTCCTACAATTTCTTGATAATCTTCTAATCTCTTCATTTAGTCACCTCCGTTATTTCCAGAAGGAGTTGCCGAACATCTCCCGGTGTTTGAATGCTGTAATTGGCATATGTCGATCCAATTCCCACTTTTATTGAATGGGCAGTTTCAGGTAACATCGTGAATATATCTTCATCGGTATAATCATCACCGATAGCCAGGATAAAATCAGAAGGATAATCGTTTAACAATAAGCTCGCTATTCGACCTTTATTGATGGACACATTTTTAACTTCGACAATCTTGTTCCCTCTTAAAACTCCTAAATTAAGATTGGCAATCAAATCCAGCAAAGCATTTTCCAATTCTTTTGTCCGAACATCGGCTAAGTTTGGATCAGCTTTCCGATAGTGCCATACCAATGAAAAGTCTTTTTCTTCCAAAAATGAACCGGGCGTCCAGTCGACATAATGTTCCATAAGTGGACGTATCTGTTCTTTCCATTGGTTCGACAAAGGTTCAATAGTTTGCCAATCATCTGGGATTCTCTTAATCCAAGCGCCATGTTCAGCAACCAATATCAATCTGGAAAAATCAAACCAGGATTCTAAGGTTTCTTTCTTTCTCCCGCTGATTATCACCACCTGGTTTCTTTGGTCTCTGGTCAATTTTTCCAATAAATGAAGGAGCTTTTCATCGGGTTTCGCTTTTCGAGGAGCGTCAGCAAAAGAAACCAGTGTTCCGTCATAATCTAACAACAATAGGCGTTGGTGAGCAGAGATATATTCATTCTGAATACGATTTCGAATGGTTTTAGTCAGTTTTTTTGTCGAATATTCTAGCTGGGTGTCTCTTGCCTTGATTAAATTATCCAGAAATTCTTTCGCCCATTTTTCGATCGTATAACGTGACAAGCGGTGGTTCATGGTTCGATTCATCTCAACCTGTTCTTCTGCAGAAAGCAAGAATGCTTTTTTTATGGCCTCAACAATTGCTTCTACATCGTTTGGATTGACGATAATGGCTTCTCCTAATTCTCGAGCTGCTCCGGCCATTTCACTAAGAATTAAAACCCCCTTCCTCTCAGCTTTCGTCGCTAAATATTCTTTAGCAACCAAGTTCATACCATCTCGCAATGGCGTTACCAATGCAACATCAGCGATGTTATAAAGAGCTGTGAGATTCATGAGCGGTAATTGCCGGTAGAGATACCAAATGGGTATCCAATCAATTGAACCATATTTTCCGTTTATATAGCCAACCATTTCATCAATTTGCTTTTTTAAAAGAAAGTAATTCTTGGTCCCGATTCTCGATGGAACCACCACCAGTACCAAGGTGAATTTCTTTTCATATTCAGGATTTTTTTCCAAAAAGAGATCAATGGCTTTTAGTCGTTTTATTATTCCTTTGGTATAATCCAATCGGTCAACCGAAATGACGATTTTACGATTGCCAAATTTTTCTTTCAATTTATCACTTTCATTAATAATTTCCTTATTTTTACTCGCTTGCGAGTAAAAATGATAATCAATACCCATGGGAAAGGCATCCACTTTTACAATTCTTCCATTCACATTAATTTGTCCTAATAAAGAATCCAATCCCAATAATTGCCGAACACTGGATTGAAAATGCCGAGCATAGTCATAGGTATGAAAACCAATTAAGTTAGACCCAAGAAAACCCATTAATATTTCATTTCTCCAGGGAAGCAAGCGAAATAATTCATAAGAAGGAAATGGGATATGGAGAAAAAAACCAATAACGATTTCAGGATACATTTCACGTATTAAATTAGGAAGAAGCATCAGTTGATAGTCATGAATCCAGACCAAGTCGTCCGGTAAAAGAATTTCCGCAACGGTATCGAAAAATATCTTGTTGACTTTTTTATACGTTTCCCAGTATTCATTATCATACTTTACATAAGTGGGAAAATAATGGAACAAAGGCCAAATGGTTCGATTGCAAAATCCATTATAATACCAATCAATATCTCTTCTTCCCATAAAGACTGGGTAACATTTTTCTTCTTTTAAAGAATCCTTAACCAGTTTGGTCTCTTCTAATTTTAAACCTTCACGGACTATGCCTGGCCAACCTATCCATAGACTTTCATAATTTTTGTAAAAAGAACCAAGGCCGGTGGCTAGCCCTCCAGCGCTTCTTTGATATTGAATATTACCTCCAGGTTTTTTCTGAACACTAATCGGCAATCGGTTAGAAATAATCACTAATCGAGGCATTTTCTACCTCCTTATTATTCAGTCTTGGTTTGGAATGAACACGAAAGAAATGAGCAGTCATTTCTACGACATAATTAAAGGGTGTAGGGAGCTATGACTGAGAAGAACGAAAATCCTTCATCATAAAAATCAATAGAAAACCTCTTTAACCTTCGTATCATATAATAAAATATACCATAGATTGAATTATTTGAAAAATAATACCTCCCCTAACCTTGCCTTCTTTCAAGACCAGGAGATGATGAAAGTGAAATTTTCTACTGATCGCTAATCATTGATCAAAGCAATTTTACTTTTTATTCAACATTTCGATGACGTTTTTCCATTTCTTCTCGGCTAACTTTCATCTTATCAGCAAGGATGAGTACTATCAAATCAAAGACTATATAAAGAGACTGCTCAAAGAGACATCCCATGGGTTGAATGGAAGGAACAGTGTTAAGTCCTCCTCGATAAACCGAAGCCGGAACCATGAGAATAAGATCTGCCAGCTTGGGGGTTTCTCGACTGGGATTACCAGTTACAATGGCAATTTTGGCTCCTGCTTTCTTTGATTCCACAACAATATGATGAATATGGGGAACATTTCCGCCTCCAGAAGTGGCAACCAATAAATCTCCTTCACCTATAGCCGGCGTTGTATCATCCCAAATCCAGTGAGCAATTTTGCCAAGATGGGTTAACCTCATAGCAAAAGCTCTTAAAGATAATCCTTCTCTCCCTCCACCAACCAAAAATACCCGTTTGGCATCAACAATTGCTTGAGTAAATTTTTCCACTTCATCCTCATTTAATCTCTCAAAAACCTGTTTCAACTCATTCACAACAGTTGCAGCTAATTCTCGAATTATCATCTTTTTCACCCCTTTTAATAGTGGTAACTATAAATTAAGGAAAAGCAATAAATTTCAAAAGAGTTCACGATTTTATAATAAATAGAGAGAATCATCCGGATTTTTTTTAAATATATTTATTACTGCTCTGAATTCGCTTCTTCAACAATCTTGATTCCCGAACTCAAACTTACTCCAAATCGTGAAACACCCATATCATGCATTTTACAAAGAGTTTCGTAGTCTCTAATACCACCAGCGGCTTTCATTTTTATTCTTCCTTGAATAGCTTTAGCCATTATTTCAACGTGTCGAATTTCTGTTGGTTTCGATGCCCAACCAGTCCCGGTTTTTATAAATTCAGCTCCACTGTTCATAACAATTTTACAGGCATCAGTTAGCTCATCATCAGTAAGATACATAGCTTCGACAATGACTTTCAATGGTTTTTCCACTATTGTTTGATAAACGGCTTGAATGTCCTTTGCTACTTTTCCGAACTGTTTTGATTTAAACCATCCGATATTCATAACCATGTCAAACTCGTCACATCCAATATCATAAAGAGTTTTTGCTTGGAATACCTTCACTTCGGTTAACTCAGCTCCGGTTGGGAAGCCTATTGGTGCTCCAACCATAATATCTTCATCTTTAAAAGCTTCCACCAAAGTTTGAGAGTAACAAGGTAAAGCAAAAGCACAAATAAATTGGTATTTCTTAGTCTTTTCAATTAAATATTGAATATCGGTTTCAGTATTCACCGACTGCAACATACTGACATCAATCATTTTAACCAATTTTTTCGGATGAATTTTCATTTAAAATAATGCCTCTTTTCTATATTGTGATTTTTATGATTTATAACTAAATAACCAGCTTTCCCATTTCATCGCCAATGTCCGATAAACTATTTGAAACTCTCTTAAATACCTCATAAATCTTTTGGTACTTCTCTACATTCTCGGGAATAGGAGTAATACTTTCTACAAGATCATGCAATTCATCGATCCTCTCGAAACTCTTCCATAAACCAGTCCCAACTGCTGCACAGGCAGCAGCCCCTAATGCCGCTGCCTGTTCATCGATATTAGTTTTACTGACTTTCATATTGTATACATCAGCATAGATTTGACGCCAGAGCTTGCTCTTACTCCCTCCACCGACCAATAACATTTCATTGCTCAAACTCGTCATCTCTTCAAGTTTATCCAGACAACATTTTAACCCAAGAGCAATGCCTTCCATCGCTGCTCGAATCATATCAGCTCGGGTATGGGCTAAATCAATTCCGACAAAAGCCCCACGAATATGGATACTTTTATCAATAGGCATTCCACCGCCTAGACTGGGATTAAATAATAGTTTGTGAGAACCAACCTTCGATTGAGCAGCTTCTGCAGTCATCAATTCATAAACATCTACCCCCTGATTATTAGCCTGGGTTTTTAGATCAATGGTAATGTGATCTCTTAACCACCGGAAACTTGAACCTGCTGAAATAATCGCCAAAGCTGAAGCGAAAAAACCAGGAACGACATGAGCAAAGACATAGGGACGGGCAATTGGATCGAGCAAGGGACTACGAGAAGAGACGGCAATCCAGGAAGAAGAACCCAAGGAATTATATGCTCTACCTTCCTTAAAGGCTTTTGAACCAAGAGCCATGCAAGAATTATCCACCCCTCCCGATACCACATAAACACTTGAGTGCAAACCTAGTTCTTCTGCTGGATCTGGTCTAATTTGACCGATAATTTCGGTTGATTGAACTATTTCGGGGAAAATTGAAGCAGAAAGCCCACTGGCTTCTATAAGTTCTTCGGAATAGTTCCAATTTTTTAGGTCATACACTCCCGATCCGGAAGCATAAGAAAAATCAGTTGTTACTCTGTCAGTTAATTTAAAATTAATATAATCTTTCGTTCCAATCACTTTATCGATTTTTTTAAATACTTCCAGCTCTTCATCCCTATACCACAATATTTTAAACAAAGAATATAATTGGGGTGGAAAACCATTTCCGGTTATCGAATACCATCTTATTTCATCAAAACCATCAAAAAATTTTTGAGCTTGTTTTACTGCTCGGCCATCGGACCAAATCGGCGTCTGTTCTCTCAATAGATTTCCCTTTTTATCTAAGGGAACTACACCCAAACTATGGCCTGAAATACTGCAGCAGTATACTTCTTCCTTTTTAACATTGGTTTTATCTAGTAATTGCCTGGTGCTTTGAACGATTGCTTTCCACCAATCATTTGGTTTTTGTTCATGCCACCCATGGGCAGGATAAATCGTATCATAAGGAACAAATACTCCTGCCAGGCAGTTCCCTTCTTCATCGTATAAAGAAGCCTTGTTTCCTCCGGTTCCTAAATCCCAAACAATGATATGTTTAGCCATTTTTCCATCCTCTAAGAAATTTCAAAATAATAAAATGTTTAAGATACTCTATCAAGAATAATGTGAATTAGAAGCTATAGCAAGATAGTCGGGACAATAATCATCATTATCTGATTGACTTTTTAACTCCGGGAATTATAATAAAGAAAGCTTTATTACTTCATCTATAAATTGTAATATAAAGTTTTTTAAAAAGTTGTTTGATTAATGGTCTTCTGAGGGGGGCAAGAATCTCTTGTGAATTACTTGAAGGGAAGCAAACCCATTGAAAGAACAACGATGAGTTATCATTCCCCTGATACTCTTTATAAAAAATGGTTAGTTTCATTTTTTTTAAGTCCTATTTTTGTATTTAACTTCGTTTTTCCTAATAAGCTTCTGTTTTCTCTATTCATAATTTCTTCAGTTTTATCCCGATATATAGGTGTGCTCTTTTTTCGTCCCCTTCTTCAATCTTACGATCATCTCGCTATAAAACATCAAAAAATAACCAGATTTTCAATGAAAATTAATTGACTTACTCAGAATTATGTTTTGAATCTCAAACATTTTACCATATCGATTCGGGGCTCCTTGGTTGCTCCGCAAAAGAATGGACCAAAGTCTAATAATCATGCCATTTTTTTGTTGTACCATAGTTTAGATAATCTGATGAAATAAAAAATTTAATGTACCTAGGGGAGAACTATGAGTTCTAAAAATACTTCATTCAATAATAATATCAAGGCTATATTGGGGAGACCGGAAATTAGCGTTTTGTTTGCTCTATTAGCAATCTGCGTCTGGCTATCCATTGCCAGTCCGTACTTTTTAACCGCAAGAAACATCGTAAATGTTTTCCGACAATTTTCACTCATAGCCATATTGGCTGTTGGACAAGCTCTTATCATCATTACTGGTGGGATTGACCTTTCGGTGGGATCTTTAGTAGGTTTTACTGCATGTTTTGGTGCTATGGTTGCGAAATCCGGAGCCTCTCCTTTATTAACGCTCATTGCAATTCTGGGAATGGGTGCTGTGGTTGGTTTATCCAATGGCTTACTGGTTAGTAAAATAGGTCTTCCGGCTTTTGTTGCAACTTTGGGTATGATGAGTATAACCAGAGGTTTTTCGCTTCTCATTACTATGGGAGTTCCTATTCACTATAATCCAACTTGGATATCGGTATTTGGAGGCGGTTATATT
>Ga0334888_1005519_pt1 | contig 10572 bp, 8 predicted proteins | sample GraSluR1_MG_FD_207227 | JGI IMG/M metagenome (GOLD analysis project Ga0334888, IMG submission 207227) | Sludge microbial communities from methane-producing bioreactor in Wageningen University, Netherlands - Granular Sludge_3_08-R1 | ecosystem: Engineered > Bioreactor > Anaerobic > Unclassified ...
AACATCGTGGCGCTCGACGAGTCGCCGCTCGAGGAGGGCGTGCTCTACGTGGGCACCGACGACGGCCTGGTGCAGGTCACGCGCGACGGCGGCCGCACCTGGACGCGCACCGACCAGGTCGGCGACGTGCCGCGCGGCGCCTACGTGCACGACCTGACGGCGAGCCTCTACGAGAAGGGCGTTGTCTACGCCTGCCTCGACAACCGCAAACAAAACGACCTGAAACCCTATGTCTACGTGAGCCGCGACTATGGCAGGTCCTGGAAATCGATGACCGGCGATCTGCCCGCGCGCGGCACCGCCTACTCGCTGCGCCAGGACCATGTCGATCCCGACCTCATTTTCGTCGGCACCGAGTTCTCGGTCTTCTTCACGCGCGACGGCAAGCGCTGGCTGAAGCTCGCCTCGGGCCTGCCCACGATCAAGGTGCCCGACCTCGAGCTGCAACGGCAGCAGAACGACGTCGTGATTGCCACCTTCGGCCGCGGCTTCTACGTGCTGGACGATTACTCGCCGTTGCGCGGCCTCGGCGAGCAGCAGCTCGCCCAGGAGGCGCTGCTCTTTGCCGTCCGTCCCGCGCTTCGCTACATCGAGCGCCGCACCTTTGCCGGCAGCGACGGCGACCAGGACTGGACGGCCGATAACCCGTCCTACGGCGCGGTCTTCACGTACTACCTCGCTGACCCGCTCGAGAGCTTGACGCAGCAGCGTCGCGAGGGGGAGAAGAAGCTGCGCGAGGACGGCAAGCCGGTCTACTACCCGGACTGGGACGACCTGCGCGCGGAGGAGCGGGAGGAGGTGCCCCAGATTCTGCTGACCGTGCGGGACGGCGAAGGCCGGATCGTGCGGCGGCTTCCGGGCGCGACGGGCGCGGGCCTGCAGCGCGTTGCCTGGAACCTGCGTTTGCCCGGCGCGGCTCCCGCCGCTCCGGTCGATGCGACCAAGCGGTCGCCTTGGGATCGCATCGCCGACGGTCCGCTCGCCGTGGCCGGCGCCTACACCGTCGAGTTGCACCGGCGCGCACGCGGCGACGAGACCCTGCTCGCCGGCCCGGTCGCCTTCGAGGTGCGCGACCTCGCCCGCAACCCGCTCGCCGGCGACCAGGAGGCGAAGCTGGCCTTCGAACTGGAACTGCAGGACACCTACCGCCGCGTCGAGGCTGCCACGCGCGAGCACCGGCTCGCCGTCGACCGCCTCCAGAGGCTGCGCACGGCGGCAGCGATCGTGGCCGGTCCCGAGATGCAGGCGCGCATCGGCGCGCTGGAGGACGAACTGCGCGCGGTGTGGAGCGTGTTGGACGGCGACGCGACCATCGCCCAGCGCGAGGAGCCCACCCCGATGCCCGTACGCGAGCGCCTGGGCCGCATCTCCTGGTCGCTGCGCGCGACCACGATGGGGCCGACGCAGACGCAGCGGCAGAGCCTGGCGATCGCCGCACAGGAGTTCGCCGCGGTTGCGCCGGACCTGGCGCGCCTCGTCGACGAGGAGATCCCGGCCCTGGTGGCGGAGTTGGAGGCTCTGGGCGCGCCGTTCACCGGCGGCGGCGACCACTTGGTTCCCGACAACGATGGCGGCGACGAGGCTCGCCGGTGGCGGCGTTACTAACCTGGGTTGTGCCGGCACGACCCGCGACCTTGCGTCCTGGCGCGCAGTTGGCCTTTTGCTGCGGATCATGCCGGAGTCGTCCGGGCTGGCCGCGATCCGGCACGCTGACGAGTATGCTGCAACGGAGTCCGCGATGCGTCTCTTCAAGTTTTTCCGAGTCGGTCACCAATGGGTCGGGATCGTCTTGTCCGTCTGGCTGCTGTTGCTGTCGGTGACGGGATTTCTGCTCCTGATCAAGAAAAAAGTCGACTGGATCCAGCCGCCCACACGGCGCGACACCGCGGGCGAGGTCGCCGATCTGATCAGCCTGCAGGACGTGGCGGCCGTGGTCTTGGCGCAGGAGCATCCCGATTTCCAGACGTTCGCGGACATCGAACGCATCGATTTTCGGCCCGCGCAGCGCGTCTTCAAGGTGATCTCGCGCCGCCATGACGCGGAGATCCAGGTCGGCGCGGTGAGCGGCGAGGCGCTGTCGATCGCGACCCGCCGCTCGGACCTGCTGGAGCGTCTGCACGACGGGTCGTTTTTCGGCGGCTTCGTCCACGCCTGGTTTTCGCCGCTCGTCGCCGCCAGCGTGGCGTTCCTGACCGTGTCCGGATGGTGGCTCTGGCTGGCGCCGCATCGGCGCCGGCGGCGTTGACGGCGGCGTTGTTGGCCGCGGCGATCGACGCGGGCTACTTGCCGGCGCCGCCCATGAGATAAAGCCAGGTGACCAGCCAGTTGGCCAGGATGGTCGCTGCGGTGAAGATCACCATGCCGGCGCTCATCAACGCTAACCCGGACATGATGTTGCCCACGACGCACCCGTTGGCGAACGCGGCGCCCATCCCCACGAGGATGCCGCCGACGAACGCGGTCACGGTCTGCTCGGGCGGCTTCGGCAGCAAGCGAGCCTGACCGGAGAGACGGCCTGCAACCCAAGCGCCCAACACCAACGCGGCGACAACCAGCACCAGCCACCAGACGACGCGTTTCTGACTGTCGATCAGCAACTGCTGCATGTGCAGGACGCCGTTGGTGACGCCGAGGGGATAGTTACGGCCGCTCGCCGCCGAAGACAGATACGCCGGGCCGGCCAGCAGCCCGATCATCAACCCCGCTTGCCAGGGCCGCCAAGGGCGCGTCAACACTCGTTGCAGCCAGGGCGGACGGTTCGCCCCCTGCGGCGATGGATCGGCGATGATGACGGCTGGTCCGCAAGCGCCGGCGGCGGCGGATTCGGCGCCGGCTGAGTGCGTAGCGCCGGTTGCGCGGGCCGCGCCCCTGGCGCTGCGTCCGGCCGCCGCGCGGCGGCGCCCGGCGAGCACGACCGCCAGCGTGGCGGCGCCGCACAACAAGGCCAGCAGCCAAAAGGGCAGCCCGGTGAGGCTGCTGAAGGTCACCGCGACGCCTTCGGGTCCGGTCACCTTGTGGCTTCTGAGCGCCGCGTGCACTCCCGCCAGCGACCCGTGCTGGACGGCGCCGATGCCCAGCGGGATCCCGACCAGGGCCGCCATGGAGTTCAAGTTACCGGTTCCGGTCTTATACAAGCAGCCGCTGATGCACCCGCCGGCGAGCACGGTGCCGGCGCCGAAGACCACGCCGCCGACGAGATAGCTCAGCCAGAGCATCTGTTTGGGCGCCAGTTGGACCAGGTCGAGGACATCCAGCAACGCAAACCCGAGCATCGAGACGACGATCAGGATCCACAGGCCGTAAACCTTGCTCCTGTCCCGCAGCAGAAGGACCTCGCTGAACGCGGACGACCCGCACAGGTCGCCTCGCTGCAAGAAGAAACCGAAGAGGAACCCCACCGGCAGCGCCGTCAGAACCCACAACCGCGTGAGCCAGGCAGTCATCAGAACGGCGGCCAGCAGGCCGGCGCAGACCCAACTGATGGATTTCCAGTGAGCGGAAGTTTGGCTCGCCATGTTTCAGTTTACCGCCGGCGTTGGTCGGCCCCGGGCGCGGTGAGAGCGTGGCCAAGGCTATAACGCGATGGCGCGAGGGGCAAGCCCGGCAGACGGGCCGCAACCGACGTGGCCTGCCAGGCCATTGGATCGGCCCAACACGGCGACGCCCCCGGAGCTCGGCCCCAGGGGCATCGTGGATCCGACATTGGTCGCCGGGCGATCCGCTAACGCGCCGCGGCCTTGAGATTGACCGCCACCTGCGGCCAGTTGATCACGTTGAAGAACGCCTTAACGTACTCGGGCCGGCGGTTCTGGTATTTCAGGTAGTAGGCGTGCTCCCAGACGTCGAGGCCCAGGATCGGCGTCTTGCCGACCGACAGCGGGCTGTCCTGGTTCGGCGTGGCCATGATTTCGAGCTTGCCGCCCGGCGCGGCCACGAGCCAGGCCCAGCCGCTGCCGAACTGGCCGATCGCGGCGGCGCTGAACTTCTCGCGGAAGTTCTCCAGCGAGCCGAACGTACCGTCGATGGCGTTCGCGAGGTCGCCCTCTGGCTTGCCGCCGCCCTGGGGTTTCATCACCGTCCAGAAGAGGTTGTGGTTGACGTGGCCGCCGCCGTGGTTGCGCACGGCCGTGCGGATCTCAGCCGGGACGGTCTCGAGCTGGCGCACCAGGTCTTCGGCCGACTTGGCTGCCAGCGCGGTGCCCTGCAGGGCCTCGTTCAATTTGGTGGTGTACGTTACGTGGTGCTTGTCGTGGTGCACGCGCATGGTCGCCTCGTCGATGTAGGGCTCGAGCGCGCCGTAGGCGTAAGGCAGGTCGGGGGTCTGAAAGCTCATCACATCTCTCCTTGCTTTCCGGGGAGCCCGCATCGCGGGCGACCGCTGTCCAATACATGACCAATATAATCACGTATAAACGATCCACCACCCTAATCCTGGTCGCATCGCCGGACTGGACAAACCGCGACGCGTGCGGCATGGTGACGCGTCGTGTTCAGGATCGGGCGAGACACGACGGCGAAAGGAATACTCCCGTGCGTCCGGCATCTGTCTCCGCGGCCGACAAAACACGGTTCCCGCGCGGCGCGCGGCGGGCGGGCCGGCCGCGACGCTGGCGGTTCTGGTGGACGGTTGCTGCCGGCGCGGCTGTCGGCTCGGGCCTCCGCGGTCCCGATCCTGCGCAGGCGGCGTCCGCCTGGACACCGCTGTGCGACCTGCGCGCGCGGCAAGAGATCCTCGACGGCGTCTACCATTTCGCGCCGAACGACGATCGCCAGTGGCTGCGCTTGCGGACGCGCGCCGGCCTGCGCCTGCAGAACGGGAGACACCTGGGCGAGGTCCTGCTCACCAATGAGCATCGCCATTACCTGACCCCGGACGATATCGCCTTCGACTGGGACGAGGTGATCATCGAACGCGCGTTCTGGAGCTGGCAGGCGACCGGCGCCGTGCGCCTGACCGTCGGCCGGCAGGACATCGTCTGGCCCGGCGGCTTCCTGATGCTCGACGGCACCCCGCTGGACGGCGCCCGCACCGGCTACCACAACGCCGTCCGCGTGCAGACAAGCGGGGCCGCGGCGGACTTCGACGTGGCGCTGATCCATAACCCCAAGCGAGACCCCGTGGTCGTGATCGACGATCTGGACCGCGCCGTCGGCGACGCGGACGAGACCGCGCTGGCCATGCGTCTTGTATGCGGCGTCTGGGCCTGGTCGTTCATCTACAAAGACGAGCGCGATCCCGACGTCCAGCTTCCGGATCTGACCACGGCGACCTTCGCCGGGCGTTGTGACGGCGCCTTCGCGAACGGCGGCACATGGCACGGCGAAATGGCGGTCCAGTATCAACACGGCCGAACCGCGCCGCTGCCGGCGCTGGCGCCCGCGCCCGACGTGAGGTCCGCGGCGACGGGATGGGCCCTCGCGGCGGACGCGGGCGCGAGTTGGCCGCTGGATCGGCACTGGTCGTTCACCGCCGGCGCGTTCTACTACAGCGGCCAGACCGATGGCGGCCGAGCGTTCCGCACGCCGTGGGGACGCTGGCCGAAGTGGAGCGATCTCTACCTCTATAGCTTGCTCGGTGAGTCGCGGGCGGGACGCTCGCACGTGGCGGCGTGGGAGAACATCGCCGCGCCGCACGTGACCTTCAGCCGGCCGCTTGGAGGACGCCTGACGGTGCTCTTGCGCGCCTCCTGGCTGCTCGCGCCGGAGCCCGAGTGGTTGGCGCGCGGCTGCCTTACGCGCGCCGAGTTGACGGCCGTCTTCAGCCGCCGGCTGCAAGGCCATCTCCTGTGGGAGACGTTGTTTCCGGGCGCGTTCCACGATGGCCGCTACGGTCTGCCGCCGCTCGCGGATACGGTCCACTTCGTGCGCTGGCAACTCGTCTGGGCGCTCTGACCTGACACGGCCTGGCCGGGCCCCGGTGTCCGGGCGCTCGTGCCGGCGGCAAGGCCAAGGAGGATTTGCATGGCCCCGTGGAATCTGCCGTGGTCGACCTTCGGCGCGTTCATCGTGCTGGCCGTGACCATCGTGCTGGCCGTCGGCTGGGCGCTCTGGGACCGCCGGCGCGATCACAGGGAGCAGCCGTGACCATCTACGTGATCGTGCTGGTGGTCTACCTTGGCGCCCTGGCCGCCATCGGAATCGCCTTCAGCGGCCGCAGCAAGAGCGCCGGCGACTTCGCGATCGGGGGCCGCTCGGTGGGGCCGTGGGTGACCGCGCTCTCGTTCGTGGCGGCCTACTACTCGAGCGTGGTGATCATCGGCGGCGGCGGGTTCGGCTGGAAGTACGGCCTGGCGACCTTGTGGATCGGCGCCGGCAACGTCCTGATCGGCACGACCCTGGCGTGGATCATCCTCGGCCGCCGCATTCGCCGCTTCACCGCGAACCTCGACGCGGTGACCCTACCGAGCTTCTTCGCTGGCCGCTACGGCAGCCCCGCGGCGCGGATCTTCTCCGCGGCGGTCACGGGGCTCTTCCTGATCATCTACAACGTCAGCGTCTTGAAAGGCATGGCCAACAGCTTCGAGGTCTTGATGGATCTGCCGTATTGGGTGGGCGTCTTGATCTCGGGCCTTGTGATCCTCTTCTACACGGCGGTCGGCGGTTACCTGGCCGTGGTCTGGACCTCGATGGTGCAGGGCGTCGTGATGATCGTCGCGCTGGCCCTGCTGGCATTCATGGCCTTGCGCCAGGTGGGCGGCCTGGCCGCCGCCGCCGGCCGGCTCGCGGACATCGATCCGGGCCTGGTGGCCACGCCGGGCGTCTGGGGATGGGCGGGGCTGATCAGCTATACGCTCATCGTGTCGCTGGGCACCTGGGGCATGCCCCAGCTCATCATCCGCTTCTACTCGATCAAGAACGACCGGATGCTGCGTCTGGGCACGGTCGTGGTCACGGTCGGCGCCTCGATCGCCCTGCTGCCATATCTCTGTGGCGCAATCTCGCGCGTCTTCGTGCCCGAACTGGCGAGCGCGGACCAGGCGATCCCATCGCTGACGCGGATCGTGCTGAACGATTGGGGCGGCGCGCTCTTTCTGGCCGGCGTCGTCGCGGCGGGCATGAGCACGTTTGCCGGCGTATTGATCATCATCTCGAGCAGTCTGGTGCGAGACGTCTGGGTCCACGGACTCGGACGCGCGTTGAGTCCGGCCGCCGAGCTGCGAGCCAATCGGTCGATGAGCCTGGCCGTGGGATTGATCTCCCTGGCGATCGCGCTCAAACCGCCGGCGCTCATCCTGGTATTGACGGCGTTCAGTTGGGCGGTGATCGCGTCCACCAACTTGTGGCCGCTGCTCTTCGGCGTCTACTGGCGGCGCACCAGTCCGCGCGCAACCTTGGCCAGCATGATCACCGGCGTGGCCGCGGCGCTGCTCTGGCAAGCCTGGCCGCGTTTGCCGCTGCCGCCGTTGCCGCCGGCGCTGGCCGGCATCCATGGTTTCGTCGTGGGCACGACGCTGGGCCTTGTGGTGATCGTCGCCGGGACGCTGCTCGGTCGGCCCGCGCCCCAGCGATTGCTCGACGCGACGTGGCATGGCAAGACGTCAGCGGCGAGCGAGTGAAGAAAGGGTCGCCATTGCGGCGCGACTGTGATATCAGTGTGCCGCAAGCGGCGAACGAGGGCGCATTGAGTGAGGTGCGATTGGAACGTGAGCACGACATGAGAAGGTCAGCGGGACGCAGGATGGTCGGTCGCGCCACAACATGCGCGAGCCGTCGATCACCGTCGCGGATGGCCTCGGACAGAGCGAAGGAGGTGGTCTCGACTCAAAAGAATAACGATGTTCGTTTTCAAAAAGTCGTTAAACATTTCTTGCCGCCCCAGAATCTTCTTGTTAGGCTTCCGCCGCCAAAGCGCTACTCTTGCCGCCGGAGGCAGGCAGGCGAGCGCCAGTGTCAAGGAAGACGATGCTGGTTAACGGTTGAACAGAATTAGGAGGGCTGACTCATGTTGAAGACTGTCGCAGTACGTGTGTTCGCTGCCTTGGTGATCGTCGCCGTCATGGGCGTCGACCAGTCGATGGCTGGGATCCCAGGTGAAGTTGCCCATTCCGCAATGGGAGGATCGACCCTCATGCGGACCACAGCTCAATTCAATGCTTGGACGCATTGGATCGTCAACGAGCAGAACTTCGTCGAACTGAGTGTCGGGGATCGGGCTTACAGTCCCGAATATTTCGAAGAAGAAACCAAGGCGTTCGGCTCTGGTCGCGGTCAGGGTTCTCTGCACTGGGTTTACGACGATAGTAACCATCTCTTTTTCCGGGTACGCCAGAACGATCTGGGCGGCCAGAACATCAACTTCCTTTGGGGCAGCACCTTGGAGAACATCTTCCTGAGTCCGGCCGGGCTCGTGAGCGCGGGCGGCGTCTCGTATTATAACGCCTACTTAGAGGGACAGATGGTGAACCTGGCTTGGGCGCGTCCGCTCAGCGGCGGCGGCGCGTTCTCGGTTGGCCTGTTCTTCGCGAACGCCGGTTCGAAGAGCGAGTCCGAGGAGTCCTACTCCGCTCCCGGGAATTCGGGATTAGAGAGTGAAGAATACGAAAACAAGTCGAGCGCGTTCGGCGGCCAGGTGACCTGGGGCAACGGCAACGGCCTTGATCTGTCGCTGAGTATTACCAGTGAGAGCGGCGTGCGCGATGACATTTGGAACGAAAGCTACACGGAGGAAGGCGATACTTTCATCCGTAACATCAAACAGGAGCGGGAAAGCGATTTCCTCAACTTCGCGCTCGCGGCCCGGTACGAGATGGACAGCGGTTGGATTGGCCAACTAGGCGGCATCATGGGCAGCGGCACGAGGAAGGCCAGCTATTACGATTTCATGACCGACCGGGAGCCGGATGAAGTCATTAGCAGCACCGATCCCGACGAGGATATCAGCGTCATGGGTTTGATGGTCAACATCGGTCGCAAACTCCTGGACACAGATAACGCCGGCGTCACGGCAGAATTCTTCGTCAACTACTTGAAACTCAAGTGGGAATCGCAAGAAATCTTCGATTACGAAGAAGATGAACAAGTCGTCTATGATCAGGAGTGGAACAGGTCCGAGATCGTCGTGCCAGGAACCCGCGTCGCGTGCTGGACACAGATCAGCAAGCGCTTCCAGGTCATGGCCGGAGCCAACGCTTACTGGAACAAGAGTACTCCCAAGTGGGAGGAAACCCTTGCATCGTACCCATCTGAATGGGGATCGGTCAGCGCTATGGAAACGAGTGAGAGCAGCGAACGCGGTCTGATCTTCTCCTACAGCGGTGGCTTGGCCTTTGTCCCCAATGACCGGGTTCGGATCGAGGGTCAACTTAACATGAACCAACTGAACAACCTGCTGTCCCTGGGCAACACTACTCCGTTGCTCCTGAGGGTTGGCGGCACGTTCGTATTCTAGACCTGCTGTTTGGCATCACTAGGGTTGACGCGAGGAGGGAGCATCGGCTTCCTCCTCGCTGTGTCACCTAGATCGATGCTGTGGCGGCCGGCGTAAAAAGTCGCCGGTTCGGCTTCTTGCGCGGCTGTCCTTCACGAACAATCCGGGTTAACTGCGGTCTCTATGACGGATTCTGGCATGGATATTAACCGTTGCGGGGCAATAACGTCGTCGCGGGCAGAAGATTGGTCTTGATAAAAACGTCTTGATCACAGACTGTCTCTTTCCAGTGGACCGGGTTGCTTGTTGCGATCTTGGCCAATTGCTTGGGGATTCTCGACTCGGGTCATTCGTAAAGAAATTGCGAACGTTGATCTCACGATGCCAGCCCTGGCCGAACGAAAGGAATGATCATGTACAAACGTCCATTTGTGTTTCTTGTTCTTGGCTCGATGTTATTGATGGCGGGGAACGCCGCGGCCTTCGATAAAGAGCGTCGCGGGTTTGTACTCGGGCTCGGCGCGGGCTACGGCTCGGCCAAGCAGACCGTAAGCGCCAGTAGCGGGGGATCTGGCGTAGACGTATCTACAAGTTCCGGCGGCATCGCCACCGATTTCCGCATCGGTTCGGGTATCAACGATCAATTTCTGTTGTACTGGACTAGCCAGCAGGTTTTTTTCTCGAAGTTCGAGACTCTCTGGGCCCAGGGTATTGGCGGCTTGGGGGCCAGCTACTTCCTGGAGCCGGCGGCGCCGTCCTTTTTCTTCGAGGCTGCCCTGGGTCTGGGCGGATTGATCTGGGTTGAGGAATACGAAGCCGACACAGGTTTCGGCTTCATGCTAGGTGCCGGGTATGAATTCTCACCCAACTGGTGTGTCGAACTCAGTTACTTTCACGCGTCAGTTGGCTCTGAAACAGAGAATATGGTAAAGCTAGATCAATCAGTGTCTAACATCCGCGTGACCGTCAGCTGGCTCGCTTACTAGCACGGATTGCCTGGATCGGGCCCCGGCCGCTGCCGCGGCCGGGGTGAAACGTTGCCGACTTGGCTTTTTTACGGGGTTGCAGGTTGCGAACCGGATTCTATCTGCTCGGCGCCGCGCGACCTTAGAAGAGGGCGGATTGAGGCTTCTGGCGGACACAGGACTGGAACAACCCCGGCATTCGCGCTAGTATAACCCCCTAAACGCGCTACGCGGCCTGGC
>Ga0334888_1005521_pt1 | contig 10564 bp, 13 predicted proteins | sample GraSluR1_MG_FD_207227 | JGI IMG/M metagenome (GOLD analysis project Ga0334888, IMG submission 207227) | Sludge microbial communities from methane-producing bioreactor in Wageningen University, Netherlands - Granular Sludge_3_08-R1 | ecosystem: Engineered > Bioreactor > Anaerobic > Unclassified ...
CTTATACTTAAAATCCACACTGTACCTTTTTTGCTTTTTCTCCATTTTATGACCTCCTATTTTTTGTATTTGGAGGTCAACTTATTTTTCCGGCTCCCTTTGTTGTATTTAGTTTATCAAAAGGACACCTAAGTCAGGATTCTAAGCATTTCACGGGGCAAGGCTTCTAGCAGTTCCTGCTTCTTTACCATGTCGGTCATTTTAACTTTAATAAATTGCATTATTATCGCCTCTGATGGCAAGTATATATATTTAGTTCTAATATTTATATCATAATTGTTGTTTGCTTATAAACCTTGTCTTTCACAAAGAAAATATTTCCTTCGCCAATGCAGAGCCACATTAACTAGTGCAATCATTACTGGAACCTCGACTAAAGGACCTACTACAGCGGCAAATGCTTGCCCGGAATTAATTCCAAAGACTGCCACCGAAACGGCTATAGCTAGTTCAAAATTGTTGCTGGCTGCAGTAAAAGATAATGCGGTTGTTTGCCCATAACTCACACCCATTTTCTTGGAAATAAAGAAAGATACACTGAACATAACCATGAAATAAATCAAGAGAGGAATGGCGATTCGGACCACATCCATTGGTAATGAAACAATGTATTGTCCTTTTAAAGAAAACATTACGATAATCGTAAACAAAAGTGCATACAGCGCGATTGGACCAGATTTAGGAACAAATTTACCGTCATACCAATCTGCCCCCTTAGCCGGACGAAGGAAATAACGGGTTAGAAAACCTGCAGCAAACGGGATTCCCAAGTAGATCGCAACGCTCTTAGCAACTTCGCCCATGGAAATCTTCACTACCATACCCCCTAATCCTAACCATTCCGGCAATAATGTCACAAAAATATAAGCATAAATAGAAAAGAAGATTACTTGAAAGATAGAGTTGAAAGCTACCATCGCCGCAGCATATTCATTGTCTCCATCAGCAAGCATATTCCACACGATGACCATAGCAATACACCTTGCCAGACCAATTATAATTATCCCTGCCATGTACTCCGGATATTGCGGCAGAAACAGGATTGCCAAGATAAACATTAGAACCGGGCCAATAACCCAATTTTGTAATAAAGACAACCCCAAAACCTTACGATTCTTAAATACTTTTCCTAATTCTTCGTATTTGACACGAGCCAAAGGAGGATACATCATGACAATAAGGCCGATGGCAATGGGAATAGATGTTGTTCCTATTGCCAAGTCGTTCAGAAAATGTCCAAAACCGGGAAATACGTAGCCCAAGCCCACACCGATGAACATCGCCAGGAATATCCATACGGTTAAATAACGATCCAAAAACGACAGTTTCGAAACAACCGAATTTTCCAAGCCCTTTACCTCCATTTCTACCGATTCTGCAACATTGCAAAATCTTCGTTTGTGCACACAAGTTCGTTACCCAGTATGCTTTGAAAACTGTTGGAATCTTTTATAGTTCTAAGTGATTTTAGCATTCCCTGTATCGCAGACTGTATCATTATCATCGGTAAACTAACCCTTGCCAAATTCAATTCGATGAGATTATTTATTGAAAACGCTCTGATATTATATGGCAGGCCTGCGGCAATACTCAAAGCTCCTTGAATCTCTTTCTGCAATAGGACGACTTCCTCCAGCGTATTTGCATAAGCAACAAAGACAAGATCGGCACCGGCTACTAAATAATCATTGGCTCTTTCTATAGTTTCCTTCCGGTTAGCAGTTCTATCATCACTAGCCTTCAGGGCATCGGTTCTGGCATGCTTCTTTTGCTGCAATGATTTTTTCTATCATAGCCTGCTTTTCAATTATTCGGGTAGGGCCTTCTCTGCTTATGATTTGATCTTCAATGTTGATTCCCGCAGCCCCTGTAGCAATAAAGTCTCGAATGTTTTATGCACTGCCCCGGAATCGCCATAACCGTCTTCGCCATCAGCCATCACCGGAATGTTTACGGCTTAAACTATTCGCCTTGTTTGTTCAAGGTTATCCTGGAATAGAATATCTGCTTCACTCCTATAACCCCTGCTGATTGAATAGCTGCCGCCGGAACATTGCACAGCCATAAAGCCGCATTGCTCAATAATGCGTGCACTAATAGGATCATAAGTATCGGGCATGACCAAAGTTGTACCGCTATTTAGCAACTCCTTTAACCGGGTACTCATATTCATTAGGCAGTCTCCTATATTTTAAATTTTCTATTATAATAACATGGTTACTTGATCATATCAAAATAATTTGATATGATCAAGACATGATTGATACTATCAAAATTTCCAAAGTATTAGGAGACCCCATCCGCCATAAAATATTATTGATGCTGGTCAGCCAATCAGAGCAAACACATTTATGCTGCTCAGTCCCCGCCGGCGGAATCTGTAATTGCCAGATCATGGCTGATTTCGGTATGATCCAATCCAGAGTTTCATACCATATGAAAGAATTACTTGATGCAGGCTTGGTACGTGAAGTCCCGGAAGGTAAATGGAAATATTATTTTCTTAACAAGGAGGTTCTAAAAGAATATATCGAGCAATTGGCAACTGATTTTGAGTTGTAAAATTTTTTGGGTTAATACATCAAAATAAATTGATATAAGGAGGAGTTGAAGTGGAAGATATTCGCGAAGTCGTCAAACAAAAATACGCCGAAGCTATCACCAGTAAAACAGGTGGATGTTGCGGAGGAAGCAAAATTGATATGGGTGGATGTTGTTGCAATAGTTTTAGTGATGCAACCGATATAATCACCAGTAACCTATATCATTTTAAGGATATAAAAGGTCTGGACCCGGACCTGATCGCTACTTCTTTCGGTTGCGGGAATCCTACGGCATTAGCAGAACTAAATCCTGGTGAGGTGGTACTCGATCTTGGAAGCGGTGCCGGTCTGGATGTACTGCTCTCTGCCAAAAGGGTCGGTCCCGATGGAAAAGCATATGGCCTGGATATGACTGATGAAATGCTGGCTGTTGCCAGAGCAAACCAGGATAAAGCTGGAGTTAGCAATGCTGAATTTCTAAAGGGACACATTGAAGAGATCCCCCTGCCGGACAATACAGTCGATGTTATTATTTCCAATTGCGTTATTAACCTTTCCGGGAACAAAGACAAGGTTTTTCATGAAACATTCCGCGTATTGAAGCCGGGTGGAAGATTCGCTGTGGCAGATATTGTTTTGCGAAGAAAACTCCCTGAAAAAGTTCAGCAGGATATGCTGGCCTGGGCAGGCTGTGTGGCCGGTGCGCTGTTAGACAAGGAATACCGAGATAAGCTTGCTGCCGCTGGATTTACTGATATCGACGTAGAAATCATCCGAGAATATGACCTCAGTGATGAAAAGATGGCAAATTTAATAGAAAACCTGTCCTCAGCAGAAAAGAAACAGCTTAGTGGAGCAATTGTGAGTGCCTTTGTGAGGGCTAAAAAGCCTTAAGTTAATCATACGTGCTATCAATAAGAATAGATTAATTAATAAAATCGGTTCTTTGAAGAAGAAAGATATTACAGCCATAAAAGCTATAATCCAGGAAATGCTTGTTGACTGATTTAAAAATTCATTTAGGGAGTACCAATACCCCTTAAAATTCCTCTTAGTAGAGGTCTTTGAAACATTAATCCCGGAAACAACAAAATCCCAAGTCCAATGAATAAACCTGGGATTATTTACAAATTATGGCTAACCTACTACAAAATGATACAAATGCACACCCCCGGTCAATCTTTCAACGATTTCAGGGTGGGGGTGTGCATCTTCGTTAGGGGGTGTGCAAATTATCTTATCCTCAAGCTTTTACATTTTTAGATGTCAATTTTCCAATTGGCAAGCCGTTCAATCGCAGCCGGGTCCCTATGGTCAAAGAAGCTACTCGTCCCTGTGTCGAGTTTCCCAATTTCCTTCATATCCTCTGAACTAAGAGTAAAGTCAAACACATCGAAATTTTCTTTCATGCGCTCTTTTTCAACTGATTTAGGAATACATACAATCCCACGTTGAATATGCCAGCGAAGTATAACCTGGGCTACGCTTTTACGATACTGGGCACCGATAGCCTTGAGAGTTTCGTTTTGGAACATATTGCCTTGACCTTCTGCGAAAGGAGCCCATCCCTCCATCTGCACACCTTTTTCCCGCATTAGTTTCCGGTCAGCATCACGCTGGAAGTACACATTGACTTCAACCTGATTAACTGCTGGAGCAATCTTGTTGAAGGCAATAAGGTCCACCAAGCGGTCGGGGTAGAAGCTGCACACGCCAATAGCCCGAATCTTGCCCTCATTATAGAGCTCCTCCATGGCCCTCCATGCCCCGTAATAGTCGTTCATCGGCTGGTGGATAAGGTATAGGTCCAGATAGTCCAATCCCAGCTTGTTCAAAGATCGCTTGAACGCCCGCTTTGCACCTTCATAGTTGGTGTCCGTAATCCAAAGTTTTGTAGTGATGAACATTTCCTCCCGAGGAACACCACACCGTTGAATGGCACGGCCCACAGCCGCCTCGTTGCCATAGGACGCAGCAGTGTCGAACAGTCGATAGCCAATGGCAACGGCATCGCATACTGCCTGTTCGCATTGAGCCGGATCATCGATCTGGAATACGCCAAAGCCCAGCATGGGCATCTTGACCCCGTTGTTAAGTGTTACAAATTCCATGATATATCTCCTTTCATTTATAGGATGCGTGATAAATGCCTACACAATCTTCTTCGGAAAGCGAGATGCGGTCGCAGGCGAACAGGCCGCCCATCGTGGCTCGAGCGTTCTTGGCCAGGATTAGAAATTCTTCGGGCTGTATCCCATAATCGGACATTTTTAAATCAGCCACACCGCACGCTGCCTGCAATCTTTCCAAAGCGACAATAAAATCTTTCGGTTCCCTGGCTTCACGATAGCCCATCACTTGCGCCATTTTGACAAACCGCTCGTCGCAGGCATGTTTGTTGATGAAATGCGTGAAGTACGCCTTGCTGAGCATGATAAGGCCCGCTCCATGCGGAAGTTCCTGGTGATAGGCGCTCATCGCGTGTTCGAGCGAGTGCTGGCTGGTGGTGCGGCCGACAACCATTACATAGCCTGACAACGTACTGGCGAACGCCAGTTTAGTACGCGCTTCAAGATTGCCTCCGTCCCTGACCGCATCAGGAAGGCCTGTCGCCGCGTTCTCTATGGCAGTCAGCGCGAACATATCGCTCATGATGTTGCCGCCTGCGGAAATATAACCCTCCATACTGTGAGAGAGCGCATCCCAGCCTTGATAGGCGGTGAACGCTGGCGGGACGGTAAGCATCAGTTCAGGGTCAACGACCGCAAGCACAGGGAACATGCCCTTGTGGCCGCCGATGCCTGTTTTTTCATTGGTGTCCGGCTTAGTGATAACGCCATAGGCATCTACCTCCGAGCCCGTCCCGGCAGTAGTGGTGATGGCGACTAGAGGCAGGGCGGCATTCATCACCGGCAGCCCCTTCCCACTGCCACTGAGCACATAATCCCAAAGGTCGCCGGGGTTTGTGGCATTCATGGCCATAACTTTCGCCGCATCGATTACGCTACCGCCGCCCAGGGCGATAATAAACTCGCATCCGCCTTCTTTGGCTAGGTTTGCGCCTGATTCAACGGTGGTTTTCAGCGGATTGGACTCCACCTGGTCAAATAATAAGAAATCGATATTCGCTTGGCGGAGCTGTTCTTCCAAACGATCCAGATAGCCATACTTTCGAGTTGACGTACCGCTGGAAATAACCACCATCGCCTTTTTGCCGGGCATATCCTGCTGGTGCAGATTGCCCAGTTCACCAGCTCCAAACAGCACCCTTGTAGGTGCGTACATATTGAAGTTCATTTTTAGTCTTCCTCCTCTATTTCATGTGTTTTTCCCAGAATTTAATCGCGTAAACGGTGCGCCTGGTTCGCCGCGGAAGAAGATTTCTACTTGGTGGGATCATCCTGTTTCAGTGCTGCGGTGTATATGTCGTAAAAATTCTTATGATCTGCCTCTACTTCGTCGAATCATAGCGTCGATTTTGTCTACGGCTGCTCCTATATTCTCTTCAAGAAGCTCTAATTTCCGTGTACCTGAGCCTGAATCCAGTTTTCGACATGGTCGGCAATCACGTCGTTATTCAAATCCTGGAACATAAAATGATCGTTTCCTTTAATACCTTCCTTCGGAAGATCCACAACAGTACAGTTCCCACCCTGCGCGGTATATGCTTTAGCAAAATCATAGCAGGCCTGACGCATCATCTGCCACATACCGGTTGCCTGAATAGACGGGTCTCCATTATCGATATAATCGCCAAAGTAAAAGGTAACTGGAATATTCTTCTCAGTGATAGCCTTAAAATCGTCTGAATCAACTCTCGGGGCACCGCCTGGCTCGATCGCAACAATTGCCGCAATATGATCTGTATAATGTGCCGCTGTCCATCCAGGACCGCCACCCTGCGAATGTGTTACCAGAATTGAGTCCTTTCCTGTCCTTTGATATACTTCATCAATCGTTGCCGCCAAAGCTCTTGCAACCGTCTCATTATCAAAATCCATTCCCATGTCAGAGGACATTCCGGTATCCGGCGTCATCTGACGGAAGAACTGATCCACAGATGTATCATCATTAGGGAACTGAGAGCCTTCATTTATTACCGACTTGCCATTCTCCCAGCGTCCGATTCTGAACTGGGTGTACCACCGCTGATCCAGCGTCTTCGTACTAATCGTACCAGCTACAGAGGTTTGTCCGGCTTCACCACGTCTCGGCTCGTCCACAAGGAACACGCTATGTCCCTTTTTCAGAAACATGTTCGACCATCCCTCACGTCCATCTGGCGTCGTCATCCACCCCATACGGGATTGTCCATAACCGTGCAGAAACACCATCGGCAGTCCTGTTTCCTTCGCGGGAATCTGATAAAGCACATTTGCATGATCCACATGGGAAGTCTGGCCGGCTCCAGTCTCCTCCCACTGATTTTTATAGTCAAACTTACCGTCTGAAGTTACAGTTTTTCCACCTGCGGAAAACATGCCCTGCTGTGCTATAACCAAAGCTCCGCTGTTATTTTCTCTGGCGCTATTCGTCACACTGTTTCCACATCCGGTTATAAGGAAAGCTGCCATCAGGACCATTGCAAGGAAACCCATCAATTTTTTGCTCTTCATAATATTTTCTCTTACCTCCTTTATTACATGTGTTTTTCCCAGAACTTAACCGCATATTCAATCCATCCCTCGGCATCCGTCCCCATTCCCAGACCGAATCCATGCCCGGCGGTACGGTATTTCCTCAACTCCACGTCAATACCGGCCTTGCGCAAGGCGTTTACGCGCCTCTCCATTATGACCGCGCTGGCAATGGGATCGTTCTCACTGACTACAACAAAGGTTGGCGGGTCATTTTCGGTATAATCAGTGTGACCGGTGTAAGCCATAATAACCGCGCCGGGCCGAGAGAGGTCGTCGCCGCCATATTCTGCGGGGCCGTAAGAACCAAGATAGGCAGCCATGCGTGCTCCGGCCGACCCTCCCCATAAGGAATAGTTCTCTTTGCTGACCTGTAATGCCTCGGCATTGCGGAAAACGAGGGTGACCGCTGCCGCAAGATCTTCACAAGCCGCCTTCGAACTACCAACCCGGTATTGGATTACCAGGGCGTTATAGCCCTGGTTGCTTAATTCGATGGCCAGCGGGAAACCCTCATGAATAGAGCCCACGTAAGCAAAGCCTCCTCCCGGGCAGATGATGGCAAACGGCGCGCCCGGTTCGCCGCGGAAAAAGAAAAGTCCGGTTTTTTCCTTGGTGGGATCAGCCTGTTTTTGGGCTGCGGTGTATATGTCGTAAAAAATCTTATGACCTGCCGCTACTTCGTCGATCATAGTATTGATCGTGTCCGCGGCTCCCTCTGGATCAATATGTCCGTGATAGGGCAGGAGCGAAGCGACGCGCGACAACTGCATATTTTCGTCGTGACCTCGTTCCAGCGGCAGTATGAAATCACCGAACCCATCAAAGGCCGGATGATGAATGATGTCCTTGATAGGGTCACTGGTTTTCACATGCATATAACTCTCTTCCCTGCTTGCATTTGATTCCTTTACTTCGGTGGGCGCATTTGTGTAGTCAGCACGTATTTCAGGTCTTCCCGTTTTATTAACTTCACAACCACTTACCAGAAGTAGCGCCAGTAACAACCCAATCGTAATGGTCCTATTCATATTTACTCCCATAAAACATGTACAGTCAATCTATCTGCTATTATCGTCCTACCCGCCTCGCGGCATCCGAACCGGGCTGATAGCGATCACCGGAAACGACTATTTTATCCAGCGCCGCATTGATGTCTACCACCTCTTTCTCGGTCAGTTGTACAGCTGCTGCGCCTATGTTCTCTTTAAGACGATGTAAATTACGTGTGCCGGGGATTGGTACAATCCAGGGTTTTTGTGCCAATACCCAAGCCAGAGCAACCTGCGCGGGGGCGACATTCTTGCTCGCAGCAACTGCTCGAACTAAATTCACCACAGCCTGGTTGGCTTCGATGTTTTCTGGTGAGAAGCGCGGTACCTGCCGGCGAAAATCTAAGGAGTCAAAGGACTGCCCCTTTTGAATCGAGCCGCTCAGGAATCCCTTGCCCAGCGGGCTGAAAGGTACGAAGCCAATACCCAGTTCTTCTAGTACCGGCAGGACTTCCTTCTCGGGCTGCCGCCACATCATGGAGTATTCGCTCTGTACTGCAGTCAGCGGGCATGCCGCATGGGCGCGGCGGATTGTCTCTGCACCCGCCTCGGACAGCCCCCAATGGCAGATCTTGCCTTGGTGCATGAGACTCTGCATGGCTCCTGCAATCTCTTCTATAGGTACATTGCTATCGACGCGATGCAGATAGTAAAGGTCAATAACATCGATGCCGAGACGCTTAAGCGACCTGTCTGCGGATTTAAATATCTCTTCAGGGCGTCCATCCACTACCTGCTTGCCGGCTACATTCTTGATTCCACATTTGGTGGCTATTACTACCTTTTCTCGATAAGGAGCCAGTGCCTCTCCGACAAGCAGTTCGTTGTCGTCATACACCTCGGCCGTATCAAAAAAGGTTACCCCCCCATCAACTGCCTGATGAATCAATTTCACAGCCTCTTTGGGGTCCGAAGCCGGGCCATAGCCGTGGCTCAACCCCATACAGCCAAGACCAATTTCGGAAACCACCAGCTCTTTCCCCAGATTACGTGTTTTCATGAATATGACTACCCCCTATATGTTTTTCCCTGCTTTATACGCATCATCCATAGCCGTGTTCCCCTGGATATCACCTAACTGCCATGCGCCTGCACCATAAATGACTCCTTTTACTTTTGCTCCCGGCAAGCAGTCGGTAAAACCCCTAAGTCCATCTATCGTGCGTTCCATCATCCTTTTACTTGCGGCGGCCGTGGCGATGAAATAGAAATCCTTTTTCTTAATTTCCATATAGCGTGGAAGTGTCCGGTCAATCATAGCCTTCATCTGTCCATTCATCATGTAAAAATAGACGGGGGTGGCCAGAACGATTACTTCCGCATTGACCAGCTTTTCAAGTAATGCAGCCATATCATCCTCCTGAACGCATATTCGGCTGTCTTTACAGTTGTAACAAGCATTACAGTACCCTATGTTCAGGTCGTTTACATAAACCTTCTCGACCATATGGCCCACTTCAGTTGCCCCGTTGGCAAACTGATCGCAGAGCGTGTCTGAATTCCCGCCCTTGCGCGGGCTGCCCGACAAAATCAATACTTTCTTAACCATACTTTTTCCCTCCTTGACGTTCTATGCTTGTTAGCATAGTATTAAGTAGTTCTATTAGATTTTACATGTTAAAGTCAACTTTAAGTCAATGATTATTTAAAAAACTTTCCAAGGAGATGCGCAATGATTTATACAGTCGGGGAAATGGCAAAAATGCTAAGCGTAGCACCCTCAACCCTGCGTTACTATGATAAAGAAGGTCTGCTTCCTTTTGTGGAGCGTTCAGGGAGCGGTATGCGGATGTTTAAGGACGCGGATTTTGAATGGCTATATATTATCGAGTGCTTGAAAAAAACAGGGATGCCGATCAAAGACATCCGTGACTTCATTACAATGGTGATGAAGGGTGATGAAACCATCGGAGAGCGGCTGGAACTGTTCTGCAAGCAGCGCAAGGCAGTTGAGGAACAAATCGAGCAATTACAGGCAACCCTGGATATCCTGAATTATAAATGCTGGTACTACGAAACCGCACAAAAAGCCGGGACAACAGCGGTACCGAGAGAAATGAGCCTGGAAGAAGTGCCGGAGCAGTTGCGTCACGCAAAGGAAATGCTGCAAAAAACGCACACAATATAAGAACTACCTTTGATGATAACGAAAAAGACCCGCAGAGTATCAAACTTTGCGGGTCTTTTTTGTGTGATGCTCATACCCTAACTGTCCTGTCAATAAACATTGCAAACAATTTGGCCAAAAAATAAGTTGACACTTACTCTGTATTTTTTAAAAGCTCAAAGCTTAATCTGCCTGGGCTTCCATCTCTTTTAGTAAAACTCATCC
>Ga0334888_1005525_pt1 | contig 10557 bp, 7 predicted proteins | sample GraSluR1_MG_FD_207227 | JGI IMG/M metagenome (GOLD analysis project Ga0334888, IMG submission 207227) | Sludge microbial communities from methane-producing bioreactor in Wageningen University, Netherlands - Granular Sludge_3_08-R1 | ecosystem: Engineered > Bioreactor > Anaerobic > Unclassified ...
TCATGCGGACGCGCGGCGAGCTACTGGAGTGGGCCGTGGTGCACCAGGACCTGTACTACGGCACCCCACGGCGACCCGTGGAGGAAGCGCTCTCGCGCGGCGAGGACATCATCCTGGAGATCGACTATCAGGGCGCGCGGAGCGTGCGCCTCGCCCTGGGCGGTCGCGCCGTGCTGGTCTTCGTGGCGCCGCCGTCCTGGGGGGAGCTGCATGCCCGCCTGGTGGGGCGCGAGACCGAGGCCCCGGAGGATGTGCTCAAGCGTCTGCACACGGCCCGGCGCGAGTTCGCTCACATGGACCTGTTTCAGTTTGTGCTGGTCAATGAGAGCGTACAGCAGGCCGTGGATGACCTGGAGGCGGTTCTGGTGGCCGAGAAGCAGCGGCTGGGACGGGCCGACTGGCGGAGCCTGCAGGCCGAGGTCCTGGCCGATGCGGAGGCGGACGGACGGTGACCTACGAAACACTGAGCGGACGGCGGGTCGTGGTGGGCGTCTGCGGCAGTATCGCGGCCTACAAGGCGTGCGATCTGGTGAGCAAGCTGCGCCAGAGCGGTGCCGAGGTGAAGGTCGTGATGACCCGTAATGCCACGGAGTTCGTGGGCCCGGCGAGCTTCAGGGCGCTCTCGGGACAGGACGTGGCCTGCGAGCTGTTCGGGCAGATCGCCGAGGTGGAGATCGAGCACATCTCGCTGGCTGAGTTCGGTGAGGCGCTGATCGTGGTCGGGGCCACGGCCAATGTGATCGCCAAGGTGGCCGCCGGCATCTGTGATGACCTGTTGACCACCACCATCTGCCCCGTCACTCAGCGCAATGTGGCGACGCTGTCGGAGTTGGGGTATGTCTTCGTGGGGCCTGTCAGCGGGCATCTGGCCTGCGGCGAGACGGGCAGCGGGCGGCTCGCCGACCGCGAGGACATGCTGGACGCTCTGGATCAGGTGCTGGGCCGGCCCGAGAGCCTTCTGCGGGGAAAGAGGGTCTTGATCACCTCGGGGCCGACCCGGGAGTGGCTGGATCCGGTCCGGTTCATCTCCAACCCCTCCAGCGGGAAGATGGGCCTCGCGCTGGCTCAGGAGGCGCTTTGCCGCGGCGCCGCAGTCACGGTGGTGACCGGGCCCACGCAGCAGCGCCCGCCGTGGCGCGCGGAAGTGGTCCGCGTGGAGACCACGGAGGAGATGCTGGAGGCGGTCTCGGCCAGGCACCTGGAGTGCGATCTGATCGTGGCGGCCGCGGCCCCGGTGGACTTTGGGCCGGTACGTCGCGCGGAGCAGAAGATCAAGAAGGAAAGTAGCCCCGGGATCATCGAGGTGGCCAGGACGCCGGATGTAATCGGTACCGTGGCCGCCGTCGGGTCCGGCCGGGTCTACGTGGGTTTCGCGGCCGAGACCGAGAAGCTTGAGGAGAACGCCCTCCGCAAACTGGAGCGCAAGGGCCTTGACCTCGTCGTGGCCAACGACGTGTCGGCTCCCGGGGCAGGGTTTGGTGCCGACACGAACGAGGTCATCATCTACGGCAGACGGGAACAACCGGTGCGTGTCGGCTGTTGCAGCAAGCGTGAGATAGCTGTGGCGATACTGGACGCCGTAGAGCGCATCGTCGAACGATAACCGACAAGGGTATGGCCCAGGGAGGACTACACCTTGGCACAGGAATACCAGCTCACCTCAGAGTCAGTGACTGAAGGGCACCCGGACAAGGTCTGTGACCGCATCTCCGACAGCGTGCTGGACAAGCTGCTGGAGCAGGACCCGATGAGCCGCGTAGCGGTGGAGACGATGGTCACGACCGGCACCTGCATCGTGGCCGGCGAGGTGACCACCAACGGCTACGTCCAGGTAGACGATGTGGTGCGGGCCGCCGTCGAGGAGATCGGCTACACCCGGGCCAAGTACGGGTTTGACTCCGAGACCATCGGCGTCCTGACCGCCATCCACTCGCAGTCGCCGGATATCGCCCAGGGCGTGGACACCGGAGGCGCCGGGGATCAGGGCATGATGTTTGGCTATGCCAGCAATGAGACGGCCGAGTACATGCCCACTCCGATCATGCTGGCCCACAAGCTGGCCAAGCGGCTGGCCGAGGTACGCAAGACCGATGCGCTCCCATACCTGCGCCCGGACGGCAAGACCCAGGTGACGGTGCGGTACGAGGACGACAGGCCGGTGGCCGTGACCCGCGTGCTCCTGGCCGCCCAGCATCGGCCGGGAGTGGACGCCGACGAGATGCGGGCCGATCTGATCGAGCAGGTCGTGGACCCCATCATCCCCGACGAGCTCCGGGACGGCGAGATCGACGTGATGGTGAACCGGACGGGGCTGTTCACCGTGGGCGGCCCGCAGGCCGACACGGGCCTGACCGGACGCAAGATCATCGTCGACACCTACGGCGGTCTGGCCCGGCACGGGGGCGGCGCCTTCAGCGGCAAGGACCCGACGAAGGTCGATCGTTCCGGTGCCTACATGGCCCGGTACATCGCCAAGAACGTGGTGGCCGCCGGTCTGGCCGACCGCTGCGAGCTGCAGGTGTCCTACGCCATCGGCGACCCGAAGCCCTTCTCGGCGGCCGTCTTCACCTTCGGCACCAACCAGTGCTGCGAAGAGAAGATCGCTCAGATCGTCCTGGACGTCTTCGACCTCTCTCCGCGTGGCATGATCGACAAGCTGCAACTGCGGCGGCCGATCTACGCCAAGACCGCGGCCTACGGTCACTTCGGCCGCAATGAGCCGGAGTTCACCTGGGAGAAGCTGGACATGGTGGATGAGTTGAGGTTGGCGGCGGGGCTGTAGCGGTCCGGCCGGAAAGCCCGCATTCGCCGAGAGCGTCCTTCTGAGAGCCTACGCTCCCGGGAAGAGCAGCTCGAGGAACCCTTCGGGATATCGAGAGATCCTTCGCTATCCCGCTGCGCGAGATGGACGCTCAGGATGACACGAGCAGGGCCGGCCGAGCTTCCCAGCCAGCGTTCTACGGCATCGCAGCCCGGAGCGGCTCCAACTGCAACGCGGTCCGCGCGGACGGGATGACTCGGAAGGCGTGGCCCCCCGGGGTTCTGTGTGGACGCAAACGAGCGTCTCCTCCCCCCTGTGCGGTCGGAGAGAGACAGGCATCGGACCTACCCCGCACAGCAGGAAGGTACCCCGTCACGGCACGAGACAACATGGACCCGTCACAACCCTCGCTCTTCGGCGACGAGACAGAGAGCCTCTATTGCGAAGTCATCGTCGAGTTAGCTACCCGGTCCCTGGACCGGGTACTGACTTATCTGGTGCCCGATGGTCTGCGCGATTCGGTGCGCGTGGGTAGTTGCGTTCGCGTGCCGTTGGGCAAGCAGCAGGTCTCGGGCTATGTGGTGGGCCTGACGAACCGTTCGCCCGCGGGAGTGACGGTTCGTGCGCTGCTTGACAAGAGCGCCGACGAGGAGCTCCTGGACGAGGCCCAGGTCTCGCTGGCACGCTGGCTGGCCGACCGGTACCGCTCCACGCTCATGGAGGCCCTCAGGTGCTTCCTGCCCCCGGGCGCGACGCGCAAGCCCGAACGAACCGTGGAGTTGACCGACCTGGGGCGCACTCCCGGTGCCGGGCGTTCGCTGGAGGCCGCGGTGAACCAGGCCAGGGTGCTGGCGGCCCTGGTAGAGAACGACGGCCGCAACGTTTGGGAGCTGGGGAGGCTGTTCGGCGGGGGTAAGGAGGGCGTCTCGCGCGCCGGGGCGGCGGTGAGAGCGTTGGCCGCCAAGGGACTGGTGCGCGAGGTACGCCGCCTCAAGCGACCGGCCGCGGGACCCAAGACGCGACAGGTGGCGTACCTGTCCGACAGCGACCATGATTGGGTGGCGCTGCTTGAGCGGCTGTCCTCCCGGGCGCCGCGACAGGCCGAGGCACTCAGCAGCCTGCTGGCGGCGGACGGAGACGCCGTGCCCATGGCCGATCTTCCGCGGGATGCCGTGCGGGCGCTGGAACGCGACGGCCTGGCCCATGTGGCGCAAGAACGCGTCCTACGGGCCCCTCAGACTCGGGGGTTCGGAGGCGAGAGCGCCCACGCTCTGGACCTCAACCCCGCCCAGAGGGTGGTGGTGGAACGTGTGACGGACGCGTTGTCCGCAGGGCACGGCGCCCGTCTGCTGCTCCACGGCGTGACCGGCAGCGGGAAGACTGAGGTGTACCTGCAGAGCATTCAGGCGGCCACCGAGATGGGACGCAGCGCCATCGTGTTGGTTCCCGAGATCTCCCTGACTCCGCAGGCGGTTGGGCGCTTCAGGGCTCGTTTCGGCGACCGTCTGGCGCTGCTTCACAGCGCACTGAGCACCGGTGAGCGCTTCGACGAGTGGATGCGGATTCGCAGCGGGGAGGCGGACATCGTGGTGGGCGCGCGCTCGGCGGTATTCGCTCCCTGTCGCAATCTGGGCATCATCGTCGTGGACGAGGAGCATGAGCGGGCGTACAAGCAGGACAGCGAGCCGCGCTACGCGGCACAGGTGGTGGCCGCCCAGCGCGCCGCGAGGGAGGGCGCGGTGCTGCTGATGGGCAGCGCCACTCCATCGGTGGAGGCCTACTATCACGCCACCGAGGGCGACGGCGGGATCGAGCTCGTGCATCTGCCCGAGCGTATCGACGACCGCCCGATGCCGCGGATCGAGATCGTCGACCTGCGCCAAGAGCCCCGTGACAGCCGGCATGAGGCGTTCTCGGAGAAGCTTGTGGCCGCGCTCAACGAGTGTGTGGAGGCAGGCGATCAGGCCATCGTGTTCCTGAACCGCCGGGGCTTTTCGACCTTCGTCATGTGCCGGGACTGCGGCCTGAGTCTGCAGTGCCCCGACTGCGCGGTGTCGCTCACCTACCACCACCAGAGCCGCCGTCTGCGCTGCCACCACTGCGACCGTGACGAGGCCGTCCCGGAGCGCTGCCCCAACTGCGACGGGTACGACATCGGCTTCCACGGCATGGGCACCGAACGCGTGGTGGATCAGCTCGAGCGGGCCGTACCGGGGGCCAGGGCTCTGCGCATGGACCGGGATACCACGGCCCAGAAGAATGCGTACGACAAGATCCTGCGGCGCTTCGCCGCCGGTGAGGCCAATGTCCTCGTGGGCACACAGATGATCGCCAAGGGCCACGACTTTCCGGATGTGACTCTCGTGGGTGTGCTCAACGCCGACACGGGGCTGAACCGGCCGGATTTCCGGGCCGGAGAGCAGACCTTCCAGATCCTCACTCAGGTGGCCGGCCGTGCCGGACGGGGAAGCAAGGACAGCCGGGTCATCGTCCAGACCTTCAACCCGGAGCACTACGCCGTGACCACCGCCTGCGACCACGACTACCAGAGCTTCATCAGCAGAGAGCTTGCATATCGGCGGCTCAACAGGTATCCTCCGTTTGCCGGTCTGGTTCGGCTCGTCTTTAGCGACGAGGACGAGCAGCGGGCTTTGGATGTAGCCCGGGGATGTGCCGTGACCCTGCAGGAGTTGGGGCTTGCCCACCAGCAGGGGGCGGTGCACTTCATGGGTCCGGCCGAGGCGCCGCTACACAAGCTGCGAGGACAGTTCCGGTACCACCTGCTGCTCAAGGGACCGGACGCCGAGGCGGTGCGGCGTCCCACCGACGCGCTCATTGAGCGCCTGGGCGACACGGGGTCGACCGCGGTAGTGGTGGACATCGATCCCACGGATATGATGTGAGAAGCTGCGAAGAGGTTTGGCAAACATGGCTACGCGAGAGATACTGTACTGCGGCCACCCCGTGCTGCGGAGGAAGGCCAAGCGGGTGCGCAATGTGGATGACGCACTGCTTGCCCTGATCGAGGACATGAAGCAGACCATGGTGGAGGCTCCCGGCGTGGGGCTGGCCGCCCCGCAGTTGGGGGAGTCTGTGCGGGTCATCGTGGTCCGGGCCGATGACGAGGAAGACACGGAGATCCACGCTCTGCTCAATCCCCATATCGCCGAGCGCAGCGGGCAGGAGGGCGCCATGGAGGGCTGTCTGAGCCTGCCCACCCTGCGCGGAGAGGTCCCGCGCGCCGCCTCGGTGGTTGCCGTGGGCACCACACCCGAGGGCGGGGAGATCAGCATCCATGCCGACGGCCTCCTGGCCCGGGCGCTGCAGCACGAGATCGATCACCTGGACGGTGTCCTGTTCCTCGATCGGGCTCTGCGCGAGACGCTGTGCTGGGTGGTGCCGGACGAGGACGAGGAGGACGGCTACCGCCTGGACGGCACAACGGTAGAAGAGGTTACGGAGCGGTTCCGTCGGCTGCAGGAACGACGCGCGCGGCGGCAGGGGGGCTGAGCCCGTGCGTATCGGCTTCTTCGGCACTCCGGCCGTTGCCGCCGAGTACCTGGAGGCATTGGCCGCCGAGCATGAAGTGGTACAGGTGGTCACCCAGCCGGACCGCCCCGCGGGACGGTCCGGGACCGCCAGACCGTCGCCGGTCAAGAGGGTGGCGCTCAGTCTGGGGCTGCCGATCTGCCAGCCGGAGAGCGGAGAGTGTGGGCAGGCCTGCGGACGGCTCGACGAGCTGGGCGCCCAGTTGTGTGTGGTGGTCGCCTTCGGCCAGCGGTTGCCCTGCGGTCCCTTGCCCTGCAGCGTCGGACGGTGTGTGAACGTACACTACTCGCTGCTACCCAGGCTGCGCGGCGCGGCGCCGGTGCAGCACGCCATCCTGCAGGGCCTCGAGACAACCGGGGTGACGGTGCAGTACGTGGCTCCGGGCTGGGATGAGGGGGACATACTCCTGCAACAGGCCCTGGATATCGCCGCCGCCGACACGTGCGGAACGTTGACGGCCCGCCTCACCCGGATCGGAACACAGACGCTGCTGGAGGCGATCGCGGCCATCGCCGACGGCACGGCGCGGCGGACCCCTCAGGACCACAGCCAGGCCACCTTCGCGCCGCTGATCCACAGCCAGGATGCGGAGCTGGACTGGACGCAGGACGCGAAGAGGCTGGAGCGGCAGGTGAGAGCGTACAATCCGTGGCCGGGAGCCTTCACGCACGTAGGCGGTAAGCGGCTCAAGATACTCACGGCAAGTGCCCAAATAAGTAGTGGGAAGGAGGAAGGAGAAGCCGGTGAGGTCGTCGAATTGCCCTGCGATGGCGGGTTTGCCGTGCAGTGTGGCAGCGGGCGGCTGTGGCTGCATCAGGTGCAGGCTGCGGGGAAGCAGCCGATGACCGCCGAGGAGTATCTCCGCGGCGCGCGGCTGACGGTAGGGACCAAACTGGGCTGCAAGTAGCGTAGCACTACCCATTACCAAAGATACAGCGGCGCCTCGCGCGAGAAGTTGTGATGCCATGGACGAGAACACTCAACGACTGTTTCAAGAGGCCAACCAGGCGCGTCTGAGCGGCGACTACGATCAGGCGTTGCCCCTGCTGCAACAGGCATTGGAGGCCTGCCCGGAGTCGCCTCAGTGCCTGTGGGCCATGGGCCATGTGCTTCTGAACACCGGCCTCTTCGAGGAGGCCATCGCGTCGCTCGAGAAGGCCGTCGAGCTGGACGCGGGTAACGCCCTGTATGTGCTCGATCTGGCCAAGAGCCTGGAGATGCTGGGCGAGTTCGAGCGTGCCAAACCGATGCTGGAGAAGGTCGTGGAGATGGAGCCGGGTTCGCGGCATGCCGATGAAGCCCGCAAGAGCCTGCGCTACTACTAGCCAAGCCTAAGTCCAAGACCGACGAGCACGACACGGGGGGCCGCCTTGGGTCGGTGCCACGGCCGAGCGGCGAGCCCGCAGGGCGGGGTCGCCGAGGCGGGCCGGCCAAGGCCCTGGTTGTGGCCCCAGAACCTGCTCCAGACGCCGAGAAGCGCGCCCATCCAGGCATCTTGAGGTGCGGCCGAGAACTCCGCTTTCGCCGGGGATGCCACCCTGAGAGCGTCCGCTTCCGGCAAGATCAGCTCGAGGAATCTCCCGGCATTCAGCGAGATTCCTCGCTATCTCGCTGCGCGAGACGGACGCTCAGGATGACGTACTGACGGCAGAACCGGCTCCTCGGCCGGACTTCCAGTACAGAGCCCGCCTCTGCGGGCCGCCGTCGAGACGGGGCCGTCCGCCGTCCTGTGCCACAAAGCGCATGTCGTCGAATTCCTGACCGGTGTCCGGCACCGCCCGGACGCCGGTTTTCTTACTGGGTGGGTGTCTTCAGGTGTCAGCTATGGTGAGCGTGAGGTTCGAGCCGGATGGTCGTGAGTGCACGGTGCCCGCGGGGACGCTGGTGTCGGATGCGGCGCATGAGGCAGGACTGAGCCTGCATCTGCCCTGTGCCGGCCGGGGGCGCTGCGGCAAGTGTAGGGTGAACGTGGTGTCGGGGGAGGTGAGCGCTCCGGAGCCCGCGGAAGTGGCGGCCCTGACCGCCGAGGAGCTGGCCGCCGGTGTGCGCCTGTCGTGTCAGGCCAAGGTTGCCGGAGATGTGGTGGTGCAACTGCCGCCGGAGGCGCACGTGGTGGGGACCAAGTCGCTAAACGGCGACCTCGTCCGGCCGGTGGCTCTCGACCCCGAGGCCCGACAGGTTCCGCTGGCACTGGGCAAGCCCAGTCTGGAGGATCAAAGGAGCGACTTCGACCGCGTGGCCGACGCTCTGGCGGCGACGGTTCCGGACCTCCACGGCTGTCCGGCCGCGCTGGGGATGCTCTCCTCGGAGTTGCGCAAGGGAGACTTCCAGATAACGGCCGCCCTGGTGGGGTCACGGCTGGTGGATGTGGTGGCCGGCGACGAGCCGCCCCGCACCTATGGGGCCGCAGTAGATATCGGCACCACGACGGTAGTGGTGTACCTGACCAATCTGCTCACCGGAGAGTTGGTGTCGGCGGCGGCCGCGTACAACGAGCAGGGCCGCCACGGGGCCGACGTGATCTCACGAATCGAGCACTGCAACAAGAACGGCTCGGGGCTCAACCAGATGCGACAGTTGGCGATCCAGAGCATCAACGGTGCTCTGGCCGAGGCTCTGGGGCGCTGCGAATGCGGGGCCGAGGACATCTACGAGGTGACGGTGGTCGGCAATACCGCCATGGCCCACCTGTTCATCGGGATGGACCCGCGGCACCTGGCCGAGGCGCCGTACGTGCCTGTCAGCGTGCGGGCGCAGGCTCTGCGGCCCGCGGAAGCGGGGCTGAGCATGCACCCGCGGGGGAACGTCTTCGTCCTGCCCAGTATCGCCGGGTTCGTGGGTGCCGATACGGTGGGCGTGTTGCTGGCAACCGACATCGCCGAGCGAGGGCACCCGGTGCTGGCCGTGGATATCGGCACGAATGGGGAGTTGGCGCTGTGGTCGGGCAAGGAGCTGCTGGTTGCCTCGTGCGCGGCCGGGCCGGCCTTCGAGGGCGCTCAGCTTGAATTCGGGATGCGCGCGGCCCCGGGAGCCATCGAGAGGGTGTGCATCGGCACCGATGATATCGAAGTGTCCACCATCGGGGATCGGCCCGTGGCGGGGATCTGTGGCTCAGGGCTCTTCGATGCCATGGCCGTGCTGCTGGAATTGGGCGTTGTGGAGCCCTCGGGGCGCTTCCGGGAGGATGAGCTGCCGCCCGACGTTCCGGAGGCGATCCGACGGCGGCTGGTGGGCGAGGGGCGCGAGCGCCGCTTCCTCCTGGGCGATGTGGACGCAGGCTGCCCGGTCTGCCTGTCTCAGGGCGACGTGCGCGAGCTGCAGTTGGCCAAGGGGGCGGTCAAAGCCGCCGCGGACCTTCTGCTGCAGGAGGCCGGGCTGAAGGCTGATGAGCTCGGAGAGGTGCTCCTGGCCGGAGCCTTCGGTAACTACATCAACCCGTTGAGCGCCATGAGGATGGGCCTGTTGCCCACTGTGCCGACCGAGCGGATCCGGGGGGTCGGAAACGCGGCCGGGGCCGGGGCTCTACTGGCGCTGTTGTCGCGGGAGGAGCGCCGGCGGGCGGTGGAATTGGCCCGCGGCGCCCGGCACCTGGAGCTTTCTCGGCGCCCCGAGTTCCAGATGGCGTTCATGGAGACGATTTTGTTCCCGTAGGTCTTGCGGACGAGTTGGCTCATCGGATAGTATGCAGTGACGGCACACACCGGCGTGCCGGCCGGTACGATAGCACACGGGAGGTAAGCAGACAATGGCGGATCTGCAGGCATTGGCAGCCGCTGTCATCAGCGGCAAGCGCGATGACGTCGCAAACCTGACGCAGGCCGCCGTCGATGAGGGAGTGTCGGCGGAGCAAATCGTCAACGAGGGGCTCATCGCCGGGATGACCGTCGTCGGCGCGAAGTTCAAGGCCAACGAGTTCTACGTACCGGAAGTGCTCATCGCCGCCCGGGCCATGCATGCCGGCATGGACATCGTCAAGCCGCTGCTGGCCCAGAGCGGGGTCCAGCCAAGAGGCACGGTGGCAATCGGCACGGTCAAGGGCGACCTGCACGACATCGGCAAGAATCTGGTCGCCATGATGCTTGAGGGCGGCGGCTACAGCGTGCTGGATCTGGAAGTCGACGTTCCGCCGGAGAAGTTCGTCGAAGCCGTCAAGAGCCAGGGGGCGCAGATAGTGGCCCTGTCGGCTCTGCTGACCACAACCATGCCCTCGATGAAGGACACCATCGATGCCCTGGCCGAGGCCGGCG
>Ga0334888_1005527_pt1 | contig 10554 bp, 8 predicted proteins | sample GraSluR1_MG_FD_207227 | JGI IMG/M metagenome (GOLD analysis project Ga0334888, IMG submission 207227) | Sludge microbial communities from methane-producing bioreactor in Wageningen University, Netherlands - Granular Sludge_3_08-R1 | ecosystem: Engineered > Bioreactor > Anaerobic > Unclassified ...
ATCTCGCGCGCGAATCAGGCCGGCGGCAAGGACAATATCACGGTTGTCGTCGTTCATTTTCTGTACGTAGAGCAGCAAGCGGCGTACGGCCAACCTGCGACAAGGAAGAGGCCATGAAAGTCACCCTTACAGTCCATGGGCAGGAGCATGACGGGCAGGCGTTTGTTTTCACCGAGCCTGGCAGCATGCTCTTTGGGCGTGCAGAAAAGGCCCAATGTCGTATCGCGAATGACCCCTATGTGTCTCGGGCACATTTCCTGCTGCTCATCAACCCGCCGGATGTCCGGCTGCGCAATCTCAGCCGGACCAATGGCACGGAAGTGGACGGTAAGTCATACAAGCAGTCCGGGTGCGTGGCCACGGGGCCTGAGGCACCGACAGTTGTCAAGGGAGATCCCCTTGGGGGGCCTGCTGAGGCCGTGCTCCGCCACGGTTCTCAGATTGAAGTGGGTTACACGCGAGTCTCTGTGGCGATCGAGCAAGAACGATGGGCGTATTGTAACGACTGTGGCGCGGCGATCCCAGCCAGCCAAAGAGCGGCGGCCGCCTTGGGGACTCTGTCTCTTTGTCCCGGCTGCCGTGAGAAACGGCAGCGTGCGGGACCACCTGGTCCTAGTGACTCCGACGAAGAACCAGGGGGAGCCTCTGGACGCCCAGATCGGCCACATGATCTGCTTGAGGAGCTTATTCTCAGGCAACTGGGTGTACCTGAGTTCCGTGGTATCGTTCGCCATATCCCAGGGTATGAGATCGTCCGTGAGATCAAGAGGGGGGCGATGGGCGTGATACTCGAAGCGATAAGGATCGAGGATCGAAAGAAGGTTGCGCTCAAGCTTATCCGAACCGATCGGCCCGTCCCGCCGGACTTCAGAAGTCGTTTCAAACGAGAGACGCGGATCCTCCTCGAACTCAAGCACCCGCACGTGATCACATACATCGATGGAAACAACGCCCGGGGGATCCTGTGGCTCGCCATGGAATACGTCGAGGGTGGCTATGACATCGCCGCACACATGAAGCACTACCGCGGACGCATTCCACTGCCCGAAGCCGTCGAGCTCGCATCGCAGTCTCTCGAGGGTCTGGCGTTTGCCCACCGCGTGAAGCATGTGGTTCATCGGGATATCAAGCCGGCAAACATCCTGTTGCCTGGTAATGATCGTTGGCGCACCGCGAAGGTCTCCGACTTCGGACTCGCCAAGAGCTTGGAGGATTCCGGTTTGAACGGGTCGATCATGACGAAGCCAGCAGTGTGTATGGGTACGTTGCCCTACATGCCTCCGGAGCAAGCAATCGACGTACGCACAGCAACTCCAACTGCCGATGTCTTCTCGATGGGGGCCACTCTATACGAGATGGTCACCGGCCGCTATGTGCGCGATTTCTCGCGAGTCCAGAATGAAGCAATACGCCAAGTTGTGCAGGATCCAGTGGTCCCGGTTCAGGAGCGCGATCCCTCGATTCCCGGTGCCTTGGCGGCGGTTATCGATAAATCGCTCAGCTTGGACCCGAGCGAGCGTTTCGCTGACGCCGAGGCGTTCAAGGGTGCATTGCAGGGGGCTGTGAGATAGACCGGCGTTTTGCTGCTTGACGTGTTTCAGCAAGACCTCATGACGCCGTACGATGGCCACGCACCTGCCCAGAGCCCTCTCGCTCACGTTTCTCAGATTGGTTCGTTCTTCCGTGATGCGCTTGCCTTGGCGTGGTTCCAGAATGCTTTGTGGACCTCAAACGCTTCCAGGAAGTTATCCGGCCTGCGCAGGAACAGCGCCCAACTTCTGGCCATGCCTTCGGTCCGGACGCGTTTCATGAAGTCTTTTTCTCGCTGGCTGGCATGGCATTCAAGCGCCTTCTGTTTCGCATCGATGGCGTCGTCCGTCAGACTGACAAAGCACGTCGGCCGGAAGAGGTTCGGCATTGTCGAGACCGCCTGATAGAGCAGGATCGTCCCGGTATGGGCTCTGGCAGCGGCGATCGTAGCCTCGTAGACCTGCCGGTGATCACTGTGGGTATCGTGCGGCGCATGAGTCAGCACCACCTTGTTCGCGGCGTTTCCGTTCATGTGCAATCGCCGCTCGATCTGCCGGATGAGGTCGTGCAAGTGCAGATGCAGGTGGCAATCCGGGAAATCCAGAACGTCCACATCCGAAGCAGAGACTCCCAGGGCTTGTGCGGCCTTGCTCGCCTCCGCAACGCGTGTCCTCCGCTTGAAAACTCGCCCCGGATCCCAATGCTGGAGACCGGGACTCAGAATCAGAAAACGAGTCCGGGCACCTCGTTCCCGGATAAGCCGGTAGATCATACCACCAGCCCCGAGCTCGATATCATCCGGGTGTGCCCCGATGGCCAGCACGTCAAGGTCTTCCGTTCCGAAAAGCATCGCGACCACCTCCTGGCAGTCGTACATACGCAGTTCAGATTCAAATCGGTGCCGAAATGTAGAGTATCTGGGCGGGATTTCACCGATACCCGACCGCGCGGCTCGCCGGACGGGAGCACGGCGGATCGGACGTCACGCCAAGTGCCCTGACTATGCGGTGATCATCACGAACTGCATCGACCCGCGTCGCGAGGACAGAACGGACGGAGCGGTTGGACTCGTCCGCTTGACCGGCATGAGCTACGTTTCGATCTCGATGAGGCGAGCGGTCGCGGTGCAGGAATAACAAGTGATCCCGCCAACTCTGTAGACCATGTCTGTGTGGGAATGGCCATGAATCAGTGTTTTGACTTTCGAGAAGCGGCAGACGAGGTCGCCGAAACCTGCCGCACCGAGGTATGGTGTGAACCCAGCCTGCACCGGATCTTGCGTTACCATGACTCCCGCTCGGAAGGGAAGGTAGTGTAGAACGGCGATCACGTGATCCGCTACATCCTGCGCTTGCTTCAACTGCACTTCCAGATCAGCGGCGAAGCGCTGGCTGACCTCCGAGTCGGATACGCCCCATCGAATGTAAAGCCGGTCATTGCAGTGGATGGACTGCAGTTCGCTGCCCGATTCGATCACGATGACCTTGCGCGCGAAATCGCTCTCGGAAAGATCGGACCACCGTTTCCGGTTCCGCGGTACGAATAGACGGTGACAGTCGTCCCGAGTGAGATCCTCCCAGTTGCGGAAGTCGTCGTGGGTATACACGTGAAGATCAGGGAAATCGCGAGCAGCGCTGTAAAGTGAGTAGTCGTACCACCCCGTCGTTCCGACGAAGGCCGTGCTGCCCTGCATCACGGGGCCGTTGTTCAGAAGGTGGATTCCGTGCTTTCCCCAGTCATGCTGCCTGAGGCGGCTGAACAGCGGCGGGGTGTCCAGTTGCTCGTGCCACAAGTCATGGTTACCGAGCACGCACAGCTTCGGCTGGTCGTAACGGGCGAGCATCGACAGGTATTCTGCCAGGTGAACCTCATCGAACGCATCCAGCATGTCTCCGGCAATGACGATCCAGTCCGGCCGATGCTCGAGAACACCCCTGTCCAGGGAGAGCAGGTCGTTCTCCGGATGGTGCGTGTCAGACAGGGCCAGAATTCGCATCGATCACTCCATCGGGGCGAACCGCGAGGTTCCCGCTCGTGGCCTCCGGCCGCGACCCATGGCCGTTCCGTCCGGTACAGATGTTATATCAAACCCAGTCGACGAATGTGACCCGCCGGGATGCCGATCCTGTGCACAGAGGCGGGTCCCGTCCTGTGAGGTGTCACGCGGGCGAGGCCCGGTACGTTCCCCTTGCGATTCGCAGACTGAGTCCGATCAGGTCGAGTGGCGACTCAAGAATGTGCACGGGGCGTCCCAGCGTTCGAATGGCCTCCGTAAAAGCGTTCGGCGTTCCCACGTGCAGCAGGACCAGTTCGCATCCGGCGTGAACGGTACGCTCCAGCGCAGCCGCTGCTTCCGCAACGTTGGCGAGGCAGCCGTCGGTGATCATCACGGCCAGGAAAGGGGCAGGTCGAGAAGCAAACGCACGGTCAACGGAGTCGGGGTCCAAGCGCGTACCTCCACCCTGGTATTGGAGGAGTACGCGCTTCACGGGTCCGATCTCCCGGAAAGCGTGCCATCCGCTTTCAAGCGAATTCCGTGAATAATTGATGCACGCCACCCGTACGTCATCGGCCGCGTCGAATTGCCCGAGATGGGCAAACATACCATAGCAGGCAGCCAGGACCACATCGTACTTGCCGCGCTGGGCCGGGTCGGCTGCACGAGGGTCGAATTTCATGCTGCCGGAGCTGTCCACCACGAGCAGCAGATGCGGCGGCCCGACCCCGGCGAGCCCGTCGCTTCCCAAGGGCACTTCCAACGGTTCGGTGCGCAGGCGCGGCACGAGCTCCTTCCTCCCCTCCCGCCACGTCACGCGCAGACCAAACCAGTCAATCGGCCCGGACGCCAGCGCCCGGAGGTCTGCCCGCTCCGAATCCAGGAAGCCGATGGTCACGAGGTCGGGTTCCCGGCACTTGTGTTGTTGGGGAATCTCCGCTTCGACCGGCAGGACAGCCGCACGCTGCGAGTAGTACCGGTCCAGGCTGTCAAAGTCGAGACGACGCGGCGGGGGATTGGACCGATCCGGCCGGGGACCACCACCGGACGTTTCTGGGCTGGCAGGCGTTCGATCGCCTTGCGAATCGGAGATCGGCCCGGTGTCTGGGATGACTCCCGTGCGAGGGCCGGGCGGCAGTTCGGGCGTGCCGAACGGATGGGAGTATGGTGCTTTCTGCTGTGACGATGGCTCCTCCAGGTACGGGATCAGTAGCGCCGCAAGCTGATAGACCCGGTCGGCCCATTCCCGCTGCTGAGGTTCGCCATCGGGCTTGCATCGCACGCGAAGCTCACCACCGACACGACGCAGCCGCACGCCGAAGGCAACGGGTAACAGCTCCGGCAGCAGTCCTTTCGCCAGAGGATGTTCGGGGAGTACGTATTGATTCAGGGTGTCCTTCCATGCGTCGGGAGCCAGCACAGACTGGCCGCGGAAGAACAAGTCCGTGAGAAGGTCCATGCCGCGCTTGTTCAAATGATGTTCGAGCAAGATCCCTTTCGCGAACGGAGCTCCCTTCTTTCGAGTCAGAATCCGGACGACGATGTTCCGCTCGAAGAAACAGGCAACCGCCGTCGCGAGATTCCACTGCGTTGGCAAAACCCGCGTGGTGCCAAAACCGCCTTCGGCGGCGGCCTCGCAGAGGCGTTCGTGACGCCACGCGTCCAGAGGGCAGTGATCGTAATGTGCGGCCCACAGAGCGACCGATGCCTGGACGATGCCTCGGCCCATGTCCATCAGATCCGTGCCCGGTTCGCTTTCGCCTATCTGGAGGCACTGCTGCACGAAGGTGGGCACGTTGACCGTCACATCGATTCTCCTGAAGCCCACGAGCTTGAGTTGCAGGGGCAGCCCGCTGCCAGCCTGAACTGCGACGTCGGATGTCGGTATCCAGTCCATGCCGGCTTGCTCGAGCGCTTGCCTGGCTCCGTCGGTCAGCCTCTGCAGCAGAAGAGGTGCGGCAATTCCGCCTGCTTTGCGTCCGTGTTCCTCCAACAACTTGTCCAGCAGCGCATCCTGTAGTTGAAGGATTGAGGGAGGTCGGCATTGCATCGGTCGATTCTCCGTCGTTTAGGCCACCGTCATCGATTTCCCGCCTCGCAGGTTCTCGCGCACCCGTAGCGGCACTTCGGAATCGCGCAGTGCCTGGATCACGCCCAGCATCGCGGCGTCGCGCGTGGTGACAAACTGCTCGAGTTGCGCCTGATCTGGATCCGTCAATTCGGCGCTTGCCGCCACACGAGTAAGAAGGGCTCGGTGTTCTCTCAGGAAGTTCACCATTGTGCCCCAGGTTTCCTCAGCCACTTCGCGTAGTAAGTACAACGGATTACTTTCGTGAGTAGTCTGGTTCTTGAGCCATTCGCTATCGATCCATGCATGTCCCGGTGCGATCAGCAAGTAAGCGGCCTTGACGTCCTCGCCGGTAATGCGAAGTTGATCGAGGTAGAAGCGTCGAAAGCACCGATACAGGTCCTTGCCGATCTCGTGCGTCCCCGTCACTGCCTGCAACTCAGCGATAGCCAGTGTTCGCGTCTGAGATTTCAGGCAGTGCCGACGCGCCTGATCCAGCACCATGCAGCCTCTCACCGCCGCGATCGCGACAGCCAGGTCTTTGACCCACAGGAGCAGGCCCTCACCCAGCGCGCCCAGCCGACCGCAGTAGCGATTCGCCTTGGACAGGTGGCAGCTGGTGCAGATCGTGGATTTCAGACGTGGCTGGAAGCGGCCCGAACGGGTGCGCACGCAGGTGCTCATGGCGGCTAGGTAGTGCAGGAACAGCTCGGCCGTCGCCGAGAACTCGAGGACTTTCGGAAGTGCCTCGTGCACGGAAATCAGCCAAGGAGTAAGCGGCCTGGAGTGCGGCGGTGTGCTCCTGGCACGTCGATGGGACATCATGAGAGCCACGTCGCGGGAGGTCGGGGGCAGCTGGTCCAGATCAACAGAGATCACGATCCGCCGCGTGAGCGCCGCATCCTCCTCAAACACGCCGGCATAGTCTCGGTCCGGGGGATTGGCCGTCACCATCGAAAACGAGTATCTCTTTTCCTCGTCACCGATGCGGTACGGCAGTCCCACGGGTACGAACACGTCGCCCCGAATGTTGAAGCCGGAGCCGTCCACCAGGTGAAGCAGCAGATTGAGCAACTTTGGGTGGGCCCGCGAGATTTCATCCAGGAGGTAGCCGGGGTTCCCGAGCCATTTTGCGGCGGACATGGCCTCGGTCACCGTCGTGTGAGACAGCTTCTCGACGTTGATATCGATGAGGTCATCGACGGTCAGACCCCGGTTGATCTCCATCCTCTGCCAGCCATGCCCCTGTCGGCCGAACAGCCCGGTCAGGATCCGTTCGGACAGGGCGGTCTTGCCGCGGTCCGTGTCGCCACGAAGGGCCACGGGAGCCTGGACCAACGCGGCAATCACCGCAAGCGTTTTCAGGTCGACTGGATTCGACCAGCAGACGCCGGATCCGGCATCGTCACCAAGCGTGTCGGGCAATGTCAATACGGGCGTGGAATTGTAGTAATCGCGGGCCGCGAAGCGCACTGCGTGGAGGAGACTCCGAATGACGCTTACGCAGCGGTCAAGGCTCATGACGTGCGCATCAATGACGAGTACGTGCTCACCTGTGACATTCATGATTCGACTCCGGTGCTGGATGTCGTCCCGTCCAGCTCTTCCTCGACTCTCCTCCACAGCGCGTTTGCGGAGGCCATGGGATTGCGGAGCCGGCTGGCGCCGGCGGCCAGATGACGGAAGCCGGTTCCTTCTGGGATCGTGTCCTCCGGAAAGGCCACGGGCACCTCCTGCCAGGCCCAGGACTCAGGAGCGTCCGTCGCGGCCACGAATGCATGAAGAATCGCACCGACGTCGACATGTTGGATCATCATGTGTGGCGCCCGCCAGTCCATCGCGGCAAGAATGTCCCATGGACTGCACGTGTCGCAGCCCGGGCGGATCGCGGAAACGGTCAACGAGGCACTCGGATCTTCCGGAAGCCCGGAATCCTCATCGCCAAGGTCTTCCACCCAGCGCGTGATCAGTCTGCCGGGACTCCGCGGATCCGCCTTGCCGACCACCACGCCCCATACAGGCTGCGATTCCCGATACTGACTCGCCAGGAAAGTCAGTGCCGGCAGTTGCGACGGCGTCAGCTGCACGGGGGACGGTGGGTCCGTGGAGGCACGCATCCGCTGGCCGGCCTCTTCGAGATGACCCGCAAAGGAGAGGCTGCTGACCATCAACCGCTCGGCCGCTGGGCGCGTGGTGTCGTCGGCAATTGCCGACGCGCCCGCCCGGGACGCCAGCGACCATTGGCCCAGGCGAAAGGCCAGAATGCCCAGATCGAGGACGGTCGAAGGGCAGGCGATCCCCTCGATCCGGATGGATGGAAGCTGCTCGGCAGCCCGGGCGGGACAACTCTCCACGAGAGTACGGGCGACGCTGTATTGCATCAGCGGCGGCAGCGCCGTGAAGTCGCTCCTGCACGATATCCGCTCAAGCGAGGATGCTACAGGACCTTCCCCCGGATGAAGTCGGACGAGCTCCGCCAACGCTTCCAGAGCCTCGTCAGGAAGGCAGTCCGCATCCAGGAGGGTGGCAAACTGAACCGCCGCCTTGTCAAACTGCCTCAATCGCGTCAATGCCACAGCCATGGACGCCCGCAGGGCAGGTGGAGGATTGGCGAGGGCCTGTGCCCTCGCAAGCGTTGCGCTGAGTAACTGCATGGCTTGTCGCTGCCACAAGACACGGAGGTTCTCAGCCATGATCAAAGGATGATTGGGATGCATGCAGGACAGGCGAGTCATCTCGACGGACGCGGCCTCCGACAGGCTCGAGCGGCGATAGCCGTCGATCAGCGACAGTCGGGTCTCGATATCGTCCGGAGCATCTGCACTGGCCAGTTCCAGCGATGCGAGGCGGGCGAGCGATGCGTTCGGTTTGACCTGTTCATTCGTCATGTCGAAGCACTCACTTGGCCTTCTGGGCCGCCCATGTGAAGGTGGTACACATCGGGTCCTTGAACTCGGCCCGCCGCGAAGTCGTCCGGATTTCCAGCCAGTTGCCTCGCGCCGACGCATCGTTTGCCACTTCGGTAATGGCCCGCGCGCGGGCCTCCGCCCGAGTGCCTCGCGGCGGTTGTCGCATCGCTGCGAGTACCTCGGCTTTGCCGAAAAGGGACCGAATGGCACCTGCGCTGCACAGCCTCCCAAACAAGCCCAGCTCCGATACGTCATGATAAAGAAGGTCCAGGGCGACCATCCTCTCGTAGAGCGCCGCCGCCCGGGGCAGCTCGGACCAGGCGAGTCGGTGTCGCCGCATCCTCTCCTCCAGGAACGTGAAGCGAACTGCCGGCATTCGCTCCTGAAGATGCTGTCGCGGGGTCGTGCACGGACCCAGGGACAGATACGGACGCGCCGCCGCTACCGGACCACACCAGCATGAAAACTCCGCCAAGGTGGTTCCCAGACGATTGAGGTAGGCGACGTACAGCTTCCGCTTCGCGTACGCATCGCAATCGCGTGCGAGCCCTGGAGGCCCCTGGGCCCTGAGCGTGTCAACCGCGGTACGCCATCTGCCCGTGACGTCCCGCATCCACGCGACACCCTTGCGACTCGCGTATCGCTCTGCGGCTCTCAGATAATGCTCCTGGATATCGAGCGCGCTCCCTTCACACCCTGACGCCAGCAGCAGCGGCGCGGACCACGTGTAATCCGTATCCAACACTCGGAGTGCAGCGATCGGGTCTGCAAGCTTGCACATCGGACCGACACATACGCCGTCGTCGAGCATTCGGATGACGAGTGCCGTGCAGCCCAGGCTGAGATACGTCGAGAGGGTCGCCATGGTCGCGTCACCGTGTGCGATGTGCAGACGGTAGGTGCCGGATCCGGACAGCGGCTCGTCCTTCAGATGGATGATACCCCGGTTTACGCGTGCGTCCGCCGAGACGATCGTCCTGATGGCCACCGCTTTGTGACTCATCACGAACCCCTGAGGCCCGATTCCTCCCGCGCAAGCGTAGAATCGCGTAACGAGAAACGGCACCAGGTGCTCGACGAGCGCACCAGCCTCGAAATGCCGCGTGCTCACGTTTACATGCATACCGCGGTAGTGACCATCGTAAGAAGTGGCGCATCGATTCAGGATCACGTTGGCCGGGTTCACGTGCAGGTTGCGGGCGACGTCGGGCAGCAGTTGAAGGAGCATCCTCTCATTGGCATGCAGCGAGATCACCGCTTCCATCGGCGTGACGACCTCCGGGGTGGCGATCTCGATGAGGTTTCCCAGGTCGACATAGATCCTGGATCCGTTACCGGTCATGAACCCGGGCAGCGGCGGGGAACCTTCGACATTAACCACCGCCGGCACCACCTGCTTCACCTGGTCCAGAAGCGCGGTGATCAGCGGCTTCTTTGCCTGCCTCGAGGGCCCCGCCACAGCCAGGTTCAGTTCGCTTTCCAGTCCCATGACGGACATCATTCACCTTGTGCCTCGGTCTGATGCTCTTCCAGGGTCTCACGGATCATCGCGTCGGACTTCGGCAGCATCCGGTCAGCAAGATCCCCAAAGACGCTGTCGTCGTGATCCGCCGTCATTGTCGTTTCGGGCGATTCGTCACAATCCGGCCAGACTCTCTGTTGTGGGTTGCGTTCCATCGATTCTCTCCTTTCTTGAATGAAGGGTCATCGCGAGCGCCAGCTATTCAGGCGATCGCTTCGCCTCATCTGCCGGCTCACGCGGCACGGCTTCAGCTTCTTGAACGGACATGCCTTGGTACGGCCGATTTGCTGCCACAGCGATTGCCAAGGCGTCGCGAGTCGCCAAGATCGAATCGCTGATCTTCTTCTCCCAGTGTCTCGATGCCTCCGCGAGCGAATCCGGCGTGTCCGCCAGGGTGGCGAGATCCCGTTCGGCTTGCCGGATGAAGGCATCCGTTCTTCGACTCAACCGGCGGGCGAGGTAGTACGGGCGTAGTTCCCTCTTGCGCCGCTCCACTCCGAGTGCGGCCTCCAGCGCTTGTTTGGCCTCT
>Ga0334888_1005533_pt1 | contig 10545 bp, 9 predicted proteins | sample GraSluR1_MG_FD_207227 | JGI IMG/M metagenome (GOLD analysis project Ga0334888, IMG submission 207227) | Sludge microbial communities from methane-producing bioreactor in Wageningen University, Netherlands - Granular Sludge_3_08-R1 | ecosystem: Engineered > Bioreactor > Anaerobic > Unclassified ...
CGAAGCACAAGGACCTCGGGCTTGTCCTGGTAGACTACCTTCAGTTGATGAATTCCTCCAGGAGGATCGACAACAAGCAGCAGGAAGTCGCGGAGATATCCAGGGCGCTCAAGGGCGTGGCCCGAGAACTGGAAGCTCCGGTCATCGCGCTCTCGCAGCTCTCAAGAGCTGTTGAGCAGCGGAACGAGAAGAAACCGCAGCTTTCCGACCTGCGGGACAGCGGCGCTATAGAACAGGATGCGGATACCGTCATACTCCTTTACCGTCCCGGGTACTACGATGCCGGGACACCGGGGGAAGAGGAGGACAACCGTGCATTTATCAGTCTTGCCAAGCACAGAAACGGACCGACAGGGGAGATTTCGCTGATCTTTCTTCGGGAGTATACCCGTTTCGTCAATGCGGACCGTCGGTATTGAGTGACCTGCGCGCTTGAAGAGAACCCGCTCTATCGGTACAATAGTTCGAAGAACTTGGAAATATACGGGGCGCCCTCTTTTCGACTCCGGCCGTCGTCGACGGAATCCGGACGCGGGGAAGCGCCGCGCCGGAACGGAGCTCCATACAACCGGGGGAGATTGATGGGATGGCTGGATTTTTGAACTTTTTGAGAGGTGACATTGCGATGAACGACGGAAACGAGGCGACGTTCTCCGATCCCAAAGCGGAAAGACGATTCGCCGATATTCCGGTCGATCTCATTCGACCGAATCCAGCGCAACCCAGGCAGTTCTTCGACGAGGCGGAGCTGGAGGAACTGGCTGCTTCAATAGCCGAGGTAGGCGTTATCCAGCCGGTGGTCCTGATACCTTCGGAACCGGGGTATGAGCTCGTTGTTGGTGAACGCCGTCTCCGGGCGGCAAAAAAAGCGGGGCTTTCCAGCATACCGGCTATCGTCATGGAGGTCGCTCCGAGGGAGCAGCAGGTGATGGCGCTCATCGAAAATATCCACCGAAGCGATCTTTCCGCTATCGAGGAGGCGGCGAGTCTTCGCGACATCCTTGAGAGCACGGGCTGGAGCCAGACGGAGCTGGCCGCCAGGCTTGGGAGGTCACAATCCTCGGTGGCGAACAAGTTGCGTTTGTTGAAGCTGGAAGAGCAGGTGCAGCTTCTCGTCATGCAGGGAAAACTCGGGGAACGCCAGGCACGCGCGCTCATCTCTCTCTCCGGCGAAGAACAGATAGCCCTGGCGCGGACTGCGGTAGAAGAAAATCTCATAGCCGGAGAGGTGGAACGGCGGGTAAAAGAAGAAAGGGAATCCTCCCGTCGGACCTTTGCAGCGCCTTCATCGGCGAGAAAGAAGGAACCTCTTTCCTTTACCGGTCCCGATGGACCGACAGGGGAAATTCTCAAGGACATTGCGGAGCTGGTGGAAAAAAGCCGAAAAAAAGGCATTCCCGTGGTCTGGAAAGTGAAGGAGCTTGCGCAGCGAGAGCTAGTGTTGGAGCTGGTGGTCGATCTCCGCAGCGTTTCTCTCGCTTCCGAAATCGACTGAGCGGTTCTTTGCGCCAAAAAACAGAAAAAGCGCTCCGCATTGGAAAAGCGGAGCGCTTCTTTATTTCCGTCGACGAGCGAAGGGAGTTGTTAGGAAATGTTCAGGAGTCTGGTATACGTAGGGTACGGCCAGATATCCTTCGCCACAAGAGTCTCCGCTCTGTCCGAAAGGCTGCGGATGTGAACGTAGAGAGGAATCGCCTCCTCGGCGATCAATCGAGACTGTTCATCGATTTCGATTTCGTGAATCTTCGCGAGCATTGCGTCGAGCTTTTCGGAAGCGGCGATCAACCCGTTCTTTATCGACGCCAGGTCGACGATGCTCTTCTTCCAAAAGACCGATTCCTTGACGGTCTCCTCGGGAAGCGATGAAAGCGCACCTTGTTCAAGGAGTATCTGGCGGGATATCGCCGGGAGTATCCCCTCCCAGAGCATGGCCCGCATAATTCCCATCTCGATGGACACAGTTTTTATGTACTGTTCAAGGCGGACCTCGTAGTACGCGACAACTTCGCGCTCGCTCATGATGCCGAGGCTTGCGAGCAGCTTCCGGTGTTCGGGTTCAAGGTAGAGCGCCAAGGCTTCCTGAGTGCTGTTCGCTATCTTGAGCCCTCTCTTTTTCGCCTCCTGCTGCCACTCCGCGCTGTAGGCGTTGCCCTCGAACCGGATTGGACGGCTTTCAGCGGCCGCATACTTGATCGCGTCGAGCGCCGCTTCAAGCACATCGACTTCCGAGCCCTTCGCTTCGATCATCTCGGCGATCCTGTCCATTCCCCACGCCCATGAGGCGAGAAGCATCGTCAGCGGGCCGGCGATGGACTGCGGCGCTCCCGGCGCCCGGAATTCAAACTTGTTTCCTGTGAAGGCAAGAGGCGCGGTTCGGTTGCGGTCGGAATTATCGGCCATGATGGAGGGCAGCTTGTTCATTCCCAGGTCGATAAGGGCTTGCGCGGGGAGATCGTCAGGCAGTCCGTTCTCAACGGCCTCCAAAATTCCGGTGATAGCAGAGCCAAGGTATGCGCTCATTATTGCGGGCGGCGCTTCGTTTCCGCCGAGTCGGTGCATATTCCCCGGAGAGGCGATCGAAGCGCGGATAAGACCGTAATATTTCCCGAATCCGAGAAGCAGGGCGCTTAAAAAAGTGAGGAACTGGATGTTTTTCCTATGGTTTGTCGACGGCTTCAGAAGGTTGCGTCCTTCGCTGTCCATAATGGAGAAATTGACATGTTTTCCGCTGCCGTTAAGACCGGCGAACGGCTTTTCGTGAAGCAGCAGCGCGAAATCGTGGCGTTTCGCCATCTTTCGCATGACGTCCATGATCTGCTGATTCTGGTCGCAGGCGAGGTTAGCGTCGGCGAACTGGGGGGCGAATTCGAACTGACACGGAGCAACCTCGTTATGCCGCGTGGTGATGACGACGCCCAGCCTGTACAAATCCCGCTCGACATCCTCCATAAAGGCGAGAACGCGTGGGGGGATGGAGCCGAAGTAGTGGTCCTCCATCTGCTGTCCCTTGGGAGGAGGACAGCCCAGGATTGTGCGCCCGCAGTAGCGCAGGTCGAGGCGATCCTTGGCGACGGAGTTGTCGACCAGGAAGAACTCCTGTTCGGCGCCGACCGTTACATGCGCCCATTTGAGGCCGCGGTTTCCAAAGAGCTTCAAAATTCGCATCGCACGGGTTTCCACCGCGTCCACGGCTTTGAGGAGAGGTGTCTTGAGGTCGAGAGGGGTGCCGTCGTAAGAGATGAATACGGAGGGAATACAGAGCGTGCCGCCTTTTTTGCTCATCATGATGAATGCCGGACTTGAGGGGTCCCATGCGCTGTATCCTCGGGCCTCGAAAGTGGAGCGAATTCCTCCGGAAGGAAGCGACGAGGCATCCGGTTCGCTTTGGATGAGTTCTTTCCCCTTGAAGGACTCTATGGGCATACCTGTTTCGTCTTTGGACATAAAAGACATGTGTTTTTCCGCCGTGAGCTCGGTCCGAGGATGAAACCAGTGGGTCCAGTGCGTCGCCCCTTTGGTGAGCGCCCACTCCTTCATCGCCGAAGCGACCATGTCCGCGAGAGCGGAGTCGAGTTTCTGTCCTCCCTCGATGGATGCCAGAAGGCCGTTGAAAATATGCTGAGGCAGTCGCTCCTTCATTGCTCGTCTGTCGAACACGTACATCCCGAAAATATCTCGCGCTTTTTCGAATTCCACTTCCGTTCAACTCCTTCCAGCGTTTCTTCGCAAAGAATAAAAAAACATGATGCGAGTTTATACCACTACACCCGATAATTAGTCAAGCGAAAGCTTAAAAATAAACGCATAAAAAACAAAAAAACACGTTTTGGGAGATCAATGATAAGGTGTATGCGGATATTAGACGATTTCTCTCGCTTGATAGTCAATTTTCCCTCGGAAATGCTTTCTTTTGCCGGCTCATTCCGCACAAAAATGGTGTAAAATCAAACGGAGTCTATTGTTATCAGGAAAAAAACGGGGGTGTTTGCCCTTCGTTTAAAGCATATCCGGCAAGCTTTTTTTGACGTTTTTGTGAAAGATTCCTGCACAAGGAGGGAAACGATGAAGGTTCTCTTTTGGGGAAAGGAATTTCAACGTTTTTTCGACACGCTCTCCACGGTGTTCGCGCATCACGAGATGAACATCGCGGATCCTCTCGACGATAAGGGGGCCTTGAACGACGCTGAAGTTCTGGTGATTCGTCCTGCCAAGGTGGACGAGGATCTGCTTGCCCGCGCTCCTTCCCTTCGCATGGTACAGCAGTGGGGGGCGGGCGCCGAGGGAATCGATGTCGCAGCCTGTGCGAAGCGCGGTGTTGTCGCATGCAATGTCCCTTCTCTCGGAACGGGGAACGCCGAAGGCGTAGCCGAGGTTGCATTTCTGCACATGCTGCTCCATGCGAAACGTTTTTTCCGCGCCAGAGAGAAACTGATGGAGGGCAAGGTCTACACGCCTCCGGGAACGGCGCTCTGGGGTAAACGCGGATGCGTGGTGGGGCTTGGAAATGTGGGGAGATCCGTCGCGCTTCGTATGAAGGCGTTCGGAATGACCGTGACCGGTGTGAACCGAACCTCCCCTTCGGAGGAGGGGATTGTGGACGATTTTTTTCCCCTTTCCGCCCTTGAACAGGCGGTGAGGGGGTGTCGCTTCGTCGTGGCCGCGCTTGCGCTGAATTCCTCAACCGAGAATATTTTCGACGAGTCTTTTTTTAAAGCGATGGAGAGCGACGCCTTTTTCATCAACGTGGCAAGGGGAGGGCTTGTCCGCAGAAGCGCGCTTGAAACTGCGCTGAAGGAAGAATGGATCGCCGGCGCCGGTCTGGATGTGCTGTGGGAAGAGCCGCATTCCCCGGCGGAACCCTTTCTTACCCACCCCGCAGTTACGGTGACGCCCCATATTGGCGGAGTGAACGACGCTTCCTTCGAAGGCGTGCTCTCGTTCATCGTCCGCAATATCGACCTTCTTGCTTCGGGGAAAAGTCCGCTCTCCCGTCTCGACATCGATGGAGCGGGGGATTCCTCGTCCCGATAGGCGCATGACGGCGTATCTTATCAAGCGGATACTCTATTTCGCCACCGTACTTTCCGTTGCGACGGGAACGATATGGGTGTATCAGTACTGGTGGGAGCAGAACGCTCTTGAAAGCCCCGATGTTGTTGCCGCCGTACCATATACGCACATCGAACGAATCCCGGTCAAAGGAGTGCTGATATGGGAAGAGACGGTGCTGGTCTCCCGGTGGGACGGAAACCTTTCCTATCCGGAAACGGGAACGAGGAGAGTCGCGCGGGGCGAAACCGTTGCGGTTATCGGCTCGTCATCGGGGAGAATGGCTGTTCGGTCGGAGTCGGTGGGGTATTTTGTTCCCGGACTGGACGGAGCTGAAGGAGAATGGAGGTATGCGTCCCATTGGCCCGGTATGGCGCCGTTACCTCCGTCGCCCGTTCTTTCCGTATTTTCTCCAGGGTCGTATGTCCGTCGCGGAGGGGCCGTGGGGAAGCTCATCTCGCAGCCTCAGGAGCTTCGCTGCGTCCTCTATGCCGATGTGACGCCTTCGCTCCAAAAAGACATACACACCGGTTTCGTGCGTGTCAAGACGGAGGCGCACGGGTGGCCGGGAAAGGCTGCCGTCAGGGCCTCGCGTTTTCTTGGTACAAAGGTGAAACTCTATCTGACATTGCCGTTCTTTCCTGTCGAGAATGTCGCTTCCAGGGAGATCGCGCTCTTTATCGAGACGGGGGAGCATGCGGGTGTCGCGGTACCGGAATCCTCCGTTCGATATCGCGACGGAAAGCTCGGAGTTTTCCAGGTGGAGGGGAATATCGTAAAATTCAAGGAGATCGAAGGCCTGCCCGTGGAAGGACATCGTTTTTTTGTCCAAAAGGGGTTGCAGTCGGGCAATATCGTCGTCCTCGATGCAGAAAGAGCGAAGGAAGGGAAAATCCGACTATGGTGAGCGCAATACAAAACAACCTGCAACGTGTGCTGGAAAAACTAGCCGATGCTGTCCGAAAAAGCGGAAGGAATGACGGAGACGTTCGGCTTATCGCGGTGACGAAAACCTATCCGGTGGAGGATATACTCGAAGCAGTCCGCTGCGGTGTCGTCTCGGTCGGGGAGAACCGGGTGCAGGAACTGGCGGAGAAACGACGCCTTTGGAGCGGGCCTTCCGTCGAATGGCGACTCATCGGGCATCTGCAAGGGAATAAAGTGAGGAAGGCCCTTGAATGCGCCTCGACCGTCGACTCCCTGGATTCTTTGTCGCTTGCCGGATCTCTCGCGCGAGTTGCGGAAGATAAAAAAATGCTCCTTCCCGTGCTCATCGAGGTGAATACTTCCGGGGAGAAGAGCAAACATGGCGTTGCTCCTTACGATGCTGCGCCGCTGCTTGAGAGCGTGATGAAGGAATGTCCCGCGCTGCGTGTGGAAGGCCTGATGACGGTGGGGCCTTTGACCGATGACGAGGCGGAGGTGCGAAGCGCTTTCGCGTTGCTGCGGAGGATCAGGGATTCTTTGAGCGAAGAGTTCGGACTTCGCCTGAAAGAGCTTTCCATGGGGATGAGCGGAGATTACGAATGGGCTGTTCAAGAGGGAAGTACGATGGTCCGTATCGGCTCCGCTATCTTCGGAAAACGCACTTGATACGCAGCGGGAGGTGACGCCTTGTTGGAACGAATGATGACCTTTCTAGGGCTCGTCGACCCTGCCGCCGAAGAAGAGGAAGGCGCGCTGGAGGCGGCTGAACTTGAAACAAGAGAGGCCCGCGTCCTGAAACCGGTTCCTGAAAGCGCGGTACTTCTTATCGCCCGCGGCCTTGAGGGAGTGCGAAGAAAAGAAGAGCTTGCACAGGCTCTTCGCAAGGGGAAGCTCCTGCTTATCGATCTTCGGGGACTTGACCGGGAAGAAGGGCAGAGTTTGCTCGATTTTCTCTGCGGAGTTGCTTTTGCGAACAGAGGAACTGTTCTGCGCGCCGCGGGCGGTATTTTTCTCGCGGCTCCGCGGAAGAGCATGATAGAAGAATGGGAGGAAGAAGACGGTGCCTGATCTGCTGACAGCTCGCGATGTGGAAAGCAAGCGCTTTTCAAAGGCGATGAGAGGGTATTCCGCAACGGAAGTCGACCAATTTCTCGATCAGGTCGCCGAGGATATCCAGAAGTACTGTGTTCAGTACGCCGATCTCGAGCGCTATGCCGCCCGCCTGGAGGACAAGATTCGGGAGTTTGAAAGCCTGAAGGAAACGCTTTCCGGAACTCTGCTCATGGCGCAGAAGACTGCGGATGCCAAGGAAGAAGCGGCGAATCGACAAGCCGAGGCTATCATCGTAGAGGCAAAATCCAAGGCGGAACAGATCATTCAGGAGGCGGAAGCATCGAAGGAGCGGGAGCGGAAGGAGATTAATCATATCAGGCAGCTACGACAGGAGTTCAAAGCCGACTTCCGCGCACTCCTCTCCCGTTTTTCTTCCCTTGTTGAACGCGATGAGGAAGAGTCCGACGAGAACAACGGTGCTGAACCTGCGGAGGACGACCTGCTCAAGTGACTACTCGCCGCGCGGATCTCTCCGACCCCGTCCGATTCGTGAAGGGAGTAGGCCCTTCCAGAGAGCGTCAGTTGGCCAACCTCGACGTCTTCACGGCGGAGGACCTCCTGTTCCTCTTTCCGCGCCGGTATGAAGACAGGCGAACGCTGACGCCGCTTTCGTCTCTCGTAGCCGGAACATCGACGACGGTGATCGCCAGAGTGGTCGCTGTGGAGAAACGGACGACGGCCAAAAAGAAGCTCTCTTTGACAACGCTTTTAATTTCCGACGGCCGGGGGATGGCAAAGGCCGTCTGGTTCAACAGGGTCGGGTTGGAGAACGTCTTCCGTTCGGGACTCAGGGTTGCGCTGTTCGGCAAAGTGGAGTTGCGCAACGGCGTTCCTCAGCTTGTCGCTCCCGAGTTCGAAGTCCTTGAAGAAGAAGACGACGGGGAAGAGGAATTGCTTTCGATCATTCCCTTGTACCCGTCGACGGCGGGGCTGCATCAGAAGACTCTGCGGCGCATTGTGCGGACGGCGCTGGAGGAGTACCTTCCCCTCCTGGAAGAGTTTCTTCCCGCATCTTTGCAGGAACGGCACAGCTTCCGCGGACTGACCGATGCGATACGAGAAATACACTACCCTACGTCGCGGGAGAATTGGAAGAGCGCCAGGCGGCGCCTTGTTTTCGACGAGTTCTTTCTTCTGCAGGCGGGACTTGCGCTGCGAAGAAACAGGGCGGAGAATCCCCTTGACCAGGCCCCCGCTCTTGTCCGGGGACATTTCGTCGAGGAGTGCTTGCGGCGTCTTCTTCCGTTTTCGCTCACCGAAGGACAGAAGAGCGCCATGGAAGACATCCTTTCGGATATGGAACGTACTGCGCCGATGAACCGCCTTCTCCAGGGAGATGTGGGGTCTGGTAAAACCGTAGTCGCGCTTATCGCATTGCTCGCCGCGCTCGACGGAGAGTGCCAGGGGGCTCTTCTGGCGCCGACGGAGATTCTTGCCCGCCAGCATCATCTCCGCCTTTCCCCGGTATTTTCCCGCCTCGGAGTTTCATGCGCATTGCTGACCGGCTCTCTCCCCGCCAAAGAAAAAAAAGAGGTGCACGCCGGGCTTGAATCCGGAGAAATTGCCGTTGCGATAGGAACGCACGCCCTCTTCTCGGAAGGAGTTTCCTTTGCGCGATTGGGCCTTGCCATCGTCGACGAGCAACATCGTTTCGGCGTTCTCCAGAAACATACATTCCGCGCCAAGGGAAGCGCGCCGCATGTGTTAACGATGACGGCGACGCCGATCCCGCGCACGCTGACGCTGACGGTTTATGGAGATCTTGCCGTGTCGGTGATCAACGGTATGCCGCCTGGAAGAAAGGGAGTGAAGACGAGCGCGGTTTCGCCGAAAAAGCTGCCCGCGGTTCTGCGTTTTTTACAAGAGCGATTCGACGCCGGCGAGCGGGCGTATTGGATATGCCCTCTCGTCGAGGAGAGCGACTCCGACCTGGCCGCGGCGACGGCGAGGTTCGAAGATCTCTCGGCTGAATTCGGATCCTACGGAGTCGGGCTGCTTCACGGAAGGCTCCCTCTTGCGGAGAAGGAGAAGGCGATGGAGGATTTTCGGAGCGGCGCCACGCGGCTTCTTGTTTCCACCACAGTTGTCGAGGTTGGGGTGGATGTTCCAGAGGCGACGGTAATGGTCGTGGAGGACGCGGTTCGCTTCGGTCTCTCGCAGCTCCATCAGCTGAGAGGAAGAATCGGCAGAGGGGACGCGGAGGGATTCTGCATTCTTGTGTGCGCGCCGTCGACCCCCGAAAGCAGGCGGAGAATCGAGGCGTTCTGCTCCACGGAGGATGGTTTTGCCATTGCGGAGGCGGATCTACGGCTTCGTGGCCCCGGGGAAGTCTGCGGTGTCCGGCAGTCCGGCGTGACGGATTTCCGTATTGCCGATCTCTTAAAGGATCAGGAGATCCTCAGGCTTGCGCGCGCAGAAGCGTTCTCTCTTGTCGAAGAAGATCCTGAGTTTGAGAACACGCCGCTTCTGGCGCAGCGTGTATTCCATGTCCTCGGGAGGTCGTTGAACCTTGTCGAAACAGCCTGAAAGAAAAAAAGTATCCGGGGAAAGGAGTCCGGAAGCGTACCTGCAATCGCTGCTTTCAAGAGGCGTCTGGACGAAGGCCGTCGTTCTACGCAAGCTCCAAGGCAGGGGGATTCCGGAGGAAGAAGCCGAACTCCTCATCGGCAAGTACGAGGACGCCGGTTTTTTCGACGACGGGGCGTACGCGCTCCTTTTCGTGGAATCGCATCCGGAATGGGGTCTGTACAGACTTCGGGACGAACTGAGGAGAAGAGGCGTCCCGAAGGAGCAGATACTCAGGGCTCTTGAAGAAACGGATGAGGAGGAGAATGCGACTGCGCTCGCCGGAGAGTGGATCCGGATGGGAATAGATCGGAGAAAGATAGGCGAGAGACTGCTTCGGCGCGGGTTTTCGAGGAATGCATGCACAAATGCTCTTGAAAGGGCTTGTGAGGGGGAACTCTGACCTGTAAAATAAAGAGGTCATGGAAGAGAGTGCCTTCCATGACGTGAAATGCAAAGGCACCTTGAAAATATAATCGAGGAGTGATCATGATACTATGAACTTTTTTATTGCAATTGTGGCGCTCGTTGTAGGAGTCGCCGCTGGAATCGGGGCGGGGTTCCTGCTTTCCAAATCTTTCGGGATCAAGAACATCGAAAATGCAAAGGCGCAGGCCCGGGCGATTTTGCGGGAAGCCGCCGCAGCGGCCGAGCAGGGGAAACGCGAGAAACTCACCGAGGCGAAAGAAGAGATCTTCAAGCTTCGCCAGGAGATCGAACGCGAGGGTAAGGAACGCCGATCGGAACTTCAACGCGCCGAACGTCGTTTAGAACAGAAAGAGGAGAACCTGGACAAAAAACTGGACCGCGTTGCCCACCGGGAAGAGGAGTTGAAGGCAAAGCAGGAAGAGCTTGAAAACAGGATGCTCGAGCTCGACGAGATCAAAAAGA
>Ga0334888_1005535_pt1 | contig 10539 bp, 6 predicted proteins | sample GraSluR1_MG_FD_207227 | JGI IMG/M metagenome (GOLD analysis project Ga0334888, IMG submission 207227) | Sludge microbial communities from methane-producing bioreactor in Wageningen University, Netherlands - Granular Sludge_3_08-R1 | ecosystem: Engineered > Bioreactor > Anaerobic > Unclassified ...
ACCGCGCTCTTTTTCGCCTCGGACCGCACTGCCGACCGTCGGCAGGTCCCCGTAAACCGCGGGGTCGGCTAGGTTTATCGTAACAGCCACCGGTCGGATTCGAACCGACGACCTGCGGTTTACAAAACCGCTGCTCTGCCGACTGAGCTACGGTGGCAACCACTGCGTCTGCCAAGACGGTACTGCGCTTCGAGGAACCTTTCAACAGGCATTGACTGTAATTGCCCTCGTCAGGCGTCACGCCTCGACACGTCCCGGGGAGATCGCGGCCGAGTCCGGCGACAAGCGAAAGCCGTTTTTCCTTGAGTTACAGCACCCCCATCGCCTCATCCGGCGCCGACCGCGCTCTCGCCAGCCCCTCGCTCGGGTCTGCTGGGAACTGGCCGCTGCCAGCCCCATACCCATGCGCATGGTTCAAGCTCTCGTTCAGAAGCTCAGCTGCATCCGGAGTCCGTAGACAATGGACACATCCTGTTTCGACGAGCCGCCCGGATCGACGATCACCTGCAGATCGGGCGAAACATGGCACCACGGCGTGACTTCAAAGTTGTAGTACACCTCCACCCCCTGCTCGGAGTGCAGGCCGAAGATGGGGTTGATGTCGTCGTTGATGTTGGCGAGGTAGTAGCCGATGCCCCAGGTATCGCGATCGCGTGTGGGAATCGAGCCCTTGCCGCTCAGGCCGAAGCTGTAGAACTGCTCGAAGATGTTCGGCTCGGCCCCGAAACCGAACCGCCCGAAGACGCCCACGCCCTGCTCGGGATCCTCCGCCTCCGTGTATAGCATCTGGTCGAAGTTGTAGTAGAAGCCCCAGGTGTCCGCAGACCGGTCCAGGTCGGTGAGGCCGTACACCTGACCGCCGAACCGAAGAACACGCGCCCAGCGGGGCAGCAGTCCTCGCGGAATCAGTCTCGGCCCGACGACCCGCGGAAACTGAATCCGGCCATCGCCGCCGAGCTCCAGAAAGTCGCGCGAGGTCCAGAACCACCCGAATCGCTGGTGCCCGACCTTCTCGAAGGGCTTCCAGGTGACGTCGAACTCCTGCAGAACCGTGTACCAGTGGCGGCCGTGGAAGGCCGTGTTGAAGCCAGTCTTGGTGGCAGCTCCGTCCGGGTCGTTGTCCGCCACGGCGGTCGTCACCGTCAGCCACTTCGTCGGCATCCAGACCGCGCCGGCCGCCATGCACGTGTACGGCGTCCCGTAGAACAGGACCGGGTTGATCCGAAGACCCGTGTTCATGAACTGGGTTCGCTGATTGCCGGCAAACGCGTTTTGATCAACCAGGGCCGTTCCATCGACCTTGCCGGCCATGATCACGAACTGCTCCGAAAGCGCCTGCATGAAGTAGAATTCCGAGAGCGTCGTAGTACCTGGATCATTCGGGACAGGCAGGTTTCCCTGGTAATTGGGAGACAACAGCGATCCAACTTTCGGGTTGATGTTGTCGCCGATCTGCGTCTCGCCATGGAGGACGAACAGTCCGCCCGGCCACAGGCCCATCCGGGCCGTGTCCAGCTTGAAGGTGTAGTCTACGGAGCCCGAGTAACGAAATGCATTGTTGGTGTCCCTGCCTCCGTGGGCGTTGCCCTGCAGGAGCTGCGTGATGTCGAGGTCGAATAGAATGCCCTTTTCGGCCAGTTGCGTGCGGGCACCGCCCCAGTCACCGGTCATGTACTTGCGATGGGCCAGGTCGCCGGTGTAGTCGGGCAGCTTCTGGATGAGAGACTGCACGGCGGGTTCTTCGGCCACAGGCTCTGCGGGCTGCGTCGTCGCAGGCGAACCCGCTTCCTGGCCGATCGCGGCTGATGCCAGCCCCAAGACAGCGCACACGATGCGAATCGTCATGGTACACCTTTCGGCCGCCAGTCTTGCACCCGGGTCGTCCGTAAGCGCCAATCACTTCGGGAACGGGAAGGTCATCGTGAACCGAATACCGCATCCAAGCATCACGCAGACAAGCGTGTCCGGCACAGTTATACGCCGTTGTGTTCTCAATCGGAATCCTCCAGCATTCTGACCGCTGCCGGCGGGTTCCACCGGCTCATTGCACTTCCTCGATCTCCCCGGGACGCCGGGTCTTGTCGAACCAGGGCTCGAGCGGGCTGTAGAGGCGCAGAATGGTGTTCCACCCCTTGCCGGGCACGGTCTGAATCCAGTTCGCCTGGTGCCCGGGGGCCTTGGGGCCAAAGTGGATGTCCACAGAGCCATCCGCATTGACCACGAGGTCATCCTGCTGACTGCTGGGGCTCGGGAAGTGCTGGTCGGTCTGGACCATCGAACGCGCCTGGCTGTCGTATAGGATCTCCACCTTGTCCGGCGACGCAATACCGGGTGGCATCGTCGTAGTCATCTTCATCTGGGGCGGATCCGCCCGACCCGACACGGCGAGGCTGACGACCATCACGGTCACAAGAACCGCATTACGGATGCGTTTCGTCCACATGTTGTCTTGTCCTATGCTCTGCTTCGATTCGCCCTTGAAATCGCGGGCCGTCCTTTTCAGATCGGCCCGCGCGTCATCACTTCGCTACTTGACCTCTTTCGCCTCGACCGTGACCCTTGGAATCTTCCCCGTGAAGCGCGACTTGGCCTCGGACCCGATCGATTCGACCACCGGTGTGGCCAGGTCGATGCCGACGTCGGCGGTCTCGTCCGCGGAGAAGATCATCGGCTGGGTGCGTTCGATGCGGCCCTCGGCGACCTTCTCGTCGTTCACGTAGAGCGTGCCGGTGCCGCCCTTGCCAACACCGCCGCCGTCATAGGCGAACTCGAACCGGATGGTCGCTTTGCCGGGCTCGAGCCGGTCCTTGCCGGCGATGGTGAACCGCTCCAGGCCGAGAAAGTTGTAATCGTAGGCCGGTACGCCGTCCTTGACGTACAGCCCCCAGCCGCCGAACCGCCCGCCCTGCACCAGAATGACCCCATTTGTCTTGCCTTCGGGCACCTCGATGTCGGCGGTGATGGTCTTGGACTTGTTTTTGATGTTCAGGAAAACGTTCTCGGTCATGCCGGTCATGCCTTCGGCGAGCGTGATCGATGTGCGACCGCCCATCAGGTCCGGCCGGCCGGCCAACTCCGCGTTCACGCGCTCCACCACGCGGTCATCGATCGGCAGCGCATGGTTCTTCTCGGCTTCCTTCATGAACAGGGCCTGCAACTCGGCAAGCTTCTGCGGGTTTTCCTCCGCCAGATCGTTCACCAGGCTGAAGTCGGACCGCGTGTCGTACAGCTCCCAGATGTCCTCCGCGAGCGGCCGGCGCGGCTTCATCTCCCAGGGGGCGCGGTGAATGGTCCTGGCGAACCAGCCGTCGTGGTAGATGGCGCGGTTGCCGAACATCTCGAAGTACTGCGTGGTGTGCCGGCCCTTGGCCTTGGCATCATCAAAGGTGTAAACCATGCTCACCCCGTCCATGGGGCGCTGCGGCGTGCCGTTGACCACCTTGGGCTCGGGCAGGCCCGCCGCTTCGAGAATGGTCGGAGCCACATCGATCACATGGTGGAACTGGGTCCGGAGTTCGCCTTTGGACTTGAAGCCCCTGGGCCAGTGGATCACGGTGCCGACTTTCGTTCCGCCGTGGTCCGACGCGACCTGCTTGGTCCACTGATAAGGCGTGTCGAACATGACCGCCCAGCCCGCGGCCATGTGCGGGTAGGTCTCGGGCCCGCCCCACTGGTCGATGTGCTTGAGCATGTCGGACACCTGCTCCTGCACACCGTTGAAGTAGGTCATCTCGCTGAACATGCCGCTTCGGCCGCCCTCGGCGCTGGTGCCGTTGTCACCGTAGACCAGGATGACCAGGGTGTTGTCGAGCTGACCAACCTGTTCGATGGCGTCGACAACCCGGCCGATCTCGTAGTCGGTCATCGCGAGAAAAGCGGCGAACACCTCGACCTGGCGTAGGAAGAGGCGTTTTTCATCCCCGGAGAGTTCATCCCAGTCCGGGATTGCCTCAGGCTTTGGGGCCAGTTTCGTGCCCGCGGGCACCGTGCCGTCTTCAATCTGGCGCGCCAGAATTTCCTCCCGCATCCTGTCCCAGCCCTGGTCAAACTTGCCTTCAAACTTCGTGATCCACTCCTTCGGCACGTGGTGCGGAGCGTGGGTTGCACCCGGTGCGAAGTATATGAAGAACGGCTTGTCCGGCGTCAGTGCCTTTTGATACCCGATCCACGCGACCGTCTGATTGGTCATGTCGGTCATGAAGTGGTAGTTCGGATCGTCCGGCAGCTCGACCGGGTGGACGCCGTCGTAGATGAACGGTGCCCATTGGTTGGTTTCGCCACCAAGAAATCCGTAGAACTTGTCGAAACCCTGGCGGGTCGGCCAGCGGTCGTGCGGGCCGGAGATGCTCGCTTCCCACGCGGCCGTCTCATGCCACTTGCCGAAGGCGGCGGTGCTGTAGCCGTTGAGACGCAGCATCTCGGCCACCGGGGCGACGTTGTTGGGAATCTGGCCGGTGTTGCCCGGGAACGCCGTGCCGGTTTCGATGATCCCCCCCATGTTGCAGACGTGGTGGTTGCGGCCGCTCTTGAGCGCTGCACGCGTCGGAGAGCAGACCGCCGTGGTGTGGAAGTTGTTGTAGCGAACTCCCGCGTTCGCCAGACGGTCGAAGGTGGGGGTCGGAACCGGCCCGCCGAACGAACTGGTTCCCGCGAATCCAAGGTCGTCGATCAGCACCAGCAGCACGTTCGGCGCACCCTTGGGCGGCTTGACTTCGAAGCGCGGCGGCGGCTTCGCATTGCGAACGTCAAGCTCGCTGTGAGCGGGTGGTTTCGGCTCGGCGATCGGGAGAACCGTTCGATCGAGCGGGTCGGCTGCCGTCGCATTGAGAGTTATGGCTAGCGCGGCCAGTGCAGCCAGTGCAACCGTAGCCGTATGCAGCATCACCCGTTCGTCGTTTCGTCTATCCAGTTTCATTTGCAGCCCCATTTCCTGGCATCCTACACGACCGAACTGGGCCGGAGCGTGTTCGGCATCGAAAGATGAGACCGTTGCGTGCACTCGCTCGCGGGCTCCTGGGCAAGTGCGGGCAAGGCCGCTGCGAGAACGGCCAGTCTGACTGAACATGCCGCACCGGAAAGCGCGTGGGGCAGGTTTCATGAGATTATCTCCGGGGCTGAAATGTCGCCTTCGTCAAGAGTGCGCCGAAGCGACAGATTCTTCATGACGCCGCAGCGAACACCGCTCCGGCGTGGCACTCCTGATCGGGAACGTCCTGCCATGATCGACACGACACAACAATACAGCAATTGGCCGACGAAACAGACTTGGGAATCGAAGTACTTATTCAGGCGCTTCATGGTCGAACGCATGGCTGCTTACTTCCCATGCCCTGACAGAACTGGCGCATGAAGTCTCGCCCTCTGCCGGCGCCGGCCATGCCGGCCGGACCCGCCGCTCACTACACCGCAATGGCCAGAATAGACACGTCGTACGCCAGGTGATTCTTGCCGCGCCGGCAAACAACCTTTCGGACCCGCGAATCTGCGATTTCGCTCAGGACGAGGTTCCGGCCATCTGCAACCGCGCTAGTTGACCCCTCATCGCCGAACAGGTCGCCCTCCGCATTGACCAGAGTTGGTCGGCCCGTCGGACTGCAAGTATAGGCGGTGGCCGGACGGCCGGGCAAGCACCCAATCCTCCTCCCCGGCCTTTTCCACGATCCCGATGAGCAAGCCGGGCACCTTCAGACACTGGCCTGGCCACCCGGCCGAAGCCGGCATCGGTTCCAGACGCGCGGCTTCCGGGCGGATCGCAGGAGCGTCGTCGGCAGGGCGACGGAGCGGCACTCTCATCCCAATCGAATCTCAGAAACTCGCTTCTTGGCTCACTTACGCCAAGCACTTAGGCACATTGCGTGTGATGCGCACCAGGAAAGAACCTGCCGCGTCCTTCCGAACGGGTGCCATCCAGCCGGTTCAGCCCGGCAGGCGGAGCCCCACACTATGTCGACGCACGGCGACGACCCGGCAAGGCGCCGATTCGCGCATCTGTCTGCGGCCCGATACTCGAGTTCGTGCATCCGCTTTCGCAGCCCGAGCGGCGGGACGGGACGATGCAAAGACCACCAACGGAGCGGGAACACACCCGCGGCCGGCCGCAGCACCGTTGTCCCAATCGCCATCACGGAGCGGATGGCGACGCCAGGGGAAGCGTGATCCGCTTGACTCCGCGGGCGGGTTGCCAGGCCCGCGGGCCGCCCGGCGTCCACTCGATCGGATCGAGGCACATCTGGCGCTTGGTGTGGTCTGCGTTCCAGGAGTGATAGACGATGAACCAGGTAACGCCGTCCGGCCCGAGGACCACGCTGTTGTGCCCCGGTCCGATCAGGCTCCCGGGAATGGTTTTGAGCACCGTCGCACCCTCGATGTTCGCTGTGTCCGCGTACGGCCCCAGAACGGAATCGGACGTCGCGAATCCCACGCCGTAGCCGGGCGTCTGCCAGTTGCCGCCGGAGTAGAAGCAGTAGTAGCGGTTCTCGCGGAAGACGACTGCGGGACCTTCCACCGTATGCCAGGCATCGAAAGTCCGACCATACATCCGGCGATTGCGCTCGAAGATCTGCCAGTCACCCACGGCTCGCAGCACGGTCTGGACCGGGCCGACAGTGGAGATCATGTCGTCCGCCAGTTGCGCAACCGCCAGCGCGGTGCCCACCCGCTGATCGAGAAAGTCCTTCGCGAAAAACAGAGACCACTTGCCGGTCCGCGGGTCCTGAAAGGGATGACCATCAATCGAGAACGGTTCGTCGGGAAAGAGAGTTCTGCCGACATCCTTGAACGGACCGGCCGGATGATCGGAAACGGCCACCCGCATCTTGCCGTCGCCCGCGTAGTACAGGTAGTACCGGCCGTCGCGTTCGGCCACCTCGGGCGCCCAGTAGTCCCTGATTCTCGGATCGGCCACGGTCTCCAGCGCATTGCCGACGTACGTCCAGTGGGCGAGGTCCTTCGAGTGCAACACGGGAAACTGCCGACCCCCGGACTCCGCGCCGGTGCCATAGGCGTAATACTCCCCCCGGGTCTTCAGCACGTGCGGGTCGGCCAGGTAGCCGTCCCAGACCGGGTTGTGGTACTCCATCGTCATCGACCGGCCGGCGTGGCCCGATGCGGCGGGGTCTGTCGTCTTGCAGCCGGACACGGTGAGGAAGACCGCGGACAGCACGAGCCAAAAACGGGAATTCTGCGAAGCGAAGAGGCAGCGGGTCATTGATTCATCCTCCATGAGTCCAGTCGGCGGCCCCGCTTGCGAGGGGCGGAGCCAGAATCGGTCCCATTGTAGCCGGAGGCGGCCCGAGGGTGCAGAAGGCAGAGCCTGAGTCCGGAAGGCGCCCGGCAGGCCCTCATCCACGCCGTCCGAAGGCACCTGCCCGACAGGGCCGGACAACCCCTTCTATCCCCGCGGTGACCGCCCGCGGCGGCGGCCCCCCTTTATCCCTATCACGCAGCGGATGACGAAGTCGGGGGCAGTGTGATCAGCCAGGAGCCGCGGTCGGGTTCTCCACAAGCGGCCGGATGAGCGGTACAATCGACGAGGCTATGGTGATATTCCACCAGCAGTCCGGGGCCTCACCGGCCACAGAAGCCCGGCGACCGGGGAGTCCGGACGGTTCTCAGCGGTTTGCTTTCAGCGTGTACTCATGCATCCGGCCCTTCTGGTTCTCCTGTGCATCGCGAACCCGGCTTCGTTGCCGGGAGAGAGTCCATCCGGCTCGATGCCGACCACGCTGCCCTCGACAACTGCCACGACGCAGCCCACCTGTGCAGACCTGTGTGAACAGGGGCGTGACGCCCTCCGCGCCGGCCGGTTCGCCGAGGCCGTCGCGCTGCTGGAGTCGGCCGTCGCAAGCGACCCGACGAGCCTCGCCGCCCGCACGCTTCTGGTCGACGCGTTCCGAAAGGCCGCCCGGCCCGAGCAGGCCGCCGAGCAGCTTGCGCGGATCGGCGAATGGCAGGCCAAAGCCGGACGGCACGCGCTGGCCGCTCAGACCTACCGGGAATCCCTCGCAATGCACAGCAACCCCGCCGTCCATTGTGCCCTTGCGGAGACGTATTGCCTTCTCGATCGGGCCCTGGGGCCCGTGACCGCTCGCGTCATGCCCAATGCGGAACCCGGACGCCGCATGGACGGGCACTACGTGCTCCAGCCGGATCAACAACGCGCCGGCTGGTTCCTCACCTGCTCGGACGAGTCGGCCGTCTACCAGGTGCAGGCCGCTCTGGACGCGGGGCTCGACACGCCCGAGGTCCATCGGTTGCATGCGCGCGTGTGGCTGCAGGCCGGGCGCCCCGAACGGGCTGTGGCCATCCTGCATGACCGGGAAGACCGGCTGCCGGAGCGCGAAAGCGGCGAGTTCTGGCACTGGTACGGCCAGGCGGCATTGGCCGCAGATGATCTGGAGACCAGCGCTCGCTGCCTGAAGCAGGCGGTGATGTGGAATCCCGCTCGGTTCCAGCCCACGTTGGCGGAGGCTTATCAGACGTTGGCCGACCGATACAGTCGCCGGGGCGACCTGCCCGCGTACGTCGGGTGCCTGGAACAAGCCGGCGCCCTCGCCCCCCGCGATGCCGACCTCCGCTATCGGCTGGGCAATGCGTACTGGGAGGCCGGCCGCCTCGCGGACGCCGCCCGGCAATGGCAGGTCACGCTGGAACTCGATCCTGATCACCCGCAGCGACTCCGCCTGCTGGAGCAACTCCGGCAGGCCGCCTCCGCGGGAGAGGGGACGGCCGGCCCCCCGCCTGGCGAAGCCCGCGACTGAGGGCCGAGGGGGGCGTCGACTGGTCATCGCATGCCAACGGTCTCCCGGGGCGGCGGATCGCGCTGAGTTTACACTCCGTTCGCTCTCCCCTATACTTACGCTCGAATGGTCCGTCTTGGCGACCGCTTCGAGGTTCAATGCACCGATTTGTGAACAAGCCCGCCGCCTTCGCGGCGCTCGGAATTCTGCCGCAGTTCAACAAGGCCCTGGACAAGATGGGCTTCGAGCAGCCCACCGACATCCAGCGGGAGATGATCCCTTTGCTGCTGGAGGGCCGCGACGTCGCCGGCCAGGCCCGGACCGGCACGGGCAAGACCGCCGCCTTCGGCCTGCCTGCGCTGCAACGGCTCGACCCGGCCGGCCGGCTCCAGGCGATCGCCCTGGTACCCACCCGGGAGCTGGCCGTCCAGGTGGCGGGGGAAATCGTGCGACTGGCCGAGTTCTCCGGGCTGAACTGCATACCGATCTACGGCGGGCAGCGCATCCGGCACCAGATGCACGCACTGGGCAGGAAGCCGCATTTCGTGGTGGGCACGCCGGGCCGGGTGCAGGACTTCATGCGGCGGGGCAACCTGCCGCTGGACGGCATCAAGGTGGCCATTCTCGACGAGGTGGACCGGATGCTGGACATCGGGTTCCGCGACGACATCCGGGCGATCCTGGGAAGGATCAAACACCCGCACCAGACCGTCTTCGTCTCGGCCACGCTGGACGACGAAATCAAGCGGCTGGTCAGGACCTTCACCACCGACCCGGTGGAGGTGAACGTCTCGTGCGACCACCTGACCGTGGAGCACACGGACCAGTTCTATTGCAGCGTGGAGTCGCCGGACAAGTTCCGCCTGCTGATGTCGCTGCTGAACCAGGAAGCGCCGCAACTGGTCATCATCTTCTGCAACACCAAGGCCATGGCCCGCAAACTGGCCAAGAAGATGTTCCAGGCCGGCATCGAAGCCAAGGAGATCCACGGCGACCTGGTGCAGGAGCGGCGCGACAAGGTGATGTCCCGCTTCCGCAAGCACCACATCAAGGTGTTGGTGGCCACGGACCTGGCCGCCCGCGGCATCGACGTGAGCGCCATCAGCCACATCATCAACTACGACACGCCGCAGGACATCGAGTCGTACGTGCATCGCGTGGGCCGAACCGGCCGGATGGGCGCGCGGGGCCGGGCGTTCACGTTCGTGACGCACGAGGAAGGCAGCCAACTGACGGACATCGAGAAGCTGATCAACCGGGAGATCCACCAGTACAAGGTGGAGGGCTTCGTGCCGTCGGTGCAGCCGCGCCAGCGGCAGACAGAGCCGCCGGCGGAGGACGTCCCGATCATCTCGTCGCGTTTTCTCGAGCAGGTCGCTTCCACCGGCATCCCCGCGCCGCCCCGCACCCTCGGCGGCCGGTTCAAACCGGCCAGACGCAGGCGGTAGGTTGAACCGGCTGTAGGCCATAGGCTGTCGGCTGTGGGCTGGCGGACACAGGCCCCATGCGCGACCGGCCTCTCCTATGGAACCGGCTTATCTTTGTGGGACCGGCTTCTTTTGTGGGGCCGGCTTTTTTTGTGGGACCGGCTTGTCTTTTGTGGGACCGGCTTGTCTTTTGTGGGACCGGCTTTCCAGCCGGTCTTGGGAGGCTGTGGGTTGTATGTAGACTTAGCCCAACTTTCGCAGATCGGGGACTCGGGCGGGGCTGGCGAGGGCGCCAGCCGCGTTTCGGGGGCCAAGGTCTGCACTACATTTTTGCGCCGTTTTGCTCCGGAAGCCGGGGCAACTCGACCTGGCCG
>Ga0334888_1005540_pt1 | contig 10532 bp, 8 predicted proteins | sample GraSluR1_MG_FD_207227 | JGI IMG/M metagenome (GOLD analysis project Ga0334888, IMG submission 207227) | Sludge microbial communities from methane-producing bioreactor in Wageningen University, Netherlands - Granular Sludge_3_08-R1 | ecosystem: Engineered > Bioreactor > Anaerobic > Unclassified ...
GCAGCGGGAGAAGCCGCGCTGCGCAGACATTAGGCCGCCTCGCTCGTGCGGAACCAGTCGACGGTCGCCTGCAGCCCGTCATGTAAGGAGACTTCAGGTCGCCAGCCAAGTTCCTGGGCTGCTTTGCTGCTGTCGAGGTAGGTGGCGAGGACTTCGCCCACAGGACGCGGCGTGTGCTCCGGCGGGAGCGCGTAGCCGGTGATGCCGGCGAGCAGGCGGTGAACCGCGTTGATGTCGGTCGGCACGCCCGTGCCCACGTTGAAGATGCCGCTGGCGTCGCCTTCCAGGGCGAGGAGGTTAGCGCGGGCGATATCTCCCACGAAGACGAAGTCGCGCGTCTGCTTGCCGTTGCCGGTGATGCGGGTAGGTTTACCTTGCAGCATGGCGCCGGCGAAGATGGCGATGACGCCGGCCTCGCCTTTGCTGTCCTGGCGCGGCCCGTAGACGTTGGGATAGCGCAAAGCGACGTAGGGCAGGTCGTAATTCTGGCGATAGAGGTCGAGGTGATATTCGACGCTGAGTTTGTTGGCCCCGTAGTTATCTTTGGGCTGGGGGCGACTCTCCTCGGTGAAGGGCAGCTTGTCGCCGTCTGGGCTGTAGCCTTCGCCGTAGACCGCGCCGCCGGTGCTGGCAAAGACGAATTTGCGGCAGCCATGTTTGCGCGCCAGTTCAAGAAGCGTGAGCGAGCCGAGCACGTTGACGCGCGCGTATTCGAGCGGATCGCTCATGCTCTCGCGCACGTTTGCCAGAGCGGCCTGGTGGATGACGGCCTCGATTTTCTCGCGCGTAAAGATTTCCTGCAAGCGTTCGCCGTCGGTAATGTCGACCTGGTGAAAGGCGGTGTCTGGGGGCACATTGCGGCGATGGCCGGTGTGGAGGTTGTCGACGACGACGACATGATGGCCTGCAGCCAGCAATGCATCGGCAATGTGGCTGCCGATGAAGCCTGCGCCGCCTGTGACGAGTACGTTCATGGGGTCTCCTGGTATGCGAGCCGTTGGCTGTTGCGCCGGCGACAGCGGAGCGGAGTTGCGCGGCAATTCTAGGACAGAGCCGGAGTAACCGGTTCGTTGGAGAATTCTAATCGGCGGGTTTACAATACGGCAAATTCGCCGCACCAAATAGAAGGAGCGCCCATGCTGATCCACAATGCAACAGTCGTCACTTTCGATGGAGAGAACCGCGTGCTGGATGGGGCCGCGGTGCGCATTGACGGCGCCATCATTGCCGAGGTCGGCGCCGAGGCGGCCCTGCTGGCGCGCTACACCGATGACGAACGCTGGGATGCGCAGGGCATGCTGTTGATGCCGGGGCAGATCTGCGCGCATACGCACTTCTACGGGGCGTTTGCCCGCGGCATGTATATCCCCGGCCCGCCGGCCAAGGACTTCCCGGAAATCCTGGAGAAACTGTGGTGGCGGCTGGACAAGGCGCTCGACCTGGAGGGGGTGCGGCGTTCGGCTGAAGTCTGCCTCGTGGACGCCATCCGCAACGGTACGACGACGCTGATCGACCACCACGCCAGCCAGCGCGCCATCGACGGCAGTCTGGACGTGATAGCCGAGGCTGTCGAGACGAGCGGGCTGCGCGCCGTCCTCTGCTACGAGGTGACTGACCGGGACGGGCCCGAGGCGGCGCAGGCGGGTATCCGCGAGAATGTGCGCTTTCTGCGCAAACTGCGCGCCGCCGAGGCGGGCGGCATCGGCGAGCGTGTGGCTGCCACCTTTGGCCTACACGCCAGCCTGACGCTTTCCGACGAGACGCTGGAAGCGTGCGCGAGGGAGGGCGACGCCTTTCACGTCCATGTGGCGGAGCATCCGGCGGACGAGTACGACAGCCTGGCGAAGTCGGGCAAACGCGCGGTGGAGCGGCTGCACGGCTTTGGCATTACCGGCCCGCGCAGCATCATGGCGCACTGCATCCACATCGACGCCTGGGAGATGGCGCTGCTGCGCGAGAGCGGCACGTTTGTGACGCACCAGCCGCGCTCGAACATGAATAATGCCGTGGGCGCGGCGGAGGTGACGGCCATGCTGCGCGGCGGGCTGCCGGTCTGCCTGGGCAACGACGGCTTCAGCAACGACATGTTTGCCGAGATGAAGGTCGCGGATATGCTGCAGAAGGCGGCGCATGCCGACCCGCGCTATCTGGGGGCCGACAAGGCGGTGGCGATGGCGGTTCACAATAACCGGCGCTTGGCCGCGCAGTTCTTCGACCGGCCTGCCGGCATTGTGGCGCCGGGGGCGTACGCGGATTTGATCCTGATGGACTACTATCCGACGACGCCGCTGACGGCGGACAACTTGCCGTGGCACATCCTGTTCGGCATGAGCGGCGGGCATGTGCACAGCACCATCGCCCACGGGCGCGTCCTGATGCGCGACCGGGAGTTGACGACGATGGACGAGGCCGAGATCGCGGCGCAGAGCCGCAGCGCGGCCGCCGCGACGTGGGACCGCTATTGGGCCATGTTCTGATGCGAGCCGCGGGCTGTGAGACGTTGCACTGACGACCTGCCGGGAGAAGCATCCCGAAGCAAAGAAACGGAGTTCTCCGAAGAAACTCCGTTTCTGGCTCATGTGATGAGAAGCCTGGCGGCGCCTCGTTCGAGATGCTTCACTTCGTTCAGCATGACAGTTTCATGCAAACACTTACCTGGAACAACATAGCAGGAAGGGACGAAAAGGATGAGCAAGCCAACCGTCGCCGTGATCGGCGGGACCGGCGCTGAAGGTTCCGGGCTGGCAGTGCGCTGGGCCGTTGCGGGCTACCCGGTCGTGATTGGGAGCCGCAGCGCAGAGAAGGCGGCGAGCGTGAGCGCCGAACTGGCGGGGCTGCTGCCCGCGGGCAGCGCGGCCATCACAGGCGCGACCAATGCCGCTGCGGCGACGGCTGGCGACGCGGTTGTGCTCAGCGTGCCGTACGATGCCCAGGCGGCGACCATCGACCAGATCGCTGCGGCGTGCCGGGGCAAGGTCTTGATCACGGTGGGCGTGCCGCTCAAGCCGCCCAAGGTGAGCGTCGTCTGGCATCCGCAGGGCGGTTCGGCTGCACAAGAGGCGCAGGTCCAGTTGGGGCCGGAGGTGCGCCTGGTCGCCGCTTTTCAGAACATCGCCGCGGGGCGTCTGAAGGACCTGGACTGGCAACCAGACTGCGACGTGCTGATTGCGGGCGACGACAAGGAGGCCAAGCAGTTAACCGCGGAGCTGGTTCGTGCCGCCGGGTTCTTTGCCGTGGACGCCGGTCCGCTGGCGAACGCGTCGGTGCTGGAGGGCTTGACGGCAGTGCTAATCGGGATCAACGTACGGCACAAGGTCAAGAGCAGCGGCATCCGCATCACGGGCATCCCGCGCGAGTAACGCGGAGTCGCCTGATTTTCGCATCAAACAGCGCTGGCGGTTTTTCGCCTATCAGCTAGCAAGCGAGGCTCTATGAAATTCGAGACGCTGGCCATCCATGCCGGACGCCAGATAGACAGCGGGACCAGCGCGGTCATGCCGCCGATTATCCTGTCGACGACGTTTGCCCGCGAGCCGGACGGAAGCATGCCGCACGGCTATGAGTACACGCGCAGCGAGAACCCGAACCGCGCCGCGTTGGAGGAGTGCCTGGCGGCATTGGAGGGCGGCGCAGCCGCGGCCGCGTTTGCGTCCGGCCAGGCGGCGACGCTGGCCGTGCTGCAAGCTCTCTCGTCCGGCGACCATGTGATCATCCCCGACGATGTTTACTTCGGCATGCGTGAGCTGACGCAGCATGTGTTGGGGCGGTGGGGGTTGCAGGCGACCGCGGTCAACATGGCTGACCTGGACGCGGTGCGCGCTGCCGTGCGTCCGACGACGCGCCTAATCTGGGCGGAGACGCCATCTAACCCGCTGCTCACCATCACCGACATCGAAGGCGTGGCGTCCATCGCGCATGAGGCGGGCGCGAGCTGCGTGGTCGACAACACGTGGGCGTCGCCCGTGGGCCAAAGCCCGCTGCAACTGGGCGCGGACCTGGTGATGCACGCCACGACCAAGTACTTAGGCGGGCATAGCGACCTGTTGGGCGGCGCGATCATCGCCCGCCAGGAGGATGATCTATTCGCCGCGGTGCGGGCTATTCAGAAGGCGGGCGGCGCGGTCCCGTCGCCATTCGACTGCTGGCTGTTGCTGCGCAGCATCAGCACACTGCCCTATCGCGTGGCTGCACATACGGCCAACGCGCAGCGCGTCGCCGCCTTCCTGCACGATCACCCGCGCGTCGTCGCCGCCTACTATCCGGGCCTGCCGGATCACCCCGGACACGCGGTGGCGGCCCGGCAGATGCGCCTTTTCGGCGGCATGATGTCGATCCTAGTGGAGGGCGGCGCGGCGGAGGCCATCGCCGCGGCGGGACGTTGCCGGCTGTTCACCAGGGCGACGAGCCTAGGCGGCGTCGAGAGCTTGATCGAGCACCGCGCCACGACCGAAGGTCCGGGCACGACGACGCCGCAGAACCTGCTGCGCATCTCGGTCGGGCTGGAGCACGCCGACGATCTGATCGACGATCTGGCCCAGGCGCTGGCCTAGCAGATGGCGGCGATGGACTTGGCGGGCGCGCTGCGCCTGCGGCTGGACCCGGACGCGCCGGATGTCGTGTCGCTTGTGGGCGGCGGCGGCAAGACCAGCGCTATGCGCCGGCTGGCGGCGGAGGCTGTGGCGCGGGACAAGCGCGTGATCTGCACGGCGACGACGCGCCTGGCGTCGTATGAGGTGGAGGCGACCGCCTGGGCCGTGGAGATCACAGGCGCAGAACTGCCGCTCGATGCGATTGCGGCTGCGCTCGACCGCCACGGCCAATGCCTGCTCATCTCTCCGCATGTGATCGAGGGTGAGGGCCGCAAGTATCCCGGCGTGTCCGCGGCGCAGGTCGACGCGCTGGCCGTGCAGGCTGCAAAACTGGGCGCGTCCGCGCTGATCGTGGAGGCGGACGGGAGCCGGATGTTGCCGGCTAAGGCGCCGGCTGAGTACGAACCGCCCGTCCCGTCCTCGACCACGCTGCTGGTCGCGGTGGCGGGCATGGACGCCGTCGGGCGGCAGATCGAAGAAGATCGTGTGCATCGACCGGAGCGGATTCGCAGCGTGCTTGGCCTGGGCGCGACGGAACCGGCGCGGCTCACGCCGGAGATGGTTGCCCGGCTGCTGGCGCACCCGCATGGCGGCGGCAAGAACCGGCCGCCCGGAGCGACGCTGGTCGCACTGCTTAACAAGGCGGAGACCGCGCCGGCGCGGGCATGTGCGCGGCTGGCGGCGCGGCGCTTGGCCGCAGACGGTCATATGGCGCTGATCGCGTCCGCCGGACACATGGACGGGCCGCCGGTGCATGAACGCTGGGGGCCGCTGGCCGCGGTGATCTTAGCGGCGGGAGAGGGCAGCCGCCTGGGCAGGCCGAAGCAAGTGGCGGAGGTCGGCGGCGAGCCGCTGGTCGTGCGGGCGCTGCGCCGGGCGTTGCAGAGTGACGCCGGCGAAATCGTAGTCGTGACCGGCGCGCATGCGCAGCAGACGGCGCAAGCATTGGCCCCGTGGACGGCGCAGCCCGCCTTGCGCGTGCGCGTGGTGCATAACGCCGCCTGGGCGAGCGGGCAGGCGAGCAGCATGCAGGCCGGCTTGGCCGCACTCAGCCCGGCGACGCAGGCAGCGCTGCTGCTGCCCGTCGACCAGCCTTTCCTGCCGGTGAGCCTGCTGCGACGGCTGGCGAGCCTGTGGCGGGCGGGCTGGCCTATAGCCGCGCCGCGCGTCGACGGCGAACTGCGCGGCGCGCCGGCTCTGTTCGACCGGGCGCTGTGGCCCGAACTGCACGCGGTGCGAGGCGACCGCGGCGGGCGCGATGTGTTGCGCAGCCGGCGATACCCGGCAGGCGCTGTGGATGTGGACGGCGAGCTGTTGGCCGACATCGACGCTCCGGACGATCTAGCGGCTGTGTGAGGCCGGGCGTAGTCGTTTTCGGAGCTATTCTTGCCCGCCGGGCGCATTCCATGCCTGCATCTCGGCGCGGAGCGCGGCGAGCAGGGCTTGGCTGCGCGGGCCGGAGGCGCGGATTGCGACGGCGCGCTGGTCCGGGTCGTCGCCTGCCGAGAGGGAAATGAAGAGGCAGTCGTCGGGCAGCAGCGGGGCGACGCGCTCCGCCCATTCGACGACCGCCACCGCGCCGCCGTCCATCTCCTCTAGAACCTCTCTATCCAGGATTTCCTCTAGACCGAAAGTGGCGGACTCGGCTACGGCGCGGTCCGTCTCGTCGCCCAGACGGTAGGCGTCGATGTGGACGAGGCGCGGGCCGGACTGGCCTGCATATTCGTTGACGAGGGTGAAAGTGGGGCTGGTGACGCGGGCGCGGATGCCCAGGCCGGCGGCGATGCCTTGGGTCAACGTAGTCTTGCCCGCGCCGAGGTCGCCCTGGAGTGCGATGACCTGGCCTGGCCGAGCGTGGCGTCCGAGGGTGCAACCGAGACGGAAAGTCTGGTCAGGGGATGCAGTGAGCAGCGTCCACAGGGCGGCGGCGATCGACATGGCTGCGCTCAGCTTTCCCCGGCGAGCATCCGCTCGATTTCAGCGCCGTATTCCTGCGCCAACTGGCAGGCGCGGTCGTCGTCTGCGGCTTCGGCGGTGAGACCGACATAGGGCAGATCGGGATCCAGGGCGAAGTGAATCCATTCGCCGTTGTCCAGCCAAACTTTGATGCCGTCGGTGTTGTCCATGCTGTAATGCATGAAGCGCTCGTTGAGCTTGCGCATAATCGTCCCCTTCTGGTCGGCTGGGCAGGGGATGCGCTGCGTGTTGATGTGGGCGCGCGGCAGGCAGGCGATGATCTCGCTGAGCGGCTCTTGGCGCTGCGCCAGGTATTCCAGCAGGCGCGCACACGCCATCATGCCGTCGACCGCGGCCTGGAAATCGGGGAAGACGAAGTTGCCGCTGCCGTCGGCGACGATCAAGACGTGTTCGTTTTCGACGGTTTGGATCAAATGGTGCAGGTTGAGGCCGAAGCGCACCAGCCGGCTGCCGTGCCGGTTGGCGATCTCGTCGAAGGCGTTGGGCAGCGTGACGGGGACAGCTGCGGCATGGCCGGGGTTGGCGGAGAGAGCGAGTTCGACCATGAGCGCGGCGGCTGTCACGTCGTCGATCATGACGCCGTTTTCGTCGACCAAGAAGATCTTTTCGCCGCCCACGTCCAACTGGACGCCGACGTGGGCCTGAAGGGCGCTGACGATCTTGGCGACGCGTTGGCGGTTGGCCGTGAACTCCTCTTGCAGCATAGCGAGTTTGGTCTCATCCGTGCGCGCATTCAAGGGCACTACGTCGATGCTGAGGACGTTGAGAATGCGCTCCAGGGTTTCAGTGGCGAGGCCATGCGAGTAGTCGATCACCATGCGGAATTTGCGTTGGCGGATGCGCGCTACATCCACATGTTCCAGAAAATCCTCCGTGTAGATTTCGATGGGGCGCACGGCGTATTGGATGAGGCCGATTTCGTCCATATAGGCGCGGCGGAAGTCCTCGCGGAAAAAGGTGCGTTCGATGGCGCGCTCGTCCGCGTTGCTCTGGTTCATGCCCGCCTGATCGATGATGCGGATGTCGACAACGCGCTGGTCAAAGGGGCTCAGGCGCACATGGATGCCCGCCGAGATGTTGTCATGTTTGCGCACGAAATGGCGTAGCACGGGGATCGGCGCCTGGCCCAGGTCCAGCACGTTAATGCCGGTGCCGGGGATGCCGCTGATCAGGGCGCGCTTGAGCATGCGCGAAGAGCGGTGGGTGTCCCGGTTGATAGCTACATTGCTCCTGACGGGCAGGGTAGCGCCGAGCGCTGCGCCGAGCTTGGCTGCGAACTCAGGCGTCAGATCGACGTTGACCGTGCCGGTGACGCCGTAGCGGCCGAAGAGTGCGCGACGCCCTTGGTTGCCCCAAATGATGCTGCTCTTGACGGTGGCGCCCGGTTCGATCTCTTTGCGCGGCCACAGTTTGACATCAGGGTGGATGACGCTCGCTTCGCCGAGCACGCAGTTGTCGCCGATGACGGCGCCTTCGAAGATGGTCACGTTGGATTTGACGCTGCACTGGCGCGTGAGGACGGCGCCGCGCAACTCGCAGTTTTCGCCCACATAGTTGTTGCGCCAGAGGATGCTGCGTTCGATGCGGGCGTGGGCGTCGATTACGGTGTAGTCGCGGATCACGCTCGGCCCGTAGATGGTTACATCTCCCTTGATCTTGACGCCTTTGCCCAAGTAGATAGGGCCAAATAGTTGGGCGCTGGGCGCGATATCGACGTCCTCGCCGATCCAGATGCCGCCGCCGACGTGATTGCCGATAGGTTCGGGCGTGTTGACGCGGCCGAAGAGGAGATCGGCATTGGCGCGGCGGTATTCCTCGATGGCGCCGATATCGCACCAATAGCCGTCGGCGATGCAGCCGTAGAGCGGCAAACGGGCGGCGAGCATGCGCGGGACCAGATCGCGCGAGAAGTCGTACACGGTGTCCGGCGGGATCAGGTCCAGCACTTCCGGCTCCAGGACATATAGGCCGGTGTTGACGGTGTCGGACATAACCTCGCCCCAACTCGGTTTTTCCAGGAACTGGGTCACCCGGCCGTCTTCCTGCGTGATGATGACGCCATACTCCAATGGGTTGGGCACGCGCGCCAGGGTGAGCGAGGCCAGTCCCCCGTGCTCTTGGTGGTTGCGGATGATCTGGCGCAAGTCAAAATCGGTCAGGGAATCGCCGCTGATGACGAGAAAGGTGTCGTCCAACAAGGCGGCCGCATTTTTGACGCTGCCTGCGGTGCCGAGCGGGTTTTCTTCGACGACGTAGGTCAAGTTCATGCCTATGTTCTTGCCGTCTTCGAAGAGGTCCTGAATGACCGCGGCCATGTAGCGCAGCGTGATGATGACGTCGGTGATGCCGTGCACTTTGAGCAGGTCAAGGATGTGACCCATTACGGACTTGTTGACGATGGGTACGGCGGGTTTGGGACGTCCAACCGTGAGGGGGCGCAGGCGTGAGCCCTCGCCGCCGGCCATGAGAACAGCTTTCACGTCGCCTCCTGTTGGGGAGTAGGCGGGCAGGATGAAGCCCTGCCCCTGCTATGGTGCAGGTCGATGTGATGGTGTGATGCGCAGTAACGACGATTGGCGGTCAATGCTGAAGTCCTGGTGCAAGTTTAGATGGGCGGCCACGGATAGTTGCGCCGGTGCGGGTGCGGCGCGGGATAGCGTCTGCTGCGGACGAGCGTTTCAACACGCGTCAGCATGGCGTCGCGTTCGTCTGCGGTAAGCAAGCGGTGCAGGGTGTGCGTGGCCGCGCCGGACGCGTCGCACAGGTCCGAGCGGAAGCGCGCCAGTTCTTCGAGTGTGTCCGGCTCAATCGGCTCTCCGCTGAATTCCCATATGACGGTGCGCATCTTGAATTCGACATGGAAACAGACGCCGTGGTCGATGGCCCACAGCCTGCCTTCCGGCCCGATCAGGCAGTGACCGCTTTTGCGGTCGGCGTTGTTGATCACGTAGTCGAAGAGCGCTAGGCGGCGCAGCGGCACGGCAAAGCGCGCGTCCGCATGGACGGTGAAATAGTGCTGTTCGTCGTCGTTGGGCACATAGAGTTGGACGCTGCCCAGGCCGCGCGTGCCGTGGCGCAGGATGGTCGGCGGGACGAGATTCCAATCAAGGCTGCGGCTGACTTCGTAGGCCGCAGCCTCGCGCTTGCAGAGGCTGCCCCACTCGAAATCCCAGAGAGGCGTTTCGCCGCGCTGGGGCTTATATACGGCGGGCAGCGTCAGATCGCCTCTGGCGACCGTTACCAGGAAGCTGTGATTCGAGCTATAGGGCAGAAGGCCTTGTTCCGCCATTTTGCCCGACGTGAGCGTGCGGAGAGCGTCGGACTCGGTTAGGGTGACGATCTCGGCATTGGCTGCGCCAGGCGAAGGTCGACGACGTGGCAAGGAGGAATCGCTTTCTCGCTCCCGATTCGGGTGCGCCGGAACGCTGACCTAAAAGATGATGGGCATGGCCTGCCCATCCGAGCGCGGGCAGAAATGGCCGTCGCGGTTGATGGGCTGGCCGCACAGCGGGCAGGTGGGCCGGCCGCGGGCGACGGTCTCCAGGGCATGCTCGCTGAGGGCGCGCATCTGCTGGCGCGTGGCGACGAAACGCACGGCCGGCACTTCGTCATCCTCCGGGTCCAGCGCCGCACCCGATTCCGAAACGATCAAGGCTCTGGCAATGAGCCAGATCATGTCGTCATCTTCGTCATAGCCGACGATCAACTGGCCCACGCGGAACAGCGGTTCGACGGGCGATTCCGGGATGAGATCGCTGTCGGCAGACGCAGCAGGCGTCAGGTTCGGGTATTTCTCCTCAAGTTCTTCCAGGAGTTGCAAGACGCTGATCGCCAGGTTGGCAACTTCCTGCTTCTCCAGCACCAGGCTCACCAATTCGGGGCCGGCGCGGCCCTGGAGAAAGAAGGTGCGGTTTCCCGGCTCGCCGACGGCATCGGCGACAATCTGTTGTACGGGATTCAGGTCGT
>Ga0334888_1005545_pt1 | contig 10528 bp, 3 predicted proteins | sample GraSluR1_MG_FD_207227 | JGI IMG/M metagenome (GOLD analysis project Ga0334888, IMG submission 207227) | Sludge microbial communities from methane-producing bioreactor in Wageningen University, Netherlands - Granular Sludge_3_08-R1 | ecosystem: Engineered > Bioreactor > Anaerobic > Unclassified ...
TCCCCCGTTGCAAATCAAAACAGGATTAACGCCCCGTAAGCCAATCCTCAGCCATCAGGGCTAAGTCTTTGATATTCACGATGCAATCGCCGTTGAGATCCGGCAGCAGTTCACCGACCACCCGGAAGCAGTCAGGGGTTCCGTCGGTCAATGTAATCTCGTCAATCAGCATTCCGCCCGTCGTCCCCGAGGCGCCCATGGAGATGCCAATGCTTATCTCGTAGAGGTCATGGAATTCCTTGGGACGACCGCTGTCGAAACCGCCGGGAATATCGGCTTGCAGCGTCACCCACTCGCCTTCCGGGACGTTAGCAAGAGGCAGGATTACCCGGCCTATCCGGGCGAGCACCCACGGATAGATCCCCTGAGTAGGATCTGCAAGACCGCGACCGTCATGGAAATCGAAATAGAACCACTCGCCCGTGCTGCCCGGCAGCTTCTTGACGCGAATGCTGATCTGGTCATACGCTGCCAGATCGACCCGACGATCACGCAGCCAGAACCGCTGGATGACGTTAGTCTGCCCCTGGAAGTCATAATCCCACTGCAGGACCTGACCGTACAGACCATCGTTCTGTATCGAATTGACCGACAGTCCGACGCCCGGTGCGGTGTCTACGTTGCCGTATACCGACTCGAGAGATACGCCTTCCAGAGCCTCCCAATACCAGGTATGACTGTTCGGGTCGGCGGCATTGTACGACTCCATATCCTCCAGAACCAACGGCGAGGGTTGAACGGGCGTGTAAGAATCGCTCAGCCAGTTCTCGCTCAGGATTCGGAGGTCGCCGCCGTCCGTCTTGAGATCATAATCCAGGTCGCCCGCCGGAGGAACAACCGAAGCATGCGCCTGTATCTGATGGGGCTGCATTTCGCCGGCCCAGATGCAGACTTCGTCCAACATACCTTCGAAGTAGCGGATTTCAGGACGGGTTCCGTTCCAGCTTCCATAGCTGTCCAATACCCATCTCTTCTCGGCCCCGATCGCCAACCAGTCCAGCGTAACCGGACCCGTGGCAACACCGCTCATACGGGCACGTTCGACGCCATCAACATACATGACCCATGTGCCCAGCGCTCTCATCACGACCAGGCTGTGCCACCTGCCGTCGTTCACAGTAATGCCGGAATCCCTGGCCGGGCTGAGATTATTGTTGTCGTCGCGAGCAAGCATCCGTACCCGTCCGGGCGATTCGTAAGCCCCGTCGTGGCCGATCGTGATATCGATCAACGGTGTGCCCGTCTCGGAATTCCGCATGGAGAAGATTGGCCCATAAGGCTTGTACGTGCGGAAATACGCCGAGACCGCAAAGGACTGTTCATCGGCTGTAGGCATGTACGGATATGCGTTACTTACGTCCACATACTGAGAGGTGCCGTTAAGAAGCAGGGCATTACCTACAAGCCCCGTGACAAACATCGACGACGCGTTCGGGTCATTAAAGCCCATCAGAGTCCCATCGGCATCTTCGCTGCTGCCGGTCTGGTAGACAATAGGTCCGCTCGTCTCGTCCATCGTCCACTCCAGCACCTTCTCGGCGTCAGGCGGCGGAGACGTCACAAAAGTCCAGACAGGGCTGCTGTGAACCACCGCGGCGCCGTCCTCAACCACCTCGACCATCCAGTAGTACTTCACCTCAGTATTAAGGCTGACAGGGTGAGTCGTACCGGTCAACGAAGCCTGGACAACCTTGTTCACCATGTTCGGGTCCGTGGCCACGTAGACATTGTACGATGGATTGCTGACCTCACCATGCAGTACCCAGTTCAAATCCAGTTGCGCCTGCACCTGTGTATCGGGCAGCGGCGACGGATCAAGGTAAATGTCTGGTACGATCTCGTTGCTGAAACTGTAATGATGCCAGGATGCATTGGCGATCTGCTGGAACTCGAGGACCAGAGTCCCCGACTGCGGTGCGGTATACGTGTACATGAACAAACGTCCAACGCCATTGCCGCCGGCGTTTTCATCCAGCAAAGTACCCACGCCGTCGTCGCTCGTGGTAATCCTCACCACACGTTCTCCGCTGCCGCCCCAGCCGTGAGTATAAAGGGTGGTGCGATAATCCACGCCGGGCTCAAGTCCCGTCAGGGTCAACGTGGCAGGGTGAGCGTAATAGAACCGTGTATTCAAAACGGCGCCTTCGCCGCTGCCCGTGAACACAGTGCCGGTATGGGCATTCGGAGCGCCGACCAGCGACCAGTTGCTGCCCGAGCGATTTGTATCGCTCTCGAACTTGACGCCCTTCACCGTCGTGGGAATCGCTTCGCTGATCGCATTGAACTTAACCTTGTGCGTATACGTCTTGCCCGCACTGATGTCCAGATCCGCATCCGTCATCCAGGTCGATTCAGACCATTTGGTCGTGAAATCCCAAACCGGGCTCTGATGCACCGCCACGCCGCCGTCCTTGACCACTACCATCCAGTAGTAGTTCTCGTTCGCCGCAAGACTGACAGGATATGCATTGTCCTCCAACTCGACACTGACCACAAGGTCCTGGAAGCCCGCGTCCGTTGCGACGTAAAGCTGGTAACTGGGATCGGCCACGTACCCGTTCAACTGCCAACTCAATTCCATGTCGCTCGGCACCGCCGATTCGGGCACGACAGATGGATCAAGGTAAATATCCGCTACAACTTCGTTGCTGAAAGCATAGTGATGCCATGAGTTGGCGGGAACGACAGCGTTAAACTGCAACGTCAATTCTCCCGAAGCCGGCGCAGTGTAGGTATACATGAACAACCGCCCGTTGTGCCCGCCATCCATGTTTTCGTCCAGCATGTTGAGCTTGCCGTCGTCGCTGGCGGTAATCCCCACGACGCGTGTGCCGGGATCGCCCCAACTGTGCGTGTAAAGGGTGGTACGATACAGCACTCCCGGAGTCAGCCCGCTCAGCGTCAATGTGGCCGGGTCCCCATAGAAAAACCGGTTTGTAAGCGCCAAACCTGCGCCGCTGCCGGCAAATCTCGACGGGTCGTTAAACACATTTGGCGCACCGCTCAGTGCCCAATTGGCCCCCGAACGATTTGTATCGTTTTCAAATATGACTCCAAGCACGCGAGTGGAAAATGTCTCCCCCGCGGCATTGAACTTCACCTTATGGGTGTATATCTTGCCAAGGCTCAGGTCAAGGTCCTCGTCACTCTGCCAGGCCAAGTGCGACCATTTCTGAACCTCATACTCGGTTAGGAAACTGTGAACCGCCGTCGGCTGATTCGGCTCGCCGTCGATGTACGGCACGACGCGCCAGTAGTACGTCGTCTCATAATCCAGTTGAGGCGCATAGGTCAAGCCCGCCTGCTGCGCACTCACAAGAACCGACGGATCGAGGCCGGCAACCCTTGCCTCGTTCGGATCCATGTAAACATCGAAAGTCAAATCATTCACCAGCGGAAATACCGGCGCCCAGGCAAGTTCCGCGTTCACGGCGACCTGCACGGCGTTGTTGGCCGGATACTGCTGAGCGATCACAACGGGCAGCACTCCGCCCTCCATCGAAACCGTGAAATTGTCGAACCACTGAGCAGCATCATAAGTGATGATGAACGGCCGTTTCGCGGCATCCACAAAATCCGTGTCCGTAAGATCACGAGTATGAATAACCTGATCGTCGACCGCAAAAACCGCCACTGCACGTACCCGGCAATCGCCCCATCGGCCAACAGGTTCTGCGTACCCGTCCGGAAGATCTGGTAGCCGCCGTTGCCCCGAAACAGCATCCACAAACCGGCCCCGCCATGCCCTGTCGATGCTTGCCCGGGTTGGAAGCCGATTGCCACCCAGTCACCCCGCGTCGTGTCATCTGCCCTGTTGCCCAGCGGCATCACATCCGCCTCGACCTTCACCACGCCTCCCACGAGCGAAAGGTCGGCGTTTATGACCGCCGAAGCACCATTCCTCGAAGCGGCATACACAACATCTTCGCCGTTAATGTCGGCAAACACCATGCTGCCCGGCGCAATCCATTTCAGAAGTGAACCCTCAATAGTAGTAAGGTTCAGGATCTCGCCGTATTGTCGCTCGACGCCATCGACGGTGAAACCATCCTGATATACAATGGTTTCCAAAGGAGCAGCTCCAACTGACGAGATGAACGCCATCTGCGCCACAAGAAGCAACATCACTGTTCGACAATTACTCATGTCAATTCCTCCAATAACTAAATCTGAAGCTTTTCTAAAGGCCCGTAAGCAGACACTGGCGTAGTTGAAATAGCGGAAATTCGACTTGCTCAACAATCCTCACACTCCAAAACCCTTCTCCTGACGGCCGGTCACGCCTGCAACACATGGCCGCAGACACATTGCCAACGACCACGACCTTCCTGTAGTCGCCTGTTTCAGTCCTGTTATGACCGCAAAGGACACAATTAACTATTATAGAATGATCAGCCGCCGCTTGCAACCGTTCATTCTAACAAATGTGCCCTCCTTGAACAAAAAACTTTTCCAGTCTTTAAACTCCCCTGAGATGATGCGCATTTGAAATAGACGCCCTGATTTGCTATAATAGGGGTTTAATCAGAGGAGCATCTATGATTGACATTCGCTGTACGGCGTCTGCTGTCATCCTCATGGCGGCGGCACTGCCTTTTGCGGCCGTCAGGGCAGCCGACACCGCCCTCGTCTTCAACGAGATCATGTACCATCCGGCCTCGGATGAAGACGCCGAATGGATCGAGCTGCATAACCTCTTCGCCATAGACATCGACATCTCCAAATGGTCGCTCCGAGATGGTGTGCAGTATGTTTTCCCGGAGGGGACTGTCGTTCCGGCTCGCGGATACATCGTCGTAACCGATTTGCCCGCCGTACTCGCTCAATCGACAAATCCGAATCAGGTTTTTGGACCGTTTACAGGTAAGCTCTCCAATTCAGGCGAACGTCTGACTTTGTACAATAACGACAACCGCCTCATGGACGCAATTGATTACGCCGACGCCGGCGATTGGCCGGTCGCCCCGGACGGCTCAGGCGCCACACTTGCCAAAAAGAAACCGAATACCTTTTCTGCATCGCCGTCAAATTGGACCTGGAGCCCTCAGAGCGGCGGTACCCCGGGCAAGGCCAACTTCCCGGACGATCACATCAAGCCAGCCAGACGCGACCTTATCGGTTTGAACGATACCTGGCGATTCGATGACACGGGCGGCAACAATGGTACATTATGGCGTTATCTGGGCTATAATGACTCTTCATGGAAGGTCGGACCCGCGGCTTTTCACTCCGGCCAGGAGGTAACCGGCGACACGCCGACGCCCATAACCACCGTCTACAGCACCGGCTGCGCAGCAAACGGGGGCGTCCTGGCCCCCGGCCAGACGGACCCCCATTACTTCATTACCTCCAGTGGCGCGCCTTTGACGGTTATGCAGAACCATCCCGCGTGGGCGCCGAACGACGCCGCGTCAATGTGGATTGGCCTTTCGGCACAGGGAACCGACAATCAGCCCGGAGGCAATTACTCATTCAGCACTACTTTCGACCTGACCGGCTGGCTTGCGGACACCGCCAGTCTTAGCTTGACGGTGGCCGTGGATAATGAGCTTCTCGACGTCAGAATCAACGGCCTGAGCACCGGAATAGCCGCCGTAGGCCACAATGCCTTCAGTGGGCCGTTCACGATCAGCAGCGGTTTTGTTGCGGGCATTAACCAGATTGACTTCGTGTTTCGCAACTGGGATACTTCGCCCAACCCTATGGGGCTTCGGATTAACATCGCCGGCACCGCCATACCTGTAATGGGCAACACACAGGTAAACCGGGGACCGGTAACACATTATTTCAGAAAGACATTCGCCTACGACGGCGACATCCAGTCGTCGATTACCCTTGAACTCAACTATCTCGTGGACGACGGCGCGGTATTCTACCTGAACGGACAGGAAGTCCATCGCTGCAACATGCCCGGTGGCTCAGTGAATTATCTGACCCGAGCGCTCAGCGACATTGCAGAACCGCAGGCCAGCGGTTACATCTCAGTACCTGCGTCCAACATGATATACGGTAATAACGTGCTGGCAGTGGAAGTCCACCAATCCGATCAGGACGACGACGTGCTCTTCGCCGCCGCTGTGATCGCCGTTGAACGTTCAAGTCCGCTCGTTGAGCCGCTCAGGCTTGCGTTCAATGAAATAACCGCTGCGACCGACACGGACTTCTGGGTCGAGCTCGTCAACCATGACGACAAAACAATCGACCTTGCCGGCTGTGCGATAGTATGTTTGGGCACAACAATCGGAGAGTACTCTCTGCCGTCGACTTCTCTTGACGCAGGGGATTACCTGGTTATCGACAGCCAAACCCTGGGCTTTCGGCCTGCCGACGAAGACCGGCTTGTCCTGTATGCGCCGCACAAGGCCGCGGTTCTGGACGCAGCGATCGTGAAGAACTCCCATCGCGCACGTTTCCCGGAGGCCCTGGGCAGGTGGCAGTATCCCGATGTTCCCACTCCCGCCGCTGCCAACAGCTTCGCATTCAACAATGATATCGTAATAAACGAAATAATGTACCATCACGGGCACGTCCCAAGTCGCCCTGCCGAATACCAGACAAGCCTGATTCTTCAGGCCGGCGCTGCGGCCGCCACATGGGTCCCGACCGGTGATCTGTACGGCACAACGTGGACCGGAACAGACGAACCCTTCGACGACTCCGCCTGGAACAGCGGCGTCGGCTCGGTAACCGGTATCGGATACGAAAGGGACGCAAGCAACGATTACGGCCCCTGGATCGGCACGGATGTGCACGACGACATGTATAACAAGAACAGAAGCGTGTACATTCGAATTGCATTTGATGTTGAAGACCTTGACACCGTCGACGAACTCGCCCTCAAGATGCTGTATGACGATGCATTTGTCGCATGGATTAACGGCCGCCAGGTTGCTCGCAGCACACACGTGCCTGCCGTCGTCGGCTGGGACTCGGGCGCAAATGCCGGACACGAGGCGATCGACTTTGAATACTTCGACATCACCGAACACTTGGACGCCCTCGTCGAAGGTCAAAACATTCTTGCGATACACGGATTGAACCACGGCATCACAAGTTCGGATTTGATATTCCTGCCTGAACTGGAAATCCGTCGACAAATATCTCCGGCAGCCGACGGCGGCGAATCACCCGAAGAGTGGATTGAGCTCTTCAACAAGGGCGACCAGCCGGTCAGCCTATCCCGATGGAAGCTCCAGGAAGCAGTCAATTATGAGTTCCCGTCGGACGCCGTCATCGAACCCGGCGAGTATATCGTCATCGCCAACGATGTAATGGAACTGTCCGCCAAATACCCGGATGTGCGCATCGTCGGCCAATTCAGCGGCAAGCTTTCCAACAGCAGCGAGCGGATAGTCCTTATCGACGCCGGCAAGAATATAGCCGATGAAGTACTTTATTATGACTCCAAACCGTGGCCCGGTTATGCCGACGGCTTCAACGCCAGCCTGGAGCTTCGCAATCCACATGCCGACAACTCCAAAGCCGCCGCCTGGATGGCAAGCGATGAAAGCGCCCGAAGCTCCTGGAAGACATATACATACAGGGCAGCCGCCGCCCCCAGCGCCGTCGGTCCCGACGGTCAGTGGCATGAGTTCATTCTCGGCCTTCTCGACGCCGGTGAAATTCTGATTGATGATATTAGTGTCCTGGAAGACCCGGACGGCTCAAGCATCCAGCTCATTCAGAACGGAACGTTTGAATCGGGCACGGCAAACACATGGAGAATCCTCGGCAACCACGGCCGCACCGAAGTAATCCCCGATCCAGACAATCCCGCCAACAAGGTGCTCAGGGTCATTGCAACCGGCACGACAGGGCATCTCCACAACCATCTTGAGACAACTCTCGCCGGCGGACGAAGTATAGTCAACGGCAGGCAGTACGAGGTCTCCTTCAAGGCCAAATGGATAGCCGGCTCCAACCAGCTTAACAGCCGCCTCTATTTCAATCGCGTCGCCAAAACGGTGCTCATCGACAGGCCCAGCCGCAATGGAACGCCCGGCGCGATCAACAGTCGTTACGAACCAAACATAGGTCCCACGTTCTCGGGCCTGAGCCATAGTCCGCCCGTGCCTTCTGCCAGTGAACCTGTAACCGTGTCAGTGGCTGCGCACGATCCGGACGGCGTAATCGATGTAACGCTTCGGTGGCGTGCCGATGGCCAGGCCTGGCAAAGCCAGCCAATGAACGTGCGCCCCGACGGCCTGTATGCCGCGCAGATTCCCCCCCTGGGCAGTTCGACCGTGGTGCAGTTCTACGTACAGGCGGTCGACGCTCTCGGTGAGAATTCCATGTTCCCGCCAAAAGGCCCCGACTCACGCGCACTGTACAAAGTCAACGACAATCTCGCCGCCGATAACGGCCTGAACAACTTCCGAATTGTAATGCTTGCCGATGACTACAACTGGATGCACACGAATATCAACCTCATGAGCGATGCTCGTCTCGGCGCAACTGTAATCTACAATGAAAGCGATGTATTCTACGACGCCGGCGTGCGGCTCAAGAGCAGCCAGCGACATCGCCACGAAGCAGGCAACGTAGGCTTCAACGTCAGCTTCCCCGCAGACAACCTGTTCGGAGGCGTACACGGAACCGTCGCACTTGACCGTTCCGAAGGAGTAACCCCCGGCCAGCGCGAAATGCTCATTAATATTGCCATGAACCGCGCCGGCGGCTGCCAACTGACCAAGTATACCGATATCGTCAGGGTGATCGCCCCTGCCATACAGCACACCGGCTCCGCGGAGCTTCAGTTGGCAAGATTCAACTCCGTATTCCTCGACGATCAGTTCGAAAACGGCGGCGACGGACAGGTATATGAATACGAGTACGTCTACTATCCTCTGACCACGCGATCGGGCGACCCGCAGGATTACAAGTTGCCGCAGCCCGATGGTGTAACCGGCAAGACCATTCGCGACTACGGCGACGACAAGGAAAACTATCGCTGGCAGTTCCTCAAGAAGAACAACCGGCGCCAGGATGATTACAGCGGCCTGATGAATTTCGCGCGCATCTTCGGAACAACCGGCTCCTACTTCAACGAGCGCGTCGCTGGCATAATCGACGTGAATCAATGGCTCAGGGCCTTTGCCATAGCCGTAGCCTGCGGCGCCGGCGACAGCTATGGCGGCGACAACTCTCAGCACAATATGCAGCTCTATGTGCGGCCATCCGACGGCAGAACGCTCTACTTCCCCCACGACCTGGATGCCTTCTATTCAGCCACCCGCCCGCTTGTGGCTAACAGCGATCTTGCGCAAATCATAGCTATGCCAGCCTACGAACGCCTCTACTATGGACATGTACGCGACGTACTCAATACTTCATACAACACGACCTACATGAAACGATGGACCGACCAGCTCGGACTTCTTTTGCCTGCCCAGCCTTTCGCCAGCCACTTGTCGTTTATCGGTCAGCGCAACAATTATCTCGCCAATGAAATCGCCAACCGGGTCTCACCGGCCTATCCTTTCGCCATAACGGGTTATCAATCCACTGTAGCCGCCCCTCATGCGGTCATAAGCGGCAGAAGCTGGATCGACGTCAAGGACGTCTGGCTGCGCGGCCTGCCTCGCCCACTTGAACTCTCATGGACGAGTACGGGCTCCGGCACCGCCAAAGTATTCCACTGGACTGCCACGGTGCCGCTTGAGCCCGGAGAAAACAACCTCCTGTTCGAGGCTTACGATTTTCAGGGCAATCTAAAATACAGCCAGACGATCACGATCACCAGCACCCTCTTCGAACGTCCTCTGAGGGATTATCTGAGAGTAACGGAAGTAATGTACAATCCTATCGGCGGCGTTGATTACGAGTATATCGAATTGTACAATTGCGGTCCCGACACGCTCGACATAAGCGGTCTCAGAATGGTCCAGGATGATGTCGTGCTATTCGACTTCGCCGACAGCCCCGTCAAGTCTCTCGCTCCGGACGACTGCGTACTCATCGTCAACAACCCCGAAGCTTTCGCTTCGCGATACGACGCCGGCGCCATGAATGTCGCCGGACGGTACTCGGGCAACTTATCCAATAGCGGCGAAAGACTCACTTTCACCGACAAGTGGGGAGTCACCATACTGTCCTTTGAGTATAAGGACAGCCGCGGCTGGCCGCTGGCCGCTGACGGCTCCGGCCACTCACTCGTACCGCTCGATTGGGTCGTCGCCGCCGCCGAAAACGGACTCCTCGAATACGGCGGCAACTGGCGCGACAGCACCTTCATTCACGGCTCCCCCGGAAGGCTTGATCCCGCGCCCCCGCCGGGTATTCTCTTGAACGAATTCATGGCTTGCGGAGACGACTGGATCGAGTTGTACAACCCCACCGACGGTGATATTACCCTCAGTGCAGGCCACTGGTATCTCAGCGACGACAGCACCCGGCTCCAGCGATGGACCATCCCCGAAACCGTCGTCCCGGCGAGAGGCTTCATAAGCTTCGACCAGTTCGACTTCGGCCTCAGCAGATCCGGAGAAGAGATTTATCTGTCGTACCTGCCCGGAAACGGCCAGGACCG
>Ga0334888_1005579_pt1 | contig 10475 bp, 9 predicted proteins | sample GraSluR1_MG_FD_207227 | JGI IMG/M metagenome (GOLD analysis project Ga0334888, IMG submission 207227) | Sludge microbial communities from methane-producing bioreactor in Wageningen University, Netherlands - Granular Sludge_3_08-R1 | ecosystem: Engineered > Bioreactor > Anaerobic > Unclassified ...
TAAAAGTCTCATATTTCGATTGTGGAATCATAGGGCGTTTACCTTCTAACAAATCCTCTACTGAAATAACCTGTATCTTGTCACCATAGGTGTTATTATAATCATCCACAAACAAGCCTTCCTTCTTTTACTTCATTGGCAAGTTCACGGGCAGAGGCAATGTCTTTCGGGAATCCATGTATTTCATAAGTCAAAATTATATCCTCACCGTAAGAATCTGTTAGCCTCTTGGAAATTAACTTAACGGACAAATGTGAAATATCTACTCCGAGCCACTTACGTTTTAATCTCTCTGCAACCGCAATCGTTGTACCACAACCACAAAAGAAATCAGCGACAAGATCACCTTCATTAGAACTTGCCTTAATAATACGCTCCATTAATGCTTCGGGCTTCTGAGTCGGAAAACCTAATCTTTCAGCATCCTGAGCGGCCAACGCTTTTATGTCATCCCAGAAAGTCTGAATGGGGACACCCAATCCTTCATCAAGATATTGTTTCCTTTGAGGAACATTACCAAGTTTTGTCTGAACAACCATGCCTTTTTCAATTAGCTCTTGCATTCTTTTTTGAGAATACCGCCAGAACCTTTTTATACCCATGACTTCATACTCAGGATTTCCTTTTGCTGCATCACCCGGAGCCGTCATGCTAATTAATCTATAAATTCTGCCAGTTTCAGGTTCAGTGTATTTAAAAAAGCTTTTTATGTATTCATTGCTATATGCTTTAAAAGGCTGGTTAAATGTACTGTTGGAGGATTTTGCGTAAAACAGGATGGTATCTGTATTAGGATCAAAATTCTTGGAGCCCTGACCAAAATTTCCCTTTACAGTTTCAGCACGTTTCCAGATAATTTCATTTCTGAAATTCCTCTCTCCAAATATTAAGTCACAGAGGACCTTAAGGTAATGGCTCATAGTCGGGTCGCAATGCAAATAAAAACTCCCTGTTGGTTTTAGCAGTCGATGCATATACCACAGTCGGATTGCCATTGTTACCAAGTACGAAATCGCTCCTTTCGAAATATTTGTATTGTCAAGATTTTGCAGGAATCTGTAAAGGCTAATATCAAGATCGGAAAGCTCATTTAACATATCCATATATGATATGTTCGTCCATGTATCAGCAAATGCCTCTTTCTGTGCCGTACTATCTTTAAGGTCAACACTCTCAAAAAGTACGTTATAATTCCGCTTTGAGTTAAAAGGGGGATCAATGTAAATAAGGTCTATTAAACCCTGTGGATGCTGTCGGTAAAGGTCTTTGAGAATATCAAGGTTATCCCCGAAATAAAGTTGGTTCTTCCAGCTCATTGACATGCCTGAATTGTTTTCTATGGCAAGTTATGAAAAAATACACCAGTATGGACAATCAGGAAACCAAATTTTCATAGAAATAATAAACCTGCATCTCCATAAAGTCCAGATAATTAAAATAATATGAATATTTAATCTTGTAATTAGTTGGAGATGTGGATGTTAAATATTATTTTTGTAAATAAATTACTTGGTATGAGGACTTTGAAGGAATTGCGAACAGAAAAAGGATTGAGGCAGGCAGACATTGCGGAGTTGTTGAAAATAAGTGTGCCCCAGGTAAGTAATTACGAAAGCGGCATATCCCTGCCAACGTTGGAAGAGATGATCATATTGGAACGTCATTTCGGCAAACGTATAAACTGGTTAGATGATCGCACACGGGCTGAACGTGACACGGTCGTACAGTCCTTGATTGAACTATACGAACGTTACCCGCTGGAAGCTGTTTCGGAGTTTGCAGGGAGAATGTATCGACGGGAACGACATCCGGATAAAATGATTTTAACATACGCATTAGCCGTTACTGATGATGTAGAGCCTTTGCTCCCAATTGAGTTAAACGGACGATGCAAGGATTGTGATGAATAATTAACTTAATAATGAATAACCATGAAAAGAATAACATTTAAAACCGTAAACTCAATCGGGCATGTAGAATACCGAAATGATGCCGAGCTTGCAATAATGAAGCGGCACATTCCAAATGAAGCAGAACAAGAGGATGAAACGGTTGAACCTCTATATCCTACTGGTATTGAAACTTACAAAGAGGGGGAACAGGAAGAGCAGGAACTTACAGATGAAATTCAATTCATGCTCACACCAGAAGCTAAACTGATGCTGTCAAGGGAAAAAAAACCCGTCAAGGAAATTACTATCGTTAAAGGCGGGAGTGCAGGAGTTGAACCACTGCTTCCAAATGTTGAATAACCAATTAAATCAAATAGTTATGGCAAAATTAACACGGAGATACAAAAGAGGCATTCACCCAGCCTTTGACAATAAGTTTGATCTTGAATGCACTAAATCCAAGATTCTGAATGCAGGCGCACCTGAATTGCCTAACATTAGCACGAAATTTTGGGACGCTACAAATATCAAACTTACCATAGCGGAATACGAGGGGGACGAGGAAGGCAATTTCTATAAGCCAGATGAGAAATACCCGTATAGATCAACAATTTCAGCCTTTCAAGACCGACTGGATGATCTTCAGAAGTCTTTCGATCGTCGCAACCAAACACGAGCGTTAATGGGAATGCCTTTTGAGGAAGAAATGACAGGAGAGATACTCACTAAACGCCTTCAGCTGGAAGCAAGTATGGACGTGTCTCTTAGCGAGTTAGCCACATTGAAGGAGTGGTTAACAAAAGCAAAGGAGAAGCAGGAAGAAGTTCGCAAAGATACCATATTGAAGTATGGTTTACAGTGTGCTGTCAGCTTGCGGAATGGCAAAATATCCACGATTGACGGGCAGAAAGTTTTTTACATTGATGAAACTTATCCGGTCATAAAGGACGAGGAATCACCTTACGATGGTATGGCTGTTAGTGATTATCGCAAAATGGCTACAATGTGGAAAGCACAGCGGAGACAAAAACGAAACGAACGATTGAAACAGCTTCAGGCACGTGCAAAGTCAGAAGGCCTCATCGTTCCAAAACATTTGCCAGCTGAAAGCCTGAAAACAGTTAGCCGTACGAGTTTACCTGAATGGCCTCAATGGGCTGAGAATCAATTAATTAAGCAAGAACAATGATATTGCCGGGCAACCTTTGTTTTGTTAGTACCAAGCTGTTGGTTTTCATTTGTTTTAAATGGTTGGATGAGGGAGCAGTTTTCACGCTGCTCCCAAATCTTACAAAATGGTTGAATTATGAATGACAATAAACTATATACAGGAGAAGTTAAATTTTTTCATACGTCCAAGGGTTACGGGTTCATCGTATGCGGTGTCTCGGAATATTTCTTTCACTACAGCGACATGAATGATCTCAATCTCAGCAGGGGCGATCAGGTGTCATTTTCTTTAGGCCACAACAAACAAGGCACGAAAGCAATTAACATAAAACGCATATCATGATTGATCCAGACAAATTTGAACCCCAGATGCTGAAATACGTTTCAGAGCCTACGCCCTTGACGCTGAAGCGGATTGAAGTAATTGAGGCTAAACTCCGTGAAATTGAAACAGAATTATCCGAATACCGTGAGATACTGCGGTTTGCCAAACAAGTAGCGGAGTTGAAAAACATCCTAATGAACTAAATATAAAAAATTTGATCCTCGAGACCCAAAAAGTCAAATTTTTTTTGTATAATGTTAGTATGGGTAATTTTATAACATAAAAATATGCAGGGGGCTGAGATTCAATTCTAAGGTGGTTTCCTACTCGTTTCCACCGCCCCTCTGCTTTTTAAAAAACGAGTGAATGTTGTTGAAACTTAAAAACGAGTAGGTTATGGAAAGAAATGAAAATGTGTCTGAAAACTCAAGAATTGAGCGACAGATAATTATTGGACTGATTACTTCAACGGACTACTTAAAGAATGTTCAAGAGGTCTGGGATTACAAGTTTATTGAAAGCGAAACGGCAAGACGTTTAGCAGAATGGTGCTGGGAGTATTTCAATAAATATGGCAAAGCTCCGGGAAAGGATATTCAAGAAATTTATTTTTCAAAGCTAAAAAGTGGAAAGCTGAAGAAGGATTTTGCGGAAGAAATTGAACAGGATATTTTACCTTCTCTATCCACTGAATACACGAATGATGGCATTGATAAATATTTGCTTGACAACACCATACACTATTTCAACTATCGTCAAGCGGAAATCTATAGAGATAACATATCAATGGCTTTGGAGAAAAACGAATTAGGTGCGTTTTATGACTTACAAGCCACGTTTAAACCTATTCAATTAAAAACGAATGAACAGCGTATTAAACCATCTGAACTTTATGCTATGGAAACAAAAAAGGTGGATTGGCTTATTGAAGATTTAATTCCTCGTGGATTAACAATCTTTGGAGGTGCTTCAAAACTCGGAAAGAGTTACCTGACGCTTAATATCATAATGAATCTTGCGCAAGGAGACTGGATGTTTACTGATGAATCAGAATTTGGATACAGAGGGGAGCAGGTACAAATTTTATACCTATGTCTTGAGGATACTAATACGAGACTGGCAAACAGGATGAAAAGCATTGATCCCAATTCTGATTTTAAAAAACTTGATCCTTATCTTTTAATTGAAAAACAATGGGAAAAGCTTAATGCAGGAGGTTTGCAAAGATTAAAAACGTTGTTAAAAGAAAAACCACATTGTAAACTTGTAGTAATTGACGTTATTGAAAAACTCACTTCTAAAAGCACACGAACGGGAGCAGGACGATTTTATACTGAAGAATACACGACGTATGGCCCCTTGAGTGATTTGGCGCATGAGTTAGGAATATCAATAATATGTATCACGCACACGAAGAAAAGCAGTGAAAAGGATGTTTTTAATGAAATATTAGGAGGTTCAGGAACGTATGGCCCTGCCGACACTTTGATGGTTCTCAGTCGTGTCCCGGGCAGTCCTGAGAAACGTCAATTATCAATCCGTTGCAAGGATGCAGACGACCAGCACCTGACATTTCAAGTTTCCGAAGCGGGAGCTAACTGGATTTGTTTGGGTGACAGGCTTGAAGTACAATTAACGGAACAACGGGAAAGCATTTTGAATTATTTACACACGGCGGGACCAAAAACCTATGAGGAAATTCGACAGGCTGTTGAAGATGGAGAAATAGATGTTTCAATTAATTCGGTTAATACACTTTTACGGAGGATGATTAAAAGTGATTTGCTGGAACAAGATAAGAGACGTGGAAGGTACTGTGTCGCAGGGTATAGGGAAGGAAGAATAAATGCTAGTATTGCTGACAAATTAAAAAAATATCACAAATGATACACTATTTTTTTATAAGCCGTGTTAAAAATGCCGTATAAGTTGTATAAATGTATAATCTAATAATACATCTTATACAACTTATACAATAATACTTATTATACAACTTATATATATAATACACTATTTTAAACCATAGTTCACCCAATAAATATTCCTCAAAACAATTCACCCAAAACAAATACACCTAAACACGACCCAAAAAATATTTATACACTCGTGTCACCACACACGAGTCGCACCGGGCGACAGGCTGAAATAACTGCTAAAATTAAGTGGGTCAAAGGATTAAAATAATTGTATTTGCTTATTTTATGAAAAAACACCCGTGCGGGATCAATTTCGACGTTTTTATCTATTTCTCCAAAAACACTTTTTCCCACATCAATCATCCTCATCACTCTTTTGTTATTATCCCATCACGCTAACAAAACCCGTGTAATTAGCTGAAACAGAAACGAACCAAAGAGAGGCCGTTACGTGGAATCAATAACGTGAAAACATCCTTTTTTTATCAATCCATCCACGAACGAAGTAGTTCAGGGACACTCATGATTGATACAACGATAGGATATACTATCAACAACTATTCGGCATTATGTGGCTATCACGTTATTGATATTACCAATATCCTTAATAAAAATACTATTCCTTCAAACCCTCGCACCTGGCGCACACACGGGCGGTGCTTTTTGTTTCTGTGCAGGACCATTGGTCCCGATAACTCACTACGGGACCAACAGGACCAAACAACTTTAATAATTAAGTACAGGACCAACGGTCCCAATAATTAAGTACAGGACCAATGGTCCCAATAATTAAGTACAGGACCAATGGTCCCGATTACTCAGAATAAGGATATATATATATTAAGGTATCACTTGACAATGGTGTGTTATCAACGTTGTATTCTATGCAAAGCATAGAATATACAAAATCGCCTGAGAAGGCCTGTACGTGTGTCTGTGAGGCGATAACATACTGTCGTAAGTATTAGACGTTGACTCGTGACTAAACCGCCTTACAGAGCTTTATTTCGATTCACTCAGTTTAATATTGACGTCGCAACGCCTGACAGCCTGCCGATGATCCGCACTAAATGATAGTATTGTATAAAATAATATCAAATAAATTTGCATAATAGGCCTACAGGCCTTAACTTGCTGCTATTGTCAAACTAAAACACAGAAAACGATGGAAACAACACAAGTGATTGAAGAACAAAGGGTTAGCAGTAAACCAGCTAACGTACGGATCCCTGCAAAAGAACTCAATGCAGAGATTAAGGCACAGAACAAGCACAATGCAGACGAAGCCACACGTTTATTAGCTGCTAAAGCAAAGATGCAAGCACAGAAAGACATGGCGAAAGCAAGCGAACCAAAGCATCCTACTGTAAAGGTGGTTACACGTGCTGAACTGAAGAAAGCAGGTAAGGACTTGAAATCGAAAGCAGCACCAAGCAAACCTGTAAAGTCAGCAAAACAAAGTACACCACGCCGCATCACGTTTTCACAGCGTTGCAACGAAGCGGTGAGAGACGGCGGAACGTGGGAGCAGTTGATCGAAAGATTGCTGAAAGCAGCGAAGGAAACAGGATGTAGGAAGAAGGTCAATGCAAGTATGATCAAGACACATTACAAATGGATGCTCCAATCAAAGTCAGCGAAGGAGTACGCAAAAGGACGCAAGATCACGGCGAAAGGAATCCAGTAATCACGGAGGGGGGGCGCTACCAGTTGGCGCCTTTCCAACGGACTTGCCGTCGAACAACACTCCCGCAACCGTAAACCTTAAAATGGCACAGACCTTTTCCCGTAAAAAAATTTTAAAATTTTAATTCACCTACAACCGAATTACAGTAACTTAATAGATCAAAATATGAAAAAAGCATTTGCATATTTGCGAGTATCGCACGTGACACAGAGAGACGGTGACGGGTTCACACGTCAGGAGCAAGCAGTGAGAGAATATGCTGAAAAAAATGGCATTGAGATCACAACGATTTACAAGGAGGACTGGACGGGGACGGACGTCGATCGTCCCGTACTTGCCTCTATGCTCGTCTCACTTGAGCAGAATAATCACCATGTTAAAACTGTTTTGATTGAAAAGTTGGATCGACTGGCACGTGATATTATGGTTCAGGAATCAATCGTGAGGGATCTTCAGCACGCGGGTGTTGAACTCGTTAGCACGGCGGAAGGGCCTGATCTCTGTGCCGATGATCCCACTCGCAAGTTCATCCGTCAAGTGATGGGAGCAGTGGCGGAGTATGACAAGATGATGCTCGTCGCCAAGCTCCGTGCTGCACGTGATCGTATGCGACAGAGAGAGGGAAGGTGTGAGGGGAGAAAAAGATATAGGGACACGGAGGAGGGACGAGAAATCTTGAAACGGATTCGGTTGCTCAGACGTCGAGATCGTGATGGTCGTCGTCGCACGTTGCAGCAGGTGGCTGATATATTGAACGCTGAGGGCATTAGGACGCTGGACGGCAAGGGGTGGTCTATTGAAAGAGTATTTCAAACATTGAAATCTGATAAACTTAGGAAGAAATAACACTATGGATAAAATAAAATGTGCTGGCTATGTTCGTGTCTCGACAGCGGATCAGGTGCAGGACGAGAGCGGAGAGAAACGTCCCAGCCTTCAGATTCAGGAACAAGAAATCCGTCACTACGCAACTCGAAACGAGTTACCAATCACAGCGATTTACCGTGACGAGGGTATATCGGGCGGAAGCGTTAGCAAACGGCACGGTCTGCAACAGTGCCTCAACGACGGTCAGCGAGGCAAGTTCCAGGTGCTGATCGTTTACAAGCTGTCACGGCTCGGGCGTAACGCCCGTGAACTATTGGACAATTACCACAGGTTGAGTGAAGCTGGTATTGAGTTGCGATCCATAAAAGAAGGTATAGACTTCTCGACAAAGTACGGACGGGCGATGTTGGGAATGTTTGCAGTGATTGCGGAACTCGAACGTGACATCATTGAAGAAACAATGTTGGAGGGTAGAATTGCCACAGGTCGTCGGGGTAAACCCGTTGGCAGTTCCCGACCTTACGCTCGCACGTACAACAAAGAAACAGGACAGTGGGAACTCGACGAAAATCTGGCACAGCAGATAAGGGCTGTGGCTGAAGAGTATCTCAGTGGAGGCAGTTTGTACGTAGCGGCTAAAAGACTCCGAATGAGTTATCAGAACCTTGTAACGACACTGCGGGACAGGTGTGGGGATGAGTGGATTGTACAATTCACCGGACAGGAGCCAATCGCCTACAAAGTGCCTCGAATACTTTCGGATGACATTATAAGCAGGGTCAGGGACAGACTCCAATTCAACCGCACCAGTAACAGAACTGACATAACGGAGAAATATTTGTTGTCAGGTTTTATTCGTTGTGAAAAGTGTGGAAAAACGCTGAGCGGACAGACACAAACCACATCCACGGGAAAGACGTTTGTTTATTATCAACATCAGGGATTGGCTCACTCTGATTGTCGGGCGTTTACCAGCGTTAGGGGTGAAAGCCTTGAAAATGCAATCATGACCACAATATTCGAAAACTTCGCCGATGTGCCAAGTTTCACACAAGCCATCGCCCAGAGCATCCCTGATGCCTCAATGATTAGTGATCTCAAAGGAAGAATCCAAGCAACGGAGAAGGAGCTGGCAAGAAATCAGAAACAACTCGACAAACTTGTTGATTTGGCACTGTCTGGGACACTTGATAGGGAAACGATCCGTAGTCGTGAAGCATCGTTAATCCAACAAAAACAACACCTTGCAGAGTCTCTTCAATCTGACCGTGAGCGACTCGATCAACTGCCTGACGTGGATAATGTGATGGCAGAGGCTGAACATTTAAGGAGAATGTTATTGGAGAAATACAGCAGTAAGGATCATCTGAACACAATGACATTTGATGAAAAACGCACCTTATTACACTGGTTCTTTGACGGTCGGGACGAAAAAGGAACTCCTTACGGTATTTACATAACGAAGCGAGGTCAGCGCAAAGATGTCCAGATCGATTATTTCCTGTACGGTCGGATAACGGGACTGAGAACGCTCAAAGGTGATGAAATAGACTATCAGGATCAATATAATACTAATAAAGACAATGACTACTGAATGACTATTGAATGACCCGCCTCCGCTAAAGTTACTGCAGGCGAAGCTATTGAATGACCCTCTTTCGCCAAGGCTACAGAGGGCGAAGCTACCGAATCTCCGGGTTAGAAACTGACTGCTATGAAATAATCTCCCCCGGTAAGTGCAAATTTGCCGGTACTTAATCCGTCCGGGAACCCGGTTGTTAATGGTTTGTCATCTTTTAGTATCTCTATTTTCCCCTTCTGGCCGGATTGCAGATCAACCATCGCAGTGCTCCCTTCAGGTATTTTTATCTCGTATCGAACTCCATCCGGTCCCTCTTTTTTCCAGTTTGAAATAATCTCTCCAATGGGTGAATTATAGGTACAATTAACATAGTCAAGTCCGGCTGGGACCGACGGTGCAAGGATAAACTTCTTAAATCCCGGTTCATCAGCGACCGGGCGGATCCCGCCCAGCCAGCGGTAAAACCATTCCGTTACCGAACCAAACATGGGATGACAGTTCGAATAGGTATTGTCGCTCTCTTTCCAGGTTTCCCAGATCGTTGTTGCCCCGCGGTCGGTCATATACCCCCACCCCGGGTAAGCCGTACTGTTAACGATGTAAAAAACTTCTTCGGGCGATCCGTATTCAGAGAGTGTTTCCAGTGAATATTTTGTCCCGAAGATCCCTGTTGTAAGATGCCCCGAAGGTCCATTACCTATTGCAGCTCTTAATGAATCTGTTGCAGCTTTAATCTCATCTTCAGGAATAATATCATGATAAAGCAAGGTTGAAAAGAGTGTCTGCCGGTTTATTTTTCCCGTTACCGGTATATCCCAGAACTCCGTTTTAATAAGCGACTTGAGTTTTTGTGCCAGCTGTGCAAATTTCCTTTCATTTTCCTTATCACCCATAACAGCGGCAAAAGTCTGCATTACCCGGGCACACTGCAGGTAATGGCAAGTACCTGTAAGCTCCACGGGGACGGGTTCCAGCGACTCATGGTCGCTTAATCCTTCATGAACCATGCCCTCTGGATGAATTCTCGCAGCCTTATCCATCCATTGCAGATCCTGTTCGTAGAGTTCCCTGATGA
>Ga0334888_1005592_pt1 | contig 10460 bp, 8 predicted proteins | sample GraSluR1_MG_FD_207227 | JGI IMG/M metagenome (GOLD analysis project Ga0334888, IMG submission 207227) | Sludge microbial communities from methane-producing bioreactor in Wageningen University, Netherlands - Granular Sludge_3_08-R1 | ecosystem: Engineered > Bioreactor > Anaerobic > Unclassified ...
ATCAATTTCAAATATAATGTGTAAAATAACGCATTTTCACTTATTCAGGTGATGTTGATTTGATTTTTAATTACCCTTCTTAGATTCGAGGCTTTCCATCGGTTCCGTCCCTTTTTGGGTTTTCCCCCTCGTTTTTTCCTGGAAACGGGTAAAAAAATTGGATTTTTTAAAATTGCTGATTGAAACTTGGTTACATCTGTGCTATTATTGAACATATGTAACCTTAGTCAGAGATCGCTCGTTTGAGGGAGAAAGCAAAATGCCCAGACACCCCCAGCAAGAAAAAATGCGTATGCTTTCCAAGGTGGGCTCGTTATATTACGACCAGGGGTTAACCCAGCAGGAAATCTCCGACAAACTGGGCATCTCGCGCCCCATGGTTTCGCGCCTGATTAAACAGGCGCGCCAGGAAGGCATTGTTCAGATCAACGTTCTGCCGCCCGCCGGTGTTTTTTCCGATCTCGAATACGAATTGGAACAAAAATACGGCTTAAAAGAAGCCATCGTAGTCGATGTTGACCCGCCCTACACCCAGTCGCTGGTATCGCGTCAACTGGGCATTGCCGCCGCCGATTATTTCTACCGCACCATGCGCGACGGCGACGTGATCGGCCTAACCTGGGGTACCACCCTGCACTACATGGCTGCCGCCATGCATCCCGTCGAGTCGCGTGATATGCACATTGCCCAGATTCTGGGCGGCCTGGGCCCCCCCGAATCAGAAGTGCACGCCAATTCCATTTGCAGCCGCATGGCGCAAATGCTGGGCTGCAAATTCACCATCATCCCTTCCCCCGGTATCGTGCGCAACATGGAGTCGAAAGGCGCTTTTTTGGCTGACGGCTATGTTAAAAACGCATTGGAGATGATCAAGAAAGTCAATGTGGCCTATATGGGCATCGGCGCACCCACCCCCACATCCGTGGTGATGAAAGACGGTTCCATTATTTCACACGAAGAACTGGATGACCTGCTGCGCAAAGGCGCTGTGGGCGACATCGGGCTGCGCTATTTCGACATCATGGGCAACCCCATTCAATCTGAAATTGACGAGCGTGTTATTGGCGTGACGCTCAAACAGATCAAAGATATTAAACGCGTGGTTGGCATCGCCGGCGGGCCCGAAAAATATGAAGCCCTGCTGGGCGGCCTGCGCGGAGGCTATCTCAACGTGTTGATTACCGAACAGGTGCTGGCCAAAAAATTGGTTCGCTAATTCTTTTCACAATTGCACAGGAAAGTACAAAGCGTCAATGTCCCATTTTTCGACATTGGCGCTTGCTTTTCATTTTCTCATGCCCATCGAATCGAATATAATGTGCTTCTAGCCTGTTGTGTCTTTCTCAGGCTCTTTATTGATAGATAATGTGGAGGATAGCGCACATGCTGCACTTGATGAATACACTGGGACGAAAACTGGAGCCATTTAAACCCGCCAACCCCAACATGGTGAATGTGTTCACCTGCGGGCCTTCGGTTTACAAACCGGCGCACATTGGCAATTTCCGCACCTTTGCTTATGAAGATATGCTGGTGCGCTACCTGGAATACAGCGGCTACTCCGTTTGCCGCGGCATGACCATTACCGATATCGAAGACAAAGCCATTGAAGAAGCAGAACAGTTGAAGCAAGACGTTTTACGCATGACCGATGATAACTTGCGCCTGGTTGAGCAAGAGATGAACCTGCTGCACATTCGCAAACCAGAGTATTTTGAAAAAGCCAGCGATCATGTGGAAAGTTCGGTTAAAATCATCCGGGCCTTGCTGGAGAAAGACATCGCCTACTGGTATGACGGCAATGTGTATTTTGATCCGCGTAAGGTACCCGGTTTTGGCAAGCTCTACCAGGTGGACATGAGCCAATGGCCCGCCAACCCCAAACGTTTCCACAAAGACACCTACCCCGACATGCGCTGGAATCGCGGCGACTTCATCCTGTGGCATGGTGAACGCAGCGCTGGCCCGGTGTGGTGGCAAACCGCCATTGGCCGCGGGCGCCCCTCGTGGAACGTGCAGGACGGCAGCATTGTGGCAGACTGCGTCGAAGAACCGCTGTCCATCTACTGCGGCGGCATCGACAACCTGGTGCGCCACCACGATTACAACATAGCCATCCTTGAATCGGTGCGTCCCTACCCCATGGCGCTCACCTGGCTGCACGGCGGGCACCTGTACGTGGATGGCAACAAAATGTCCAAAAGCCGCGGAAACATCATCTACACCCACGATCTCATCCAGCAGGGCTACAGCGCTGAAGAAGTGCGTTTCTTCCTGTTGTACACCGGCCATTACCGCGCGCGGGTCAATTTCACAGCGGCGGTCATGCAGCGCACCGCTGAGCGTCTACGCTCGATCAAGAAACTGATTGAACCCATCAGCGCCCGCGCCGCCGGCAGCGCCCCTGCCGATGATGGGTTGGGCAAAGAACTTGCGGCCCTCTTCACCGCAAAAATGGACGAGGACTTGAACCTGCACGGCGCGGTGGATACCCTGGCCAAGCACCTGGCAAAAGTAGATGCCGCCAGCATGTCTGCGCCAGAAGCCGCCGGCGCCCTGCAAGCCCTGCAGCGCATCGATCATGTGCTGCAAGCATTGTTCTAAGTTCAATATTGTTCTGCAATTTGGGTTAAACCATGAACCTCGCTTCCATCCAGTTACCCGGCTGCCTCAACCGGCGCCGTGAAGCCCCTGCCGTGCAGCGCATTTGCCAGGCAGCCCTGAATGCTGTTGAACCACAGCAAGCCGTGCACCAGGCGGTGCGCTTCACCGGCAGCACACTGCGCACCCTCGACGGCAGCTATGAGTTGAACAATTTTGACCGCGTACTGCTGGTCAGCATTGGCAAAGCTGCGCTGCCCATGGCAAAGGCCATGCACAGCGTGCTGGGCGGGCGCATCACCACCGGCCTGGTGATCACCAAGCATGCCGGGGATGAAGTGTTGGCAAACGTTGAAATCATTGAAGCCGGACACCCCTTGCCCGACCGGCGCAGCCAGGCGGCCGCCGAACGCCTCATCAGCCTGTTGCAAACCACCACCCCGCGCGACCTGGTAATTTGCCTGCTTTCGGGCGGCGGCTCAGCCCTGGTGACCAGCCCTGCGGCAGGTGTCACCCTGGATGACTTGCAGCAACTCACCCGCGCCCTGCTGGCCTGCGGCGCCGGCATCACCGAAATCAACACCCTGCGCCGCCACCTCGACCAGGTGAAGGGCGGTGGATTGCTGCGCCTGGGCAGCCCGGGCGCCTGGTTGTCGCTCATCCTTTCGGACGTGCTGGGCAGCCCGCTGGAAAGCATTGCCTCGGGCCCGGCAGCCGCCGACCCCACCACTTTTGCCGATGCCGCCGCCATCCTGGATCATTATCAACTGTGGGATTCCATTCCACAGTCCATTCAAACCGCGCTGCAGCACGGGTTGGCAGGCAAACTGCCTGAGACCGTGAAACCCGGCGACCCATGCCTGCAACACGTACAATCCATCATTGTTGGTGATAACAGCGTGGCTGCGCACGCTGCGCTGCAGCAGGCGCAAATGGAGCGCTTTCATACCCTGCTGCTTAACGAACCGCTGCAGGGTGAAGCCAGCCAGGTGGGCGCCGCATTGGGCAACATGCTGCGCTCTGCTTTGCTGCGCGACTGCCCCCTGCCGCGCCCGGTTTGCATTGTGGCCGGTGGTGAAACCACCGTCACCTTGCGCGGCGGCGGCAAAGGCGGGCGCAATCAGGAGCTGGCCCTGGGGGCTGCCCCACAGCTTGCCGGTGTGGAAGATGCAGCCCTGTTGTCCCTGGCCACCGACGGCGAAGACAGTACCAACGGCGCCGCCGGCGCCGCCGTTGACGGCAGCACCCTGCAGCGCGCAGGGCAACTGGGTTTGACAGCGGAGGATGCCCTGCGCAACAACGATTCGTTCACCTTCTTTTCCACCCTGGGCGATCTGCTGATCACCGGCCCCACCGGCACCAACGTCAACGACCTGGTGTTTTTGTTTGCCTTCGAACAAACGCTTTGATTTTTATAAATGGTTGTATAATATAAATCTGCTTCAGGGTTCATTCAAAAGGCAAAGGGATAAACCCTTTGCCTTGATACTTTGGTACAGGTTTTTATCGGCCCGGCTCTAACCGGTCAACCGGGAGTAATCCCGGCATGATTCCTTATCCAATATTCTCATGCCCGCAGAACAATCAACAACCTATCGTTCAACCCAAAGTTCCACCCGTACTTCCCCAATCTCCTTTCTCAAAAACAGATGGCTTTATATCAGCATAACCACTGCGCTGGTTGTGGCTGCCTTAATCGCCACGCTGGATATGCGCCTGTATGCTGTGTCGCTGATATGCGGAGTGCTGGGAATATTACTGGCAGTGGTTTTTATTCTCAAAATCACCCGCCGACCCATTCAGGCTGTTAATATGCAGGCGGTGGCTGGCGACATTCGCACCAGCGCCAACGCCTACCTGAACCGGCAAATTCGCACCGTGCTGCTGGTGACGCCCTTCTTCGCCGCGCTGCTATACCTCATCCTGGGCTGGCAGGCAGCCGTCACTGCCGTCATGGGTGTGCTCACCTCGCTGCTGGCGGCCTATGTGGGCATGTCGGTCAGCGTGCGCACCAACCTGCAAACCGCCGATGTGGCCAAAGAGGGCAAAAGCAGCCCCTTCCGCGTGGCGCTGTACGGCGGTTCGGTGATGGGACTGTGCATCACTGGATTTAGCCTGGTGGTGCTTTCCATTTTATTCAGCATTTTCAAGACGCCTGAATCGATGATCGGCTTTGCTTTTGGCGGCGGCCTGGCGGCGCTGTTTGCCCAAATTGGCGGCGGCATTTTCACCAAATCGGCCGACGTGGGCGCCGACCTGGTGGGCAAAATTGAAGCCAACATCCCCGAAGACGATCCGCGCAACGCCGCCGTGATTGCCGACCTGGTGGGAGACAACGTGGGCGACTGCGCCGGGCGCGGAGCCGACCTGTTCCAAACCTTCAGCGACGACCTGATCACCGGTTCGATTGTGGCCATTGCCATGATCTCGGTGTATGGGCCGCGCGCCGCATTTTTCCCCTTTTTGTTGCAAAGCGCTGGTTTGTTTGCCTCAACCGCCGGTATTTTTGCCAGCCGCGAGTGGAAACCCGGCATGAAACCCACCACCCAGTTCAACATCGGGCTGGCGGTCAGTTCCTTTTTAAGCATTGGCATTGCCTTGCTGCTTTCACACCTGTTGTTGAACACCTGGATTGTGGGCATTGGCGCCACCCTGGGCGTGTTGATCACCACGGTGGCTTCGATCAGCACGCGCTATTATGCTGGCATGGACGGCAAGCCGGTGAATGAAATTGCCATTGCCTCCAAACGCGGCGCCGCCCTTAACCTGATCACCGGCCTGGGATACGGCCTGCAAAGCCCGGTGTTCCCGGTTATTGTGCTGGTGACGGTTATCATTTCCATCTACACCTTTTCAAACGGCAATTTGCTGGCGCTGGTGGGCGTTAACATTGGCACCGACCTGCTCATCACCTACATCATGGCAGCCGATGCCTTTGGTCCCATCGTAGACAATGCCGCCGGTATCGCGGGTATGTCCAACGAGTCGGAAGCCGTGATTGAACAATTATCAAAGCTCGACGGTGTGGGCAACACCATGAAAGCCATCACCAAAGCCTATGCCATGATCTCGGGCACCATCACCGCTTTTGTCATTTTCCTCACCTTCTACAAATCGGCCGGCATCACTTCGATTGATGTCACCACGCCTTTTAACCTGGGATTTTTGTTCGTGGGTGTCTCGCTGCCTTTCCTGGTATCTTCGCTGGTGATCGGCTCCACATCCAAAACCGCCCAGTTGATGGTGGATGAGGTGCGCAAACAGTTCCATCTCAATCCAAAAATTCTCGAAGGCCAGGCCAAGCCCGATTATTCACACTGCGTGGATATTGCCACCCGCAACGCGTTAAAAGAAATGATCTTTCCCAGCGCGGTCAGCATCCTGGTGCCCATCGGTGTAGGCTATTTCTTCGGCATGAACGCCCTGGGCGCGGTGCTGGTGGGATCGGTGGCCTGTTCGGCGCTGCTGGGACCCTTCTTTAACAACACCGGCACCGCGTTCGACAACGCCAAAAAGGTGATTGAAGATCAAACAGGCATGAAAGGCACCCCCGAACACATTGCCGCCGTCACCGGCGACACGGTGGGTGATCCGCTAAAAGATGTGGCCGGCCCGTCCATTTTGATCTTCATGAAACTGGTGGGCATGACCGCCCTGTTGATTGTGCCCCTGTTCAAATAAGCAACCTGGGTTAGAATCACACCAGAACGTAATTATTACAGGTTGCTTCTTTGAAGTAACGCATGCATCTGTTACTGCGAGGAGGGCGGGAGCTCGTCGCGTCAGTCTCAATGCCAAATTTAGAGATTGCCGCCGCCCCGAAAAGAACATCGGGGCTCGCAATGACAGGCAGGCGGCACCCTGTGATAATTAAAATCCATCATTACACAAACGAGGTAAAAAATGTTCAGGCAACAACCTGTGCCAATGTTTTGTGCATTGTTCCTGCTGCTGACCGTCAGTGCGTGCAGCGCGCCATTGGCCGCTGCCACCGCCACCCCGGTTGAGCCCACTGTTGACATGCAATTGCTGCGCACACAGGTGCAGCAGACCGTTGTGGCTGGTTTGACTGAAACCGCCCTGGCCATGCCCACCAGCACGGTCACGGTCACCCCCACCGAAACCGCCACACCCGAACCCACCGCCACCAACACACTGGTTCCCACCCTGCCGGTGTATAACACCCCCACACTTAAGTCGGGCTGCGCCATTGTGTCATATAACCCCGAAGCCGGCACCCGCATTAAAATCGGCACCGACTTTGATGGCAGATGGGAATTGAAGAACACCGGCGATGAGAAATGGGAAGCCGGTGAATTGGCCGTGAAATACCTTTCCGGCACAAAATTTCAAACCAAAACAGACGCGGTGTATTCACAAAAAGATGTGAAAACTGGTAAAACCGCCGAATTTGTGATCGACATGGTGGCCCCCAAAGAAGCCGGGCGGCACACCGCCTCGTGGGCCCTGATGCACGACGACGAGATCATCTGCTATCTCTACCTCAGCATCAACGTGTACGAGTAAGTTCATTCAAAATTCCTCCCCTCTTGGGGAGGCTTGGAGAGGGCAAACACCGCCCGCCGTGTAGAAACCCGATCGATTCATAATATCCACGCTGCAAATCACAAGCGCCCTCCGTGTGGAGGGCGCTTTATCGTTCATCAACCAGCACAACTCCTCCCCTAAAATCCAACGTATTTTTGGGGATGTCGGGTGAAGGTGCTGTACTAAACCGTTTCCAGTTGGAATGTATTTAATTTATCCGCATCAACGCGTGTGCTCAAACCCAAAATCTCCACACCCACAACTTTCCCTTTTACGTCAAAATCCAAAATGACGCCGGGCTGCACTTCTTCCGATTCAACAATCACACTTTCGTCAAGGCGAAAATAAAGCGTGTCATTGGCTTTATCTACTTTAATTCTCATATCGTCACCTTTCACCGGCTCGCCTGTCAAAAAAGAGGGTAATCACACGATTGGGATGCATATTGGGGTTAATAACCACATGTAAAATTTTGCCATTTTGTTCCCGAATCGATTTAAAGTAATGACGATTACCATCCTCGCCCAACTTTGTCTTATCAGGATTCTGTAATACACGCCAGATCCATTCTTCGGGAATGTTTCGCTCAATCAACATTTCTCTGGCATGAGAAGTAAGTTCATAGTCAGGCATAAAATAATCCAAATTTGTTGATGTGCAAAAACAATTATACAGTAAAACTATATCGAGGCTTGGGAATAAGATGAACTGGATCGATCAAACTTCGTAATTCGCCTCGCATTTCGCTGGTTAGACTATTTACAACGACGAAGCGCCCTCCGCACAGAGAGCGCTTCGTCATTCATCAACCAACACAACTCCTCCCCATTGGGGGAGGGCTGGGTGAGGGTTGGTCACTTCATAAACGTCTTCAACACCTTGCAGCCGTTCTTATCCTGATTCACCAGGCGGTAAGCGCCGCAATCGGCCGGAACCAGCGCCAGCTCAAAGGTGTGCAGGGGCTGCTTGAAGCCCTTGCCCTCGATGCTGACGCCCTCGCCTTCGATGAGCATGATGGCGTGGAAACTGCGCCCCTGTGTGTCGTCGGCATGCGTGCCCTGCAGCTCGATGCGCTGCATTTCAAAGCCGTACCAGGCGGTGTCCATCACCACATAGACGGTCGCATCGGCGTTTTGGCTCAACAGGCGCGCCGGCTGGAAGGAATTTTGGCGCACAAAATCGGTGTTGCCGTCCCAGTCCAGGTAGCGCAAACCCTCTTCGACCTGCACCGGGCGCAGCCGCCCGTCGGGGAAGCGCTGCAAATAGTCAAACAGGCGGTAGATGTGCGCGTCATGCGCCAGCGAAACCTCCAGCAGCACGTTGCCGGGACCCACATCGTGCACTACGCCCGCCGGCACATGGATGGCGTCGTGGGCGCGGGTGGGATACAGGTCAACATAATCGGGCTGGTTGAAGTCGACCGCCTCTTCACGCGCCAGGCGCAGCGCCTCGATGAACTTTCGCGGGTCCACGTCGCTGCGCAAGCCCAGGTTCACATTGCCGCCTTCACTGTGCAAAATGTAGTACGACTCATCCTCCGAGGCGGTGGCGTTGTAGTCGCGCCAGGCTTGCTCCCAGTTGGGATGCACCTGGATGGGAAGCTGGCTGGCGCTGCCCACCGTATCGACCAGGTTGAAATGCACCGGCAGCTTCTCGCCCGCCGCGCGCACGCCCACCTCTCCCAAAATGCCGGCTGGCTCCAGGTTGAGCAGGCGGGTGAAGGGGAAACGCAGTTCGGCGTCTTTGCTGCGCAGCGCCACGGCGTTCTTGCGGGTGTGCAGCAGGTACATTTGACCGATGGTGTCGGGCGGGTTCTCCAGCCCCAGCACCTTGTTCAGGTAGTGGCCGCCCCAGCGCGCCGGGCGCAGGGTGGGCACGGCGCAGAACGGCTGGCGGCGCAGGGTTTTGGCCGCCGCGCGCAGCGCCATGCCGGCAGCAGCCACCGGGGCTGCCGGGTCATCCAGGTTGACGTACAGATCGACCCTGGACAGCAGCTCGCCCGCCAGGTGGTCCATCACCTGCCAGTCGACGCTGGCCACGTGGCGCATTGTGGCCGGCTCGACACCCACCAGCGAGCGCCCCTTGCCCGCCGCAACCAGGGCAATTTCCTGCTCGTTGGTCAGCTCGACAAAACCCAGCCTGGCCGAGAACAGCGGCAGCAGCGAGCTGCCCGGGCCAAACACCACACACAGGTCACTGGCGTTTTCAGCCTTCCCGGCCAGGGCTTTCAACTTCTCTTCGCTAAACAACGACTTCAATTCACCGTCAAACAGGCGGCCGTGCTCCAGGTCGCCGATGCCCAGCGTGGGGCGCAGCACCGCCCAGCGCTCTTCCGGTGAAAGCAGCGCCTGGCGGGCATCCATCCATTCAACCTTCACCTTTAAAGCGGCCAGGGCGGCGTCCAGGCCGGCGCGCAGGGCTTCCCAATCGGCAGCGGCGGCGCCTTCCAACAGCCACACGCCCTTGCTGCCCAAAGCTTTGGCCAGTGCGGCATAGCCTTTCTCCAGTTGAGAGATGGGATAAGCAGGATTCATTTCAAACCTTGACATGGCATAAACTCCATTTCTAAAGAAAGTGGTTTTAAAAGTCCTATTCAGTTTGTTTGATACGTTGGAGATACTGCGGAAAATTGCGGATTTGATGTGGAGGAAACTGCTGAATTGATTATAGACCCATTTTCAAAGATTCATGCTCCCGGCGGGATGATAATTTGATCACCCCAGCAGCCCGCTGATGCCGTTCCACAGTTGATAGACACCCATGGCAGCCAGTAGCAGCGACAGCCCCGCCAGCAGTTTGTTCTGCCAGCCGGGTTTCAGGCGCCCCGGGATGCCGAACAGCACAATGAAACCCGCCGTCACCGGGATGAGAATGGCGTAGAATGTGGCCACAAAGGCCAGCGCCAGGGCGGGCGCTTTTTGCCAGGCTTCCAGCACAATGGGCGCGCCAATGGTGCCCCAGAAAATGTACACATTGGGGTTGAGCAGGTTCATCAGCACGGCTTTCCAAAAACCGGCCGGCACCGCTTTGGGGTCAGCCGCGGCCGCGCTGGCCTGCGCCCGGCTGCTTTGAAACGTGCCCCACGCCAGGTAGAGCAGGAAACCGCCGCCCACCAGGCGCAAAACGCTGATAGCCGCGTCGGGCAGGCTGGAGATGGCCAGGAAGATCACGACCAGGGCTGGCAGGTCAGAGAACAACGGCGCCAGCGCCAGGCGCAGCGCGCGCTGCCAGCCAATGCGCAGCGTCTCGGCAAACAGATAGGCCTGGAAGGGGCCAGGAGTCAGCGCGGCATACAGCCCCAGCACCGCGCC
>Ga0334888_1005596_pt1 | contig 10455 bp, 19 predicted proteins | sample GraSluR1_MG_FD_207227 | JGI IMG/M metagenome (GOLD analysis project Ga0334888, IMG submission 207227) | Sludge microbial communities from methane-producing bioreactor in Wageningen University, Netherlands - Granular Sludge_3_08-R1 | ecosystem: Engineered > Bioreactor > Anaerobic > Unclassified ...
TTCAAGAATTAATTCAACTTTATCCTTGATTTGATATTTTTCCAATAAAGTTTTACTTAATCTAAAACCCCTTGAATTGCCAATCTTTACTATCGATACTTCCATAATCTTTCTTTTTATTTATGTAAGCACAAAGTTATCACATTTTCTACAGCAAACAAATATATTATGATTTTTTATTGATAGTGTATTATCACTTTATTTTAAAAGGCCTTTCCCTTTTTGTATCTTATTTTTTCTTCAACTTGGCGATAACACGTTTATATCTACACCTCCTTTTTCTGTATTTACAGTAAGCACTGTTTACAAACACTTAAGGGCTCTCCTTGTCGGTTAACTTCCGGCAGGGCAGTCCACTCGATATGGGCTGCATTTTTCTTAGAAGTCGTCAGGTAGATATTCTTTATATCTGTTTCTTAAATAATCCAAGCCTTCTTCATTGTCTTGAAGAGAAATGTTCAATTTTTCTTTTATGAATTCGTGTCTTAGTGTTGCGCGTTTAGTTATTATTTAATTAATATTTTCAAGTAGTTCGATTTTGTTAATTATTAACGATAATTCAAAACTGGAGAATTCGTAATTTAGATTATTAGTCAAAAACCTTAATAGAGTATTTCTAAACTTATCATCATCTGTTGTATCAAATGATAGCTGATTCTCATTATCTTTTATTATGACTAACTCACTATTATTCCTAATCCGATTACTAGATTTTACAAGATTATTGTTGTAAAATAATATTAACAATGATTCAGCATGAATAAATTCTTTATTATATTCATTGATTAATTCATCTCTTAATATAGATTGAAAAATCATTTCATAATTACTAACTAGTTCTTGAATTGAAATTTTTAGGTCTTTTATGTTATTGTAGAACTCTGGCTCACTTTCTTTCAAGTGAATCAAGAGCATGAAAAGGTGCGGAAATACAAAGCTGGCAGTGCTGAATGATCTTAATACAATACGAGAATGAGCAAAAATCTTTTCTTGTTGTCTTAATGTATAATTGTATATAGAAAATAGTCTACTCGTGAATTTTTTAAATCTATCGCCATCGCCTTTAAGTTGATTATATTGATTTCTTTCTCTAGAATCAAAGAATTCATAAAATTGATAGTAGTCGTACAAATAGTCACAAAATGCTTTTGTGTTTGGTATTGGTAATTTATATTCTAAATCAATAAATCTTCGTAAATATTCATCAGTATCAAATTTTTCTGTTCCATAATAACCTCTTATAGAATGACCTAATTGCATTTTGTCAATTGATAAAACAAAAATAATTCCTTTTACTGAAAAAAAATGTTTTACTTTTTCAAGCACTTCAACTGCATAATCCGGGCGACAACGATCTAATTCATCGATAATAAAAATTACTGGTTTACCTTCATTATTTGTTTGAATATAATTTTCAAGTTCTTTTCTGAAATCAACAAGCCCTTGTTTTTTATCTACATAATTATCTACTTCTTTATCCAAAATATCTGTTGCCGCATCAATTGATTTTTCTAATACATCCAATGTTATACCCGCATCCAGATATTTTGAAATAACCCCTTTTGCAAGTGCAGGTAATATGTTCTTTGTTATTATTACTCCTTTATTTAATAGTGATTTGTAGCTGTCAGTTTTATTATTAACAAGTTTTTTTAATTCACCAAGCAGAGCAGTTAATGGTTCATTTTCAAAATCATTCTCCCAAGCGTTAAAATATATAGTTTTATGTCCAGAATGTTGTAAACTTAGCTGCCACATTTTCACAAAAGTAGTTTTACCAGTTCCCCATTTCCCGTTCAAAGCTAATACAAATCCTTCTGCATATGTTTGTACAATTGAAGTTAAAACTCCTGCATTTCTTTGTCTATCTAATTTACAATGAAGAAATGGTTTGCTTTCGTCAAGTATTAAGTCTTTATGTTTTATTTCCATATTATTGAGTATGAAATTCGGTCTTTTTCACTTACACGTATTACATCATTTTCGGTTTTTGCGTTCAAAAGGGCATTTTAATGTATAAACTGTTAGTCGGTACAGAACATGAATAAAAGCTTAAAGCTCCAAGTTTTCTCGTATCCCCACCAATGTACATACGAGGCGAGTATTGGCGATTAGGTGTCTATTAGTCAATTGTTTTAAGTCATGTAAATAACCAATTTTCAATTCAAACAAGTCTGTCTGCGTTAGTTCAACTGTCATAACAAGTCATGATTTAAAAAAAGTCTTAAAGAATACATTTAAAAACTAAAATATCATTAGTTGAATACTTAAAAGAACGATAATTGATTATCTCTTCTTTATATAAATTATAAGCAGTTTTTATATTGTCTATTTATCAAGTATGAAAATAGTGTCATAATATACGCCGTTTCCATTATTTAGAATTATGGGGATAACTTGTTTGACATAATATCCTTCGTCAAGTGCTTTTTAATTCAGGATATTCGGTTTCGATAAACTTTTCTTTACCACCAATGTAAGCCCTTGTTGTTACTGAAATTACTTTTTGCATTTTCTCTTATGTTTTAAGTATTTATATTCTGTTCTTTTTTCTTAGTCTATTTTCATTTTTTTATATGTCTGCTAACACCGACATGACCTGAACCAAATTTTTTGTATCTATATGCTAATTGAATTCAATTATTTTGCTTAAACTATTCAATTTTAATATCTAACCATTTAGCATTCAATAAATAGTTGAAAGTTGGTAAATTGTAACAAATGTTTAAACAGTAATTTATGTCTAGTTTGTTTTCTAAAGTAAATCATCATTTCATAGTTCATCATAGTGCAAATATACAAATATACATTTATAAAACACAAAGAAATGTAAGAAATATTTTATTTGACCTGACAATATTGAGTTAAACAATTCTAAATCAGCTTGTTGTCCTGCGCTGAAAGATTGCATTTCTTTAAATCCCTTAGTAAGTTTGTATCATACTACTAACTCATTAATCATCTATAAAACAATTAGTTATGACATCTTTATTCAACAATCCATTATTGTCAGCACAGTCAATCAGCAAAAAAGCAGTTGAAAGATCCGGCCAACTTATTTACGATTTTTTCTCCGAAATGGAGGCTCAGGGTTACATCGAAGGTTTTGAATTCGAGATGAAGCCGTATAACAACGGGTATGAGCTTAGATTTGAACCTGACTGCAATCTCGAGAAGCTGGAAAATATTCCTTCTGGTTTACGGAACTACTGCTTCGGAACATATATTATCTGTTTCTATCCGGAAAGCTTTTTCAACTCCTACTTTAAAGAAGGAAATGCCTCAATCACTTACAGATTATTCAATGGTGAGTATAAAACCATCAAGGTAAACAAAGAAACCAACTGGGATACTCTGATTAAAGATTTTTGGAATGACAATCATTCAAAGCTCATCAGAAAAATGGAGCTGTTAATGTCAAGGTAATCACAATTTTGAAAGCAACGAAGGGGGTGTAAATAACTCCCTTTTTTGTGCGAAAATATTAGTTAAACAATTCTAAATCAGTTTGTTGACATGCGCTGAAAGATTGCATTTCTCCAAATCCCTTAGTAAGTTTGTACTATCAATCAATACTACTAATCTATTAAATATCAAATTGTTATGGAAATTAAAATTGGACAGAAAGTAACAGAACTTTACGAAAATCAAACCTACACAGTAGAAGAAATTGGCAATTACGATTCTCTTTTAACAAAAGGATTCGACTTACCAGAACCTGATGAAGAAGATGTTCTGGAAGATGTCTGGGTAGGTATTACAGTCAGGGGAGTTAAGACCGGAATCAACGTAGCATGGTTAAAAAATTAAACCATCTGACCCAAAAGGAGGAGTGAGAAATCACTCCCTTTTTTTGTGCATAAATAATTAGTTAAACAAATATAAATCAGTTAGTTATATGTGTTTAGCTGCTTGCAAATATTACCTATCCTTTGTAAGTTTGTATCATAATAAAACACTAAAAACTAAATAGTTATGATTAAGCAAAAGCAAAAACATTCAGAATTGACATTCACCTACGAATTGTTTTACAACGAGTATTTCTGTGATAGCTTTACAAGTTTAGATGATGCCATTAGCAGGGCCAAATATATCATAAATGCTAATCCTGAATCCAAAGGTGGTTTTACCATAGTATTAAACAGCACAATTATAGCAGTATACTAATCATGGAAACCAAAACAAACAAAGCCCTCTCATTATTCAGCTCCGGTGATTTAGCCGGAGCATTGAAAATCTTCAAAACATTCCGGATAGGACTAACCACCGAGGAAAGACGAATTCTTCAGATAGCCCAGGAATCATTAACCGGAAAAGAAAGTTTCTACCAGTCATTACAGCTCAATACAGAAGCAATCAAGCAAGAAGCAATACAAATCATCAAACAGAAGTATAATCTTTAAAAAACGTCCTTATGATAACAATAGCTCAAATTCAAAAGCGGTACATGAAGCCAATTAACCGGAGCTTCAGGATGCAGATTGAAAAGTACATTTCAGTACCGGAAGTTCAGGACTACATCGAGAAAGCAATGTATTACGCACTCGAAAATGAGGATTACCGGAAACTAGGTCAAATCGGTGGACACAACGGCAAATATCAATATCTGTACTGGCTTTGCTGTATTTACATTCACCCTCTTACAATAGCTCAACACATAGTAACAGAAGCATCAAAAATTAAGTAATATGGCAACGAATACAGACATCAAACCATTCTGCAACCTATATCTTTGGACAGATGTGGAACCTTACGAGGTTGTAGAAGTAGTCAGCCCGAAAAAAGTAATGATCCGAAAAATGGATGCGGTACTGAAGGTGTCACCTCAAACTTTCCATCAGGGAGGTTTTGCTGCCCACTGCGAAGATAACGATTCTCAACGTTGGGAGTGTACCAGTAATCCGGAATATCCACTTGAGACTATCACTCATACCAAAAACGGCTGGGGAAAGCCCGGCAGTCATGGTAGGTATAAAATGAGTGATAAGCCAGTGAAGTTTTACGATTATAATTTTTGAAAGCTATGAAAACAGTCAATGTAGTAGTAATGGATTATTCATGCTGCAAGGTAACACACCTGCAAAACATCATCTTGCCTGAAGAGGACGACGAAAGCACCATGATTGAAAATTACCTTTCCGATAACGGTTTCCACCTTTCCAGTTGCTGTTGGATGTCGAGTGAGAATGAAATCGAGTTTGAAATCTAACCTTTTAATCATGTCAGGATAATTCAACGGAACTCATTCAATATCAAATTGTTGAGATTATATTTAATTAACAGAAAGTGTTTATCAGATAAGCATTTTCTGTTTTATTTTTGTCTGAAAGAATTTATTAAAATACTTAATTAAGTATCCATGAACGAGAAGATTTTAGCGCTGTTGACTAATAAATTCACACAGGCACGAAAAGACGGATTACAGCAGTTGGCACGCTCACTGGCGTTACAGGTTGCTGATGAATCCGAAGCACAGGCACTCATCGACAAACTATCGGTCGAGAAAGTTACTGATTTTATTAAAGAATGGAGACGTGAGGTTGATTCGGAAGTTTCCAATGCCAACAAAACCTTTGAAAGCACACTTCGCTCGAAGTATGATTTTGTTGACAAGAAAAACCAATCAGAATCTCACAAAACCGACACTCCCAAACAAGAAACTCCTGACGAAGTAGCCGAGATTATCAAACAATCTATTCAGGCTGCTGTACAACCCCTTCAGGAAAAAATCTCACTTCTTGAGAACGGAAAAATCACCGATTCACGTAAGCAAACTCTTGAGCGTAAACTCAAAGCAGCTCCGGAAGCATTTAAGAAAACTGTAATGAGCAGTTTTGGTAAGATGCAATTTCAGAATGAGGAGGAGTTCAACTCTTTCATTTCTGAAACCGAGCAAAACCTTGAAGCATTTACGCAGGAGGCTGCAAACTCCGGATTGGGAAGCTTCCCCCGCCCTGGCATTCCTGCAGGGACTGTTTCTCAGGAATCGGTTACTGCCGACATCAAAGCATGGGCAGGCACCCGACAGGAATAACAATCAATCATTTATTCACTTTTGAAATTTAAGCTATGCAGATTAAAAAAGAATATGCACGGGCTGGAATCCCTATTTGGCAGAGTAAAAACACTCAGGTTGCCCAAGGTGGTTATTTGCTGCATGATTCAGCATTTAGCACCGAAGGAACAGTTGTTCCTGCCGGAATTCCAATCGGTTTTGACGATACCACACGCAAAGCAAAGGTTGGCAAGTTTGCGGTAATGCAGGCAAGTGCAATCGCTTCTGCTACTGATTACAAAGTAACCAAAGGGCACAAGCTCAAAGTTGGTATGGCTCTCACTTCGAGTACAGCATCAGGATCACAAAATATCACTGAAATTAACACCACCCATCAGGATTACGATGTGGTGAAACTCTCTGCAACGCTGGGAGTAGCTCTTTCGGTTGGTGATGCTTTGTATGTGAACGATGAGGGTTACACTCAACTCAAAGGCTTGCTTTACGAGGATGTCATCATTGACTCTAACGGAGTTGCTGATGTTGCCGTAGTACTTCGGGGAACTGTTTATGCACGCAGAATTGTTCCGGTTCCTGAAGCAATCAAGGCGAAACTTCCTCTCATTATTTTCTCACAATCTTACTAAACAGGAGGGATAATTTATGTCTAAAATTCAATCCATATTCGGGGTGTATGCAAGCAGTTTGCAGGCTATTATCGATAATAGTCTCGACCGTTTCGCTCCCAACTGGTATCCTAAATATTTTGGCTGGGCTCCGGCACAACAGACGCTTACCTTCACTTCGGTGGTAGGTGCAAGCCGTATTGAAGCAGCCGCTTCGATTGTCAATCGTTCTTCGGAAGCACCTTTGAGGGCTCGTTCAGAAATGAGCAAGTATCAGGGTGAAATTCCTGCCATTAAGCAGAAGTTCTCCATGCGTGAAGGCGATTATCGTGATTTCCTTGCTTTACAAGCTTCTAGTCTGGATGAAGCAGCTAAGAAAGCCCAGCTATTGGACTTCTTATTCGATGATGTAAAGAAAGCCGGAAGTGCACCACACAAACGGTTGGATATTATGGTTCTTCAAGCCATCTCTACCGGAAAGATTTCGCTCACAGTGGATAACAACCCTGATGGTATCATCTTAAAAGAGGATTTAGACCTGTTGATGCCGTTGGATAACAAGCTTTCGGTTACTACCACTGCTGAACGCAAGTGGCGCAATCCGCTTACTTCCACTCCACTTACCGACATTACCAATGTGGTTACTCAGGCCCGGCTGAAAGGTAACTCGTTTGAAAAAATTCTGATGAGTATGACGCAGGCCATGCAGTTGGCTAAAAGCAAGGAAGTGATTGATAGCTTGATCTCTTTCAATCAACTGCAAAAAGGTGCAGCCATTGCTACCATTGCAAAGGTTAACGAGTACCTGCAGGCCAACTTACTTCCACCTATCGAACTGGTAGATGAAGTGATTGGTATCGAAAAGGATGGCATCATCAATACGTTCCGCCCATGGCAGGAAGGAAACATTTCTTTCATTCCATCGGGTAAGCTGGGAGTTATCAAAAACGCTGTTTGTCTGGAACAGATGCAACCAGTTCAGCATGTAAACTACGCTGTTTACAACCGAGCATTACTCAGCAAATGGCAGGAGAACGACCCGTGGGCAGAATTCACGGCTGTTGAGCTGAATGCTTTCCCGGCATTTGAAGCCATCGATAAGGTGTACATTCTGAATGTGGATTGATCTATGACTACAAGGCAACACCTGCAAATAGCTCTTTCAAAATTTGAGGTTGGAGATTCATTGGTTGATTTAATAGTTGTTGAGAACAGCCTTGACCCGGGTTCCGATGTGTGTGTTGATGAAGTGAAGCGTGCGATTCATCGGAGCCTGGGCACATGGCTGCCAGTTCAATCAACTGTTTCTGAAGGTGGTGTTTCGATGACATGGAATTTGGATGCAATAAAACTCTACTATTCTGCTCTTTGCCGGGAACTCGGCTTAGAGGATATTACAAAACCAATCATCAGGGATTATTCAAACATTTGGTAGTATGAAGGGATTTGTTCGGGCGATGTATCAAACCTTAGGTGGTATCAACGAGGATGGAGAACCTATTACAGCAGTAAAGACATGGGGGGAATATATCCCCTGTCAGTATACTGCTAATACGCATTCTAACAAAGGGGTGTACGTGGGAGGAGAATTTCAGGAATCATCCTATACCATCACCCTAAAGGATATGTCGTTCAAAGCAGATTTCATTCAACTTTCCAACTCAAAAAAGGAGCTGGTTTGTGAAAAGCAGGTATTAAGTCTTGAAGTGTTGGAATCCGTAAAGCGCATTAAAATTACCGTGTGATGCCTATTCAACAGATAACACCACAAACCGCTATTGATGAGTACATGGCCAAACGTCTCAAAGAACGGGAAGCCAAACTTATTTATATGCTCGAATATGTGGGTGTCCTTTGTGTTCGGGAAGCAAAGCTAAATCCCGGCTACATCGATCAGACGGGTAATTTGCGTAGCTCTATCGGATATATGATACTCAAAGAGGGAAGAGTTGTTAGCATGTCAGGCTTTCATCAGGAAAAAGATGGTGATGATGGTGTAAAAGAGGGAAAGAATTTCCTGAAAAGCCTGATTGCCAACAACCAAAAAGGTTTGGTTTTGATAGTGGTTGCCGGAATGAATTACGCAGCTTATGTGGAGACCAAACGCAATGTCCTCAAAAAATCAGAATTACTGGCAGAGGATTTAGTGCCCAAATTATTACGGCAGTTAGGATTCAAAGTGCAATGAAAAAGACCGGAAGTACATTTGAAAAGGAAGTGTTTCAGCTCATCAGAGATAGTTCGCTCAAATCGGTTATTTCAGGCGGAATTTACCGTGATGGGATGCGCCCTTTCAACTCTCATCAGGAGGATGCGATTGTCTCATTTCTGACAGGTATTGATGGCCAGTTCCAGCGTGGGATTGTGAACATCAATATCTTCATTCCTGACATTGAGTTCGGAGGTCAGAATAAGGTGAAAAACATCGCCCGGTGTAACCAGATTGAGGAATTGTGTCAGGGTATAATATCATCCCTCAAAAAGGATGGTTATCGCTTTTCGCTGGATTCACTCATCCAAACTTTCAAAGCAGAAGAAACCGACCAGCACTTTGTAAATGTGAAGTTGAGATTCGATTACGTGACATTTTAAATTTTTGAAGTTATGGCTTTATCGTGGGGAAAACCCAAAATAGAAGTAGCGCCCTATGTTGATGGTGCATTGCCAGCTTCTCCCGTTTATACGGCATTTCCTGAAGTTCGGGAAGACAGTGCACGCCTTTCCACCACTAAGGGAAAGAAACGGGAAGCGAGGGCAGAAGGTGGTGATTTAGTGGATATGTGCTACTCCAAAAACTCCTACACTTTCGAGTGTGAGGTTTTCGTTAAGTCGGGCGATACCCGGCCCATCGAGGATAACGATGGAGTGATTGCAACCAAATATGCAGTTCGGTTAACACCGGAAGACCCGACAGCCGAAGGATTCATCTTTGAAAAATCGCTTGTGAGCGTTGAGGAAATATGGAGTGCAGCCGATGGAAAGCTCATCAAATACACTTTTGAAGCTCTCAAGCCGGCAAACGGAAAGATGTGTAAACCGTATACGGGGTAGGCTGGATAGCCTTTTTTCAAGCGGGGGAGAACGATGGTTGTTCGTCTGTTTAATTGTAACAGAAGGTTGGTGGTTCGATTCCACCCCTCGCAACAATTTTTTATTGAAGGGTTGATATGCGTGTTGAAGAAAAAGTAGCAAGTACAATTTTTCAGGAAGCTGGAAAAATCATGATAGGCGGTAAGGAGTATCCAATGGCTCCACCCACTACTGCCACATTAATTCAGGTGTCGAGATTGATTTCAAAACTACCGGACATAAAGCTCGAAAACGACGAAGTGTTTTTCGGGTCACTAATGATAGCCAAAGAATGCCAGATTTTGGGCAAAATAGCCGCAATATTAATATTGGGCGTCGATAGGCATATTTTTTATCATTCCGAAAGAAAGACTCTCTTAAATCGCCTTAAAACTCCTCATGCGAGAAAAGTTGATGCACTGGCCGATAAAATTCTTTTTGAGTGCAGGCCCAGTGAAGTAAATTCTTTCATCGTCGGCCAACTTTCCCGGATGGAGATTGGTGATTTTTTCGCTCTTACCACTTCCCTGTGCGAAATAAACATTCTAAGAAAAACAAGGGGAGTGGTATAGAAAACGACAGTATTTGGTCACTGGTTGCCGGTATGGCCAAAAACTTTCCTCAACTGACTTTCAACGCAATTTTATTTGAATTAAGCTACGCAAATTTAGTGCTGTACAGTGCTGTATTACCAACATACGAAGAGGATAACGGTGATATTGATGCTGATGACCCACGAAACAAAGAGCTGATAAGGAGTATGCT
>Ga0334888_1005599_pt1 | contig 10449 bp, 14 predicted proteins | sample GraSluR1_MG_FD_207227 | JGI IMG/M metagenome (GOLD analysis project Ga0334888, IMG submission 207227) | Sludge microbial communities from methane-producing bioreactor in Wageningen University, Netherlands - Granular Sludge_3_08-R1 | ecosystem: Engineered > Bioreactor > Anaerobic > Unclassified ...
TCTACCGGCCTGGCGGATATAATCTTCCGCCAGCTCAGTCAAAAGCTTTAGAAGCTGCTTCCTACCAGCAAGTTCTAAATTCAGATAAGGGGCTTCGCAGGGAATATTTTAACAAAGAACAAGAAGACGGTTCTGCTATTTCTCCCCCGGGAGCAAGCCCAGAACCGTCTTTTATGATTTTACCGCAAAACCAAAGCTTACAACCGCTCAATCTCGTTTTTACCTGAAAAATTAGAGTCAGGGGTATCCATCCCGGGCGCTTTAAGCTACTGGTTCCGGCCCCGGTATTTATCCTCTTTTTTATCCTTATCTTTATCTTTTGCCTCATCTTTAGCTTTGTCCTTGTTTTTGTTTTTTTCCTTTTCCTTCTCCTCAGTCTTCTCCTCAGCCTTGTCTTTGTCCTTAGTTACTGTACTTTCACTATCAGTTGAATTATTTTTGTTAAAACCTGACTCCGTTGTTCCCCCGGGCTTTATGTTCTTTTCTTTATCTGTAAAAGAGGAAACTCCTTCTTCTCTCTTTTCCGGCTCGGAATACTTTTTTTCCTCCGGCTTATTTCCGCGGTCTTTTGCTTGACCTTTTATCTCATCGCTTATTTCATCTTTTTTAATGTCATTATTGGCGTTATCTTCAAACCCACTTTGCGCCCTGCCCTTTGCCTCACTTTTTGCCGAACCATTATTTTCAATTATGGCCCTGGCTCTTGGCACTGATTGCGGGGTTTCGCCTGTGAGCCTACGGGACTTCACTGATAATACTTTTGTTTGAGGTACAAGCAGTTTTTTATTTTTCCCCACCGTTTTCCAACTATATTCCTGTCCCTCCTGTTGTTCTATGGCTTTATTTACTCCTCTATCCATCTTCTGCCAGAGCCTGGCTCTAACTTCATCCTGGAGCTTTCCCTCCAGTTCCAGGGAATAAGTGGCGGCAGCCTGGCCGTCCCTCAAAGCTTTATTGTCCTGGAGCGATTTTTTGAATACCTCGGCCACAGCTGTCTCCGCTGTTGCCCCCTTCAAATCCAGACCGGCTACTATTGCTTGGGCGTTTTCATCCTGGGCTTTTACTTTAACTACCCGATCCCAACGGTTGAAACCCAATTCTACCCCAGTTGATAGGCGGGCATAGGTAAGCACGGTGAAAAAGTCCAGCGTAGCCAGGAATACCAGCAAAAACACGGCGGCTACGGCCAGCATCTTGATCGGGGTCTTCCTGTGATAGATCTGCCCTACTTCCCAATCTTCCCGGGTATAAAACTGGTCGTATTCTCCGCTATCCAACAAGACAATAACCCAACCTTCACCCTTTTCCATTACTATACCTTTCTTTCCAGACATCCTATTCTTCCTTTCCTTAAAGCATTTTCCAAGAGCTAATTTTAAGCATCGGAAGAAACCGCGAAGCAGTTTCAACACAGCGCTGCAACGAGGTGGGGGGATTAGGAGGAGCCGCCTGTTTTGTTTATAGAAAACCACCGCTTAGCGGAGGAGATATTTCACCTCATTATAGTTTCAGTGAAGAAGGGGGCTCTTCCATCCCTTCCCGGGATAAAACAAAGGTTTGAAGATGGGGAAAATCGCCGGCTAATATAATGGCACTGGCGATGATATATTTTCGATAGCGTTCCAATGTCTTCCGCTTGAATCGGCCCAATTCTATAATGTGCTTTACGGGCAGCATCTTTTTTTCGCATAAGTGTTGCTTTAATTCCTCTGTTTGAGCTAACAATAGCGCAATTTGCCTGGTTTCCTCTCTGGTTTTTCGATGTTTGGGGCTATTTGCTACCAGGTCAGCAAAGCTTATTTCATAATCTGCCAGTATAAGCTGCAAGTACTCTATCTCTCGCTTTCGGTCCATATCATTCAATATCTCCAGCAGATCTTCATCGGCTTGTCGATCCACCGGGTTTTCCACCTGCTTTAGTAAGGAAAACGGTAGCATGTACCATCTTTTTTCACGGCGCTTATGGTCCAACACCCGTGATTTAACCACCTGGGCCAGAAATAGCAGAATACTCCCTCTGTCCGGTTCATATCTGGCCATGGCCTCCAGAATAGCCAGGCGAGCTATGCTTGCTTCATCATCATAAGGGTTTACGAATTTACCTGATACTCGGGAGCAAACTTTCAGGCAAAATGGCATTATATCATCATATATCTCATCTACAGCTGTTTTCTGCCCGGCCGCATATTTCTCCCATATTAGTTCCAAGCGTTTATCCAGTTCTGATACTCCGGTTCCCAGTTCCATTTTCAAGAACTACCTTTTCCCATTTCTGTTTTCCTGTATTCCTTTTTCTATTATATATACGCCGGGGCAAAAAGGGAAAGTGGGGTCAAATAAAAAACCCGCCTATGGCGGGCTAATAAAACTAGCATTTAATTTATGTCTGTATCTTTTTCCTTATTCTGTCCTGATGGCCTCCAGAGCACTCAATTTCATGGCCCGCCGGGCCGGCGAATAACCGGAAATGATGCCTACCATGGTGGCGAAGACAACGGCAGCCAAACCCAGTTCCCAGGTAATTACGGAGATGCCGACATCACCTCCCATACTGCCCATAAAACCAGCTGTAACCCGGTTCAATATATAAGAAACCAGATAGCTGAAGAGCAAGCCGATGCAACCACCTCCCAATCCTATCATCGCAGCTTCCAGCAGGAAAAGGTCCCTGATATCGCCAAGCCTGGCTCCCAGAACTTTCATTACCCCTATTTCCCGGGTTCTTTCATAAATACTCATTATCATGGTATTGGTTATACCGATAGCGGCCACCAGCAGGCTTACGGCCCCGATACCTCCCAGTATGGCCTGCATCTTGCGTGATGTTTCCTTCATGGATTTAACCATATCCGACAGGCTGTGAGCTTGAAAACCCAGGGCTTTAATCCTTTCCTGTACGCTTTCCACCTGCTGGATATCGCTCACCTTGACCTTTATATTCTGGTATTTATCTTCCTTTCTTTGTTTGCTCTTGTCCACATGCCGGGCCTTATTCTCTTCTTCCAGCAATTCCTCCAGGGTATTCAGGTTGATATAGGCGCTGTAGGCCTTTTCACTAAAACCTCCTTCCAGGATACCCACTCCCTTTACCTTGCGCGGCGGGGGCGGGGTATAGTCGCTGTCTGTGTCGGGTTTATTACTTCACCTTTCCCCGTAGCTCATATCCCAGGTTAACAGCATCTTGTCGTTTATTAAATCCAGGGGAGGTTCCTCCGGCATATCCGGGCCCGGGCCGAACATTATATGTACTTCCTGATTCCGGGACCTGGGATTACGGAAATTAAAGGCCACTCGCTGGCTAAATACTATGGCATCCTTGTCCGAACTGCTCAACAATCTCCCTTTCTGCACTTTAAAGTCAAAGGCTTCCATCAATTCCGGGTTAATACCGATAAGACTCACATCACCCACCATTTTACCGGCGCTGATGCGCATATAGGCATTTTTGCTGGGCATAACCGCCTCTACCCCGGGGATCTGTTCCAAGGTTCTGACCGCCTGGTCATCCAGCTTTATTCCCTCACTCCTTCGTGAACCCATCGATGGCATCATATCATAAGAAGGATATACCTCGATCACATTCAGGCTCCCCATTTGTTTCAGGCTTTCTTTAAAACTGAGATCCATAGCTATTCCCAGAGAAATCATTACTACAATGGAGCTGGTTCCAAATACCAAGAATGTATCGTCTTTAGATGTCAAGAATGCCGATCAAGGGTTAGCCCAATGTAATCTAACTGACCATTTGCCGGTTGCTGACCTTACTATTAAATTAGATTCCAAGCAATTAGTAAAAACTCCATCTGATTATGCAAAACCAATACTGGGTGCCTTGTTTGCAACCGCTTTGTTAATTGTACTTGTGCCAAAGCGCAAGAAGAAAAAAGAAAAAGAAGAGTAACCATTAAGGCTGTTTTAGTTTTCCTAAAACAGCCTTTTTTGTTAGAAATATAGAAAAGTGAAATATCAAATATAACTTATGAGAAGCAGAATGCCTTAACAAGTATCTGGGCGCAAAAATCTCGAAAATGGTATGGGTGGAAACGAAACATAATAAAAATTGACTTATATTCCGGTGAATCAATATTTATTAATGTTACAGATATGGATTTGCAAGATGTCAAAGCGTTCATAGACAACATTTTGCAGTAGCGTTATTTGCGAAGCCTGGCAAAAGCCAGGCTTTTTCTTTGAGGTGATATTTTTAAAAACAGAAAGGAGATGATTGCAACGACTCGTGTATCCGCAAAATCCGATCCTAGGATGGTGGCAGGGTATATTGCCAACCACATTGACATCAAAGACCCTGTTGAAATCATTGTTATAGGAGCTGCAGCTTTAAACCAAGCTATTAAGGGGATCACAATTGCTGGATTGTATTTGGGTGAAAGTGTTTATTGTGAGCCGATGTTTACCAAAATCTCTCTTGACGAAAGAGAAGTAACAGCGATTAAGCTCATTGTATCGCTAGCTACAAAAGTAGCTTAATCCTCCGACCACAACAATTATTTATAACTTATTCGGAGCAAAAAATATACTGGGGGAATCCTATGAATAGCTTGGTTTATTTGTATTTGGATCGCATACAGAGGTACGATATAGAGACATTTCAGCATTCGTGTCGTGTTTCTAATCTTTCTTATTTAATAGGCCAGTATTTAAGTCTATCTATTAATGATTTGGAATTATTAAAAAATGCAGCCTATTTGCACGATTTAGGAAAAACAAAGGTTTCTAAAAATATTCTCAATAAAAAAGAAATATTGTTACCCGATGAATGGAATCAGATCCAAAACCATCCCAACATGGGAAGCCAATTGCTTAAACGAACACGAAAACCTGTAAAACAAATCAGCGATATCATACTAGCGCATCATGAAAAATGGGATGGTTCAGGATATCCTAACGGATTACAAGGCGAAGAAATACCTTATCCTGCACGGATTATCGCATTAGCTGATGCCCTGGATGCGATGATAACAACAAGACCCTATCGAATACCAATATTAATAACAGAAGCTTACAGTGAGGTGGATAGATGTAAAGAAAGGCACTTTGATCCCTATGTAGCCAAAGCATTACTCAAAACTGATGCAAATAAACTTAATCGGGTTGTGTACGATGTGAGGGGCTTGGGGACAAATTTATAAGGGGTTTTGTTTATGCAATGTATTTTTTGTTATGGCGAAATCTGGAATAATATTTGCCCGATATGTCAACAACGAAGTCTTAACCAAAAGAAAAAACATTCAATAAGGATACACCATCGACAAAGAATAATAACAAAGCGAATCAATATTGTCACAAAAATCTGGAAAACACCTGAATCACAATATTGCTTCACTCCCGGCAAATTAGATAAACACAATCTCTCTTGTAATTGCTGGATGTGCAAAGGAGAAAAGAAGGCAGGAATTGAAAAACAGAAATACCTTTCGCTGAACTTAGAATAATCACACGAACAAAAGGAGCTGTTTAAATGCAGGTTAGTATTGATGTGGGTTACTCACAAACAAAAGCAATGGCCGAAAACGGAAGTAAAATTATATTTCCTTCTGTTAAAGCTTCAGTAGTAAACGATCCCACAGTAGGAATGTATAAAAATTTAGGGCATAAAGTGAAAATAAAAACCTTTAATGCTACCCGAGAAGAATTAGTTGGTGAAAGCGCATTAAGATCGCTTACTGCTACTACAACATTAAGTAGGGTAAAATCCGAAGACATACATGATCTTTTTATCCTAACGGCTGCGTATCTTTGTGGAGCTTCCGGATTTGTTGACCTGGCCGTAGGGCTTCCGTTAGCCTATTACCGGTTTCAAAAAGATGAACTAAAACAAAGACTTCAGAAAATAAATGCACATATTAGCGTTGACGGTGAGAACGAAAGATATATCTCAATATCTTCGGTTCATGTTTTCCCGCAAGGAGTGGGAGTCCTCTTATCTGATGGGTTAAGGCTAACCCAAACAGGCAAAATCGCCGTAATTGATATAGGTTATTACACCACCGACTACTTGTTGTTTGAACTTATAGATGGTTCTCCCGTCCCGATTCCTGAATTATGTGGCTCGCTAGACATAGGAATACATTTAGTCTCCCGGTTAATATCAACATTTTATCAGGAAAAAACAGGTGCATTAGCACCAAAGTTTTTACTTAATGAATTAACTGCAGGACAAATAATATATTTCAACGGAGAACATCTTGACTTAAACATGGAATTGAATCGCTCTTTAGTAAGAACAGCAGACCAAATAACCCAAGAAATATTATCAATCTGGGTTAAGCAAGCTGATAATGTAAGCCAAACAATATTAGCTGGAGGAGGATCACTATTATTAAACAGTCAATTAAAATTTCCTAACATATGCCTTCCCACCGATCCGGTGTTTGCTAATACTGAAGGATTTTTGTCCATGCTATTGCACCAATCAGAAGCCAAAAAAGGTTCCGGAGCTTTGTAATCCCCATATGTAGGGCTTATAAAGGATTATTTTCGACTTGGGTACGGAAGCTATTTATAAATATGTCCGGAAGCCTCAAATGTTGAGTAGGCTAGGCTTTTAAGGGTGATTTTTCAGCCATGTTACGGAAGCGAAAAGAATGGCAAAAATGTGCTTCCGCACCTAAATGTAAAATAACAGCTACAAAACCAGTAGAATAGCATATTAAGACTTTCCGGACATATCCAGAAGAAGGTGGTTGTTTGCAAAAAACAAAACGGTTGGATTTATTGTTACCTGCCAATCACGAAATATTTAATTATCCCAGCGGCTCAAGAAGAACAATAGCGGCAAAATACCTAGACATAGGAATGCAATTAAGTCGTATCGAAAAAAGATTAGGCAGTGTTGAAAAAAGTCTTGCTGACTTAAATACCGTAGAAATTAGCAAGAAAGAGAATGTAAAATCCATGGAATCAGGAAAAGCAAAAATCGTGCATAATATAATTCAAGGCTTTGGCATTGACTGAGGAAGGAGAGCAAATGTTTATAGATAGAAACGAACTCGAAGAAGCATATTTGTTGGCCGAAAAAACAAGACTTAAGCTATGGTCTGTCTTGGAAAGTCCGGCAGAAGTTATCGAAGAAAGCAAAACAAATATAATACAAATGATTGATACTGAAGTAAACGAAAGGTATGTAAAAATATCAATCAACGACATATTGCCCCGTGCTGTGGGTGTGTCTAAATCCAGCCTAGAACAGCATTGGTTGAGGATTATGCATAAAGCATTAAAAGATGTGGACAGGCAGTATGAAAAAGTACTCTGTGTTATCAAGGTGTTCAGTCCTGCTTATTATTGGGATGTCGATAATCGTACCTATAATATTATAATCAATTCTCTGAGATACAACCAAATTATCCCAGAAGACAGGTTTAACAACTTATCATTTTTGGTGATGGGAGACATAGATAAAAATAATCCTAGAACAGAAATTTACCTACTTGAACATCCGGAAGACCCGCTATTCTTTGTCATGCCAAATTCGTAAATTTATCTTAGGCTACACTGTCCAAAAATAGGCTTAAAAACCGTCCAAAAAAAGAAAAATGCCATGACATTATTGGACGGTAAAAATATTGGCTGTTTTGGACAACTGCCCAAACTTAACAAGCCTACAAAAACCATTATTTGAGGCTGTCCAATAGGTTGGACAAAAGTACCTGCCAAACGCTGTCCAAAAGTGGTTGGTAGGGAGTGTGGCACACTCCCTGTTGCCCACCTGCAGTATTAAAACTAATCCTTCTAAAACAAACGCATTGGAAACCTGTCAGCAACATAACAACACAATTAACGAGTTTGTGTCAGTAATTAGAATAGCTAAAAATATGATAGTGAAAATACTGAATGTTAAAACAAGGCAGTATTAAGGTGGTGATGATAATTAAACTAACTGAATATGATAAAAGCCTTTTTAAGTTGATAGCGACTTCCGGAACATGCACTTTAGAACAAGCTCGTCAGGTTTATAAGCCGTTCAGTAATAACCAATGGTATCATTACAAGCGAATTCAACGCTTAGAGGAAAATGGTTATCTAATTAAACGAGGCACATATCTGGAACTTACCAAAAAGTCTGCAGAAACTATCGGTGAAACCAGATATCGTTTTCGCCATGACGGTATCCGTGAACTTCATGCAGAAATAACTGATATCGTTCTTTCTCTTGGCCTTGACTTCATTTCCAACCGTCAATTGCGAACCGAATACGGCTTAAACCGTAAAACCTACTTCAAAGGCGCAGTAATAATTAACGGCTATTATTATTTCCTATATCTCTTAAGCGATAAGCCTACCAGTCAGCATATAGGCGGCATCCGTTCAGAACTTAAAACCTACGCTGCATCAGGAATAACCAGGAAATCAATCATTTTCGCGCCGACTCCAACAGCCATGTCTATGTTTGGAAACGATTCATGTAAACAAGATGAACTCTTTCTGCTTCCATATCCATCCGGATTGAATCTACTCAATAATTTCTTTACGCCGGAAACGGAAGAATATTTAAACTCCATATTCCCAAACACAGTAACTTCCCGTTACCCGTTTGCTAATTATGAAACCGTATCCCAATATTTAACTATCTTGGTCTTAAACGACATCGCTAAAAGAAACGCCTTAACAAGTTATTATAAATCACCGCATCAACCAAAACCTGTCTCTATAATATGTCTTGAGTCCCAAAAACAATTATTTACTTCGCAGTATCCTCAAGCAAAACTAATTATTTTCCCGGAAATAAATCTTAAAACAAGCAATCTTTAAGAAATATTTCACAAGTATTCTCTTAAAAGAATTAAAAAGGAAGTGTAGCTGAATGTTAACTGAAAAATTAGAATTTATGGAAGACCTTTGGCCAGAGATATATAGTTCCCGTCAGAACAAGAACATATTATCATGGCCCTGTACCGGTATCGAAGAATTCAACAATACCCATTGCTTAGTAATAAGCAAAGAACGCTTAAAAGGTTTAATTCCTCTGGAGGAATCCGGCATAAACATATCTCATGACGATAAAATCTCCCGTAGGCGATTGATGTCCCTTGTCGGACAAAACATAAACTTTCTGGTAATCGCTATAGATAAAAAGAATAATCTATTCATAGGTTCCCGCTTGAAAGCCATGGAAAGACTATCTTCGGCAGCATGGAACAAACTTGAACCCGGCCAAATCAAAACTGTTGTTGCTCGGCGTATAATCCGCCGTCCCAAAGAAGATGGTACTTTAAACGATATCGGCCTTTATGTTGAGCTAGACGGCATAGAAGCTTTCCTGCCGGTTCAAGAACTCTCTTATGGATGGGTGGGAGATATCTCTTCCCAGATACAGCCCGGAGATGTGTTCGATGTCAAAATCATAAACATCGACAAAGATAAACAAAGACTTGATTTGTCAGTAAAATCCTTATACCCTGATCCCTGGCCGGACTGTGCCGACCGTTTCAATAAAAACGCTGTCTATGTAGGAACCGTAACCGGAATAGTCAATTATGGAATATTTGTAGACTTCGAACCTGGTGTAAATGCCTTATGTAAACACCCGAAATCCGGCAAGCTAAATAAAGGCGACAAGGTGGCCGTTCTAATAACCCGCATCAATTCCAAAGAGAAAAAAATCAACGGAGCAATAACCCGTGTCCTCAGAAGAAATTAGCCCTTTTTCCACTCTTAAAAAATACCAATTAATATCCTATCCTTATTATCCACGGCCACCTGGGAACTTAACCAACTGGGAAGCAGAAACCCTATCCCTGTTGGATGACATAGGCGCAGGTGCTTATTTTCAAATCGCACCCAAAGGCAAACAAAGAAGAAAACTCGACTCATTAAACCGCGCCGGCCTGGTTTACAAATACCAGATCAAGGGCGAACGAAGCATTAATGTCTCCGCTTCGCGTCCCTATCAAGATTTGAAAACTCTTTTAAAAGCCCTGGCGTTTACCCAACTTGTAATAAAACTCAAAGAGATGTTTCCCGTACAAGTATTACCTGGCAGTAATTTCATCCACGCCCACATCGCCTTTAACAATAAATCCTTTCCGGTGATGATCATTCGTCGCGGTGACAATGTTTCTATGCTGCCGTTTCTGATTAACTCTTTAGATCGGCTTATTATTGTGTCAGAAACTCTTCACCCGATATTTAACAAAATCACAATTCCAACCAGGATCCTTTTAGATAATGATTTGATAAAATCAAATATTTTATTTTATCTCCCAGACGGGAGAATAGAAAAACAGCCGGGCTAATCCGGCTGTTTTTTGTTCGAGTAAAAGTAAAGTTCGTGAACTACCCCTCCCTTCACTCCGTTCAGGAAAGGGTCTTCCCGGCGGGTAAGATAAATTTAACATTTCTTAGCAAGAAGTCCCCCTCCTCTAAGCAAAGCGAAGGTGGGGGATGAATTGCGGAACATTTGTTCTTTTTATGGTATAATATACCTAT
>Ga0334888_1005600_pt1 | contig 10449 bp, 9 predicted proteins | sample GraSluR1_MG_FD_207227 | JGI IMG/M metagenome (GOLD analysis project Ga0334888, IMG submission 207227) | Sludge microbial communities from methane-producing bioreactor in Wageningen University, Netherlands - Granular Sludge_3_08-R1 | ecosystem: Engineered > Bioreactor > Anaerobic > Unclassified ...
TCAGTAAAATACGCGAAAAGCTTGGTACTGAAAACTGCAATATATATCATGTGGGAGGGTCTGCCTTTGCGCCTGAGGTTAATGATTTCTTCCAGGCTATAGGGATCAATCTGTTTATGGGATACGGTTTAACAGAATTTTTTCCTGTCTGCGTAGGATTCAGGGATAATGCAAAGCCCGGTTACTGCGGATGTCTTCTCCCGACCATTGAAGCAAGGATAGCTGAAGAGGGTGAGGTCCAGCTCAAGGGGGGGATGTCCATGACCGGTTATTATAAAAACCCGGAAGCAACTAAAGCTATTTTTACAGAAGACGGATGGTTTAAGACACAGGATGTTGGTGAGCTCTATCATGTTGATAAAAACGGTGATCGTCTTACCTATATAAAAATAACTGACCGGATTAAAGAGCTGATTATTACATCAGGGGGGAAGAATATTTCTCCACAGCAGATTGAATCGCTTATGGGTAATGAAGCTTATATATCACAATTTATTGCAATAGGGGAGGGGAGAAAGTTTATCTCCGCACTTGTAGTTCCCAATTTTATTCTGCTTGAAGATTACTGCAGAAAGAATAATATAGAATATATTTCTCCGGAACAGATTATTACAAATCCGGAGATTTATAAATTTTATGAAAATCTCATTGATGTGAAAACAAAAAGTCTTGGGCAGGTGGAAAAGGTTAAGAAATTTGTTCTTCTTCCGAATGAATTGTCACAGGAAGCTGGTGAAATGACCCCTACACTTAAATTGAAAAGAAAATTCATTGATAAAAAATATAAAGATCTGATCGATAAGCTTTACCAATAGTGTGAATATTTCAGGAGACAGAAATTTCCTGCGGGATGTTCTGTCTCCTGATACTACTCTTTCTGTTTAAAATGAATTCAAAGATAATTGATATTGCGGGGAGGCGCGGTTCAGCTTTTAAATTTTAAGGCGATTATCTTCCCCAGTTTTTTCATGTGTTCCGCCACTTCATCTTTACTTCTTCCGGGGTAGTTTCTGAATGTTATAAGGACTCCGTTCATTGCTGCAAAATAGGTGTGAGAAAGCATCCTGATATTCCCTTTCGCTTTTATTCGTATGAATAATTTATCCATCTGGTTAAGGAGCAGTCTTTCCGCCGCATTAAGGCGGTCAACCAGTTCCGGGCTCAAAGAGCCGTCCAGCATAAAGTGGGTCATCATTCTAAAGTACCGGTCATTCTCAATAAGGTAACCGATAAATTTATCTGTCACTTTTTCGATGCTTACTTTTTTATCAGCGTGTATCAGCTCTTCCAGGAATTGAATAATATTATCAGCCCCTCTGAGGAATGCTTCAACAAAGAGTGTCTGCTGGTCAGGGAAATAGCGGTAAATGGATGCATGGGAAATCCCCGCCTCCTTAGCAATATCACGTATCGTAACTTCAACGAAGGGCTTGCTGGAGAAGACCCTCTCCGCAGCGCTGATAATAATATCGCGTCTGGCCTGTTTCTCCTGTTTCTTTAAAGAGGTGAAAGAGATGTCCTGTTCCAATGTTAATTCCTTAACATGTATTGTAGTAAAAAATAGCAGAATATATCTCCCCGCAGCCTTCGGCTGCAGGGAGAGTGAGAATTTTTATTTATACAGCTTAAGTATATCTTTCTCGTACTGCTCCAGTACATTACGCCTCTTGAGCTTCATGGTCTGGGTAAGCATTCCGTTTTCAAGAGTAAAGTCTTCAGTAATAAATAGAAATTTTCTCGGGATTTCATATCCGCCGAAGGTTTTCTTCAGCTGATCTTTAATCTGATTCTCCAGCATGCCGGTGAATTTTTCATCTTTCACAAGCATTGCCGGATTTGACGGAAGATTATTTTCTGCAATATATTTTTTAAGGTATTCGAAGTCGGGGAAAATAAGGCATACATTATATTCCTTCCCGTCGCCGTAAACCATCGCGTTTGCCACAGATGGAATAAGCTTAATTTCCTCCTCAATAGAAGCAGGGAAAACATATTTTCCGTTTTCAAGCTTATATTGCTCCTTTATGCGCCCTGTAATGTAGAGGTACCCGTCATCGTCGAAGCGTCCCCGGTCTCCGGTTCTGAACCAGCCGTCTTTGCTTAAAACCTGTGCGGTTTCCTCCGGCTTGTTATGGTAGCCTTTCATTACATTAGGGCCACGGACTACTATTTCCCCATCGTAAGCGTCATCTCCGCCTGTCATTGATTTGTCGATTTTTACTTCCTGCCCTGCAAGAACTTTTCCTAAGCTTCCAAGTCTGTGTGCAGCGCTGCAGTTCATTGTTACTGCAGGTGAAGTTTCAGATAAACCGTAGCAGTCATAAATAGGCGTGCCTATATCGTAGAAAAAATTAGCTATTTCCACATTTGTGGCCGCGCTTGCGGTAAGAGAAGCTTCCATCCTTCCGCCCATTGCTTCGCGTATTTTTGAGAATACAAGTTTGTCCAGAATGGCGAACTTTATATTTGTAAGCACGCTCGATTTTCCCTCCTGGGCAAGAAGGCGCTTCTTTTTCCCTGCTGCACATGCGGCATCAAAGAGCTTCTTTTTAAGCCCCCCTGCATCATTCATCTTTGTCTGTATACCGTTGTAGATTTTATTAAAAACCCGTGGAACAGAAATAAGATAGAGAGGCTTAACCCGCTGCAGGTCATCTGCCAGGGTAGTTACATCCTCCATGAAACCCAGGGCACCGCCGAATTGAATCCAGTTGTGAAGCTCCCCACTCAGGGCGTAGCTGTGAGCCCAGGGGAGCATACTCAAGGCTGTTTTAGTTTCATTAAGCTCAGGATAGATATTATATCCACCTCTTGAACAGTAGGTCAGGTTGCCGTGAGTCAGCTCAACCCCTTTAGGTTCACCCGTGGTTCCGGATGTATAGATTATAACTGCCAAATCCTCAGCTTTAGGTTTTATTGAAGCTGCAGGGTGTGATTCACCCAGTTTTTCAAGTGCGGCAAGACTGTTCTCACCCTGGGATTCGATTATAAAAATCTTTTCAAGTGTGGGGATTTCTTTGAGTAAACCTTTTACCTGGTCATAGATTACCTGATCCGGTACAAAAAGAAATTTTACGGGGCCGTCTTTAATAATGTATTTCCATGTATCATAAAGTTCTTTTTCGTACATGGGGATGTAGTGACCGCCGCATCCGAAAACTGCAAATTCAACAATTACCCATTCAGGACGGTTTTTAGAAATAATACCAACTGCATCACCCTTCTTGATGCCAAGGTGCGACAGGGCTCCGCGGACTTTGTCCACGCGATTGCTGATCTCGCCATAGGTAATAGGGAAAAGCGGATTTTCCGGTGTTTTTACCAGAAAAAAAGTATTGCTGGAAAATTTTGATACACTGGTTTCAAACCAGTCTACCAGATTATCAGGTTTTTCATATGTATACATCTACTCACCTCTTTTATTAGTATGAAGCATGGACTTTAAAAATCCGTAAATCGGGGGGCACAATATCGGCTTTTAATGCTTAAGCTGGTACCGTTCCGATTTTTTGTATCAACTGGGAGTGATACAGTTTTATAAATAAAAAGAGGGGGTATTTCTTAAGTCAAGGTATTATTATGCTTTGGCTGTATAATTCCTGCCTGCTGAACATATTATTTATTAGACCTTTCTGGTATTCTCACAGTTTTAGTAATTTTTTTAAGTATAATCCGGGTATTAACCTTAAAAAAATTTTTTTGCCAAAAAAAGAGTTAAATTGTAATAGAGAATACATTTAGTGGAGTTTGAAATGAACAAAGTAAAATTTTTACTAACATTAGTAATCTGCATCATGGTGACATCTTTTTTTATTGGATGCGCAGCGACTCAGCAAAGTCAGAGTACCGGTCAGTATGTTGATGATTCCGTGATAACAACTAAAGTGAAAGCCGCGATTGTCAAAGACAAATCTTTGAAAGTGTATCAGATTAATGTTGAAACATACAAGGGAATAGTCCAGCTGAGCGGTTTTATTCATTCCGATGAGGAAATTAAAAAAGCAGAAGAGATTGCAGGGAGCATCGAGGGTGTTAAAGAGGTGAAAAATAATCTTGTTAAAAGATAGGTTGTCTGTCTAAGACGGATTAGCGATCGTATCTCTTTTGTCATGGTCTGGCAATGCGGGCAATGACGATTGGGTACGAGTTGCATAAAATTGTTTTATGGATGCAGCAGTTACACTCTTAAATTCTTCTGACAATGGCTTCTGTTCTGCATATTTCAATTGTGCGAAATACCCTTCTTTTCTCTTTGTCTCCAGCACTCTTTCAGGTATTGAAATTTCTGGATATTTCCGATGAATGTTGAGGGGTTCCCCGGTTTTATAATTTCATTCAGAATCCTGTTATAATGCCCTGTTTCCCGTTTCTAACTTTTTTTATCAGTTGCAGTAAAATACTTGTTTTCTAAGATTGGTTGTTAAATATTTTATTAATTGGTTTTGCTGCGCTAAATCAGAGTAGAATTGGAAATTTTACTGCTATTTACCAATTATATTTTTTCCTTAAAAGTTGCCTGATTTAAGTTTTAATGTATTTTTGCAAAGTTATTTCAGAATAGGATCTATAGATGAGTATAAAACCGATAAAAGAAAAAAAGATTTATGAAGAGATTGTTGAGCAGATCAAACAACTGATGGCAAATGGCAATCTGAATCCGGGAGATAGACTCCCTTCGGAACGTGAACTGGCAGAACGTCTTCAGGTGAGCAGAGCCTCAGTGCGTGAAGCGGTCAAATCTCTTGAAATTATGGCATTTGTTGAAACAAAGCCTGGAGAAGGCACTTTTATCAGAAGTCATAATTTTGATGAAATTATACTCCCTTTAGCGATGTTTCTTGCTGTTGAAAAAAGTTCAATTTTTGACATGTTTGAAATCCGGAGAATTTTTGAAACAGCAACTGCCCGTATGGCAGCTGAAAGAGCAACTGAAGATGAAATAGCCAGGATCTATCACTATTATAAGCAAATGGAGGAAAGCATCAGTTTTAAGGATTCTGAAAAAGGTGAGGAATACGATACTCTTTTTCACTATTCAATCGCTGAAGCTTCCCGTAACGGGCTTCTTATCAGATTATATAGAACTTTAAACGAGGATTTTGCCCGTGCCATATCAACAGCACGTGGGCAGCTCTATACTTATAAAGAAAATCCTCAGCTTATACTTGATCAGCATAAGAGAATTTATGAAGCAATCAGCCGCCATAATCCCTGGAAAGCGTCTCAAGCTATGCTGGAGCATGTGACATTTGCTGAAGAGGAGTTGAGCAAAAGTCTGGCCAATAAATAATATTTAATACTTTTTTTATTCGGGGAAGTGTAAAAAAAAATTAACACCCGAAATGGAACTACCCGCCTGTATATTTGAGTGCCCGATTACTAATCATTTCAATTAAAACCTTCTTTAAATCAGTAATAATTCTTACAGATAACTTTTAGTGTTCTAATGCTGTTTTAACATCCCCGCTTTCTTAGGCAGCGGGGTTTTCGAGCATTTTATTCCATATGAAAGTTAAAAAGTTAATTTATTTAAATATTTTTTTTTATTTAAGTGAACTTTTTTGTAATTAATTTGACATATTAATTCATATGTGCAGAAGATGGACACAGGTCTGACCACTGGCATGTGTCAAAGTCAGATAGATGGCAGAAAATCCAATCAAAGAAAGAGGTAAAATATGATTGATAAAAAAATTGTTAACATGCTGGAAGAAATTGTAGGGAAAGATCATGTCCTTACACATAAAGTGGATCTTGTATCTTATAGTTATGATGCTACAGCAGACATACCCACTGAGATTCCGGATTTAGTAGTTATGCCCACAAGTACTGAAGAAATACAAAAGATTGTTAATCTGGCCCGTGAAAGCAAAATAGCTATTTATCCAAGAGGAGCGGGCACAAATCTTAGTGGCGGTGCGATCCCTCTCAAAAAAGGGATTGTTCTTTCATTACAGAAAATGAATAAAATACTTGATGTAGACCCTGCAAACCTGACAGCAACGGTCCAGCCCGGGGTTGTTATTGCAGCTCTAAATTCCGCAGTTGCTCCACATGGTCTTATCTATCCCCCTGATCCGGGTACAGTTGCAACAGCTACAATGGGGGGGTCGGTTGCTGAAAATTCAGGCGGTCTTCGCGGGCTTAAGTATGGTGTGACAAAGCATTATGTAATGGGAATGGAAGTTGTTCTTGCAAATGGTCAGATCGTTAAATTCGGCGGGAAAACAGTTAAAAATGTTACAGCCTATGATTTTTCCAACCTTTTCGTAGGTTCAGAAGGTACACTTGGGATTATATCAGAGATTACATGCAAGCTTATCCCTGCTCCCAAATACCGCCGAACAATGATGGGTATATTTAATAAACTCGAAGATGCCGGGAATGCTGTTGCAGGTATAATTGCAGCTCAGGTTATCCCTGCTACACTTGAAATTATGGATAATATGACTATCCGTACAGTCGAAAATTTTGCGAAAATAGGCCTTCCTACTGAGGCAAAAGCTCTCCTTTTGATAGAAGTTGATGGAATGACAGAAGATGTAGTTGCAAATGAAGCTGAATCTGTTATTGAAGTACTGAAAAATAACAACAGCGAATATAAAGTTGCAAATTCTGATGCGGAACGCGATCAGCTCTGGACAGCTCGAAGAAATGCCCTTCCAGCTCTCGCAGGCCTTAACAATACCTGTATTGTTGAAGATGCAACAGTTCCAAGAAGCCGGATTACAGATATGCTTGTAGCTGTAGAAGACATCGCGAAAACAAACAATGTAACAATCGGAACTTTTGGACATGCAGGTGACGGGAATCTGCATCCTACAATTCTTTACGATATGTACGATAAGGATGAGGCAGCGCGTGTACATAAGGCAGTTGATGAAATTTTTGCCGCAGCACTTAAATTTGACGGAACACTCTCCGGTGAACATGGGATAGGTATAGCAAAAATGAAATATCTTGTAGATGAACTTGGTCAGAGCGGACTTGATTTGATGAAATCTATCAAAGAATCTCTTGATCCGGAATATCTGTTAAACCCGGGGAAAATGGTTCCGGCACCGGAGGTATAAAAATGTCGAATGTTAATGAATCAGTAAAAAATAAAACAGGTAAAACCTATCACGATGATCTTGAAATGGTGAGACAGGAAATTGATAAATGCATGAAGTGCGGCAACTGCATGGCAGTATGCCCGGTTTATGATATTGATAAAGAGGAGTCTTCAGTTACCAGATCAAAAATTGCTGTGGCTGATGCTCTTTTGAAAGGACAGCTTGACTATAAAGATCCCTATGTATATCAGATGGCCTTTAATTGTCTTGTATGCAAATCATGCAACACGAATTGCCCGACAAAAGTAGATTTCGGGAAAATTGCGGTTGCCTTAAGAGCTGAGCTGGTAAGAAGAAACGGTTTGCCATGGCTTAAAAAAATGATTTTTTCAACCTTGAAAAATCCCAAATTATTTGACGCGGGGATGAAAGTTGGTGCCGCTATGTCCGGAGTTGTATTTAAAGGGGATAAAGATCTCAAGGCAATTTCTCCCCGCTCACCTTTTGCATTTGTGGGGAAAAAAGCAGGGTTTGATTCCAATAGAAAAATGCCGGAGCTAAACACCTCATCATTGCGTGACAGAGTTCCGGAAGTAGTGAAAGCTAAAGATGCCAAAACAAAAGTAGCGTTTTTTACAGGCGATTCACTAAACTACTTTTATCCTGATGCTGGTATGGATCTGATAGAAGTTCTTACTGAAAATAATGTAGAAGTTCATATTCCTAAAAAACAGTCCTGTTGTGGAATTCCTGTGCTTGTGCATGGAGATATTGAAACAGTCCGGAAGCTGGCAAAAAACAATCTTGATGAATTTGATAAAACGGGCTGTGAATATATTGTTACCGGATGCGGATCATGCGGCGGTGCCTGGCAGCATGACTATGTGGATATTATGGCCGGAGATCCTGTTTACGGACCAAAGGCTAAATACTGGGCGGAAAGGACCTATGATATCTCCACTTTCCTTACTAAAGTTATAAAGTATCGTGAACCGAAAGGGGAAGTTGATGCTGTGGTGACTTATCATGATTCCTGCCACCTGAAAAAAACAATGCAGGTATTCAATGAGCCGCGTGAAATTCTCAAAAGCATACCGGGTGTTACTTTCAAAGAGATGTCTGAAGCGGATAAATGCTGCGGCAGCGGAGGATCGTATGTTATTTCACATTACGATACATCTGCTTCTCTCGGCAGGAAAAAGGCTGACAATATTAATAATACCGGAGCAAATATTGTATCAACAGGATGTCCGGCCTGTATGATGCAGCTCCTGGATAACATAAATCGATTCGGCAAGAATCAGAAAACCAAACATTATATTTCACTCCTTGCTGAATCGTACAGGAATGAAAAGAAATAAAAATAGAATATACTGTTTTTATTAGTATATTCTTGATTAGATTTTGTAAATTTGTTAAGCGATCCTTTGAAGTATAATAACCTTTCTTTTTTAACAATTACTTTTTAGAAACATGAGGGTGTCCAATCCGGGCACCCTCATGTTTTTGATCTCAGGGCAGAGTTTTACTCTTTATAGTATCAGACTATTATATTTTCTGGTGATCCGTCAAGCCATGAATTGATATTATTTTTTACTATGTCAAGCCTCCTGAGAAAAGCCTCCCTTGATGCAAAGGCGATATGGGGGGTAACTATTGTATTCTCAATAGAAAGAAAAGGAGTGTCAAGGGGGAGCGGAGGTTCAACATCAAATACATCCAGCGCTGCGCCGGCAATTGTCCTGTTCTTGAGAGCTTCTGCAAGATCAGCGGTTTTTACTACCGGGCCTCTGGCGCAGTTGACAAGGTATGCTGATTTTTTCATCAAAGCGATTTTTGCAGAATTTATTAATCCCCTGGTGGAATCATTTAGAGGACAATGGAGTGTCACAATATCACTCTTCTGAAGCAGTGTATCAAGATCAGTATATTCCACACCATATTTTTTTATTTCATCCTTTTGAGTTACATCGTATCCAAGAAGTTTTACGTCAAAACCCTGGAGAATTTTTGCCACCCTGGTACCGATAACACCTGTACCTACGATCCCCACTGTTTTCCCGGCCAGGTCGAAACCGACATAGCCGTCCTTTGTCCCCCCATTTCTTGTAATGGGATCAAGTTTTGTTATGTTACGAAGAAGATCCAGCATCATCCCCACGGCAAGCTCCGCAACGTTAATAGTTGAATATCCGGAAGCATTGCATATGCGGATATCCTTCTCCCTGCATTTATTTACAGCAACATGATCAACGCCGGTGAAAGCAACAGCAAGCATTTTCAGATCAGTGAGTGCAGATACAACTTCTTCCGGGAAGGGGAGGTTCCCTATTACAACTACTTCGGCACCTTCACATCTTTTGATGATTTCTGCGGGATCCTCATTCCTATCCGGGAAGCTCACCACCTCGTGTCCGCGTCCGGCAAATTCTTTCTTAAACTGCTCCATGCTTTCAGCCGGGACAGCAAGGGGTTCAATTACATGAATCTTCATTTTGTCCTCCGTCTAATTATTGCATATTATATATAATTACGTATTCCGGTGAAAATTTGCCGCAGGCCAAGCGAACGCAGTGAGCGCCGCTTATGCCCCGTGTTAAGTGAAGCGGCCAAATTACAGAAAGTTTTCTTACAGCCGACGCTCGGATGGCAGAGGCTGTACTAAAAGTTTTATTCTATATGAGACAATTCATCGATAAGTGCTTTCTCGACAAACTTATTTAAAGATACATTCATTTTAGTTGAAGCTATCGCTATTTCTCTATGAAGTTCCGGAGAAATTCTAAGATTGAATTTCCCTGAATATGGTTTCTCCGGACTAACACCTTCTTCTTTGCACCATTTTATATAATCATCAATTGATTCTTTAAAAGCTTTTTCTATTTCTTTAACTGAAGTTCCCTGGAATGTAATTACATCTTTTGTATTTATTACATCACCATGAAATATTTTTGCATCTGAATCGTAGTTTACTATTTCTATATATCCTTTGTATTCCATCATGGTTTTACACCTGCATTTTCTAAAAATCGTTTCATTGATGCCACTGCACCTTTATCTGTTTCTTTTTTCGGGTGCGGTCTATGAAAAACAGCGCGTACATTATTAAGTTTGATCCGGATTCTTGATCCTTCACCTTCGCTTATTTCTGCGCCAATAGATATCAACAAGGCTTCGATGTCTTTCCACTGAATGGATGACATTGTTGGCTTTTTGAATATATCTTCTAAAGTCTTTCTGTTTTTAACATTCATATTAATGTTATAGTACTAATTTGTGGTATCAACGTCAAGTTTTTTTTAACCGGCACAGGACGTGCCGATCTTAAGTTTTTTGGCCGTTTCAGACAATGTTTTGTGTTATTTGAAGCGATATAGTCACCCTCAAGTCAAAA
>Ga0334888_1005606_pt1 | contig 10439 bp, 11 predicted proteins | sample GraSluR1_MG_FD_207227 | JGI IMG/M metagenome (GOLD analysis project Ga0334888, IMG submission 207227) | Sludge microbial communities from methane-producing bioreactor in Wageningen University, Netherlands - Granular Sludge_3_08-R1 | ecosystem: Engineered > Bioreactor > Anaerobic > Unclassified ...
GGCTCGGCGTAGTCTGCGACTACGTCAGCCATATTTTCTGAATTAGTTCGTTGCTTTTTTGAAAAGTCTTCTATGGATTAACCCGTCTAGTCCAAAATATGCTTTTCCTCAACCTGCAAAATTTCATTGTCAGAAATCCGATACAAAAAGGCAATCACGGAACAATGTTGTGCTTTGTAAGCTGCATTCAGCGTGAGGCTGTAAGTGTGGGTATAAACTTCATTTACAACAATGGCTTCTCCTTCATTTATGATCTCTCCATTAAGGCCATTGATGTCCTGTCGCAATACATGGCGGTGATAATAATCTTCAATAGTGGGAACGTCACCAACTGCAGCATTGTTATTGCGTTGAGCACCCTGAATACTGTCCTCGGTGAGCAAGACCTGCAAAAAATATGTTTCGTTTGTACTGCCCAAAAACTTTGAGTTAACAATTAACTCCAGATTCCTAGATTGATCATCAAAAACGGTTTGTATATCAATTGATGCCTGTGGCTGTATATTTTCGATAATGTCCATTACTTTTTCGCCCCATTTTCCACTCGACAAAATAGCAGATCCCTGTTCAATCCGGCGATTAATCAAACCGCTTGGAAAACCGATAATATTGTATTGCTCACGCCATTGGTCTCCATAGCTTGTGCGCAAATCAAGATCAAAAGGTGGATTCTCGGGCTCAGCGAAAACTCCGGTATGCACTGCCAAAATGATCAACTGATCGCCATAAACTTCCTTCAGATCGCTTGCCAGTTTTGCAGCCGCAGGACAGTTTACGCATTTATGACCGGTATAATCTTCCAGAAGCACTTTCTGAATCACTTCTTCGGGTTCGCCACCACCTCCGCCTCCTTGCGTGGTATAAGGTGGGTCAATTTTATCGCAGGAGTTAAAAATTCCTGCAATCAAAACAAACAGTATCAGGCTTAAGCTTTTAAATTTCATTGATTTTGATATCATGACTTAAAAATTCGTTGAAACAGTAATAGTAAGTCCGCTGGATGCTGGCACCTGCCGGCAAACGCCACCAACACAAACCACACCTTCGCTCTGACGTCCGTAAGTGAGAGCTACACGCGTTGATTCTTTCAGGTAACCCATTGAAACCGTATAATAATGATTTCTCTTATCTGCATCGGGATGGCCATAATTATATTGATCAGCAACATTAAAAAACCAGCGGGGTGCAATGGCATATTCGAGCATGGCTGCTGCCCAATCGCCTTCGTCCTGCTCTGTAAAAAGTCCCTGAAGTTCCATTCGAAGACTTTTGCGCGAAGTAAGCTTATGCGTTAGATCAAGCACTCCAATATGCGCTTTCACTGCAGGCTCTCCGGCATGACCTTCGATCGTGGCAATGTCGTAATGCAAATTCATATATTGAAGAACTGCTTTCCATTTGTTGTTGATTTTCTTCTCGATTTCGATATTGAAATCCCGGAAGAAAACACTGTCCGATACCTTAAAGAAATCCGAAGTGTATCCCAAAGTACCTGAAGTATTTACCAGAGTTGTATCATTTATCGGATTGCGAACGATATCATTCACCTGACTGAAATTTACAGCTATTCCGGTACCATATTTTCCTCCCAAAGCCGTTCCTTTGGGAATTTTATAGTTCAACTGAAACTGCAAACCCATTTCGCCATTGGGCTGAGTAGCATAAGGATAGCGCGCTGCCAAACTATAGGAATGGGTGCGGTTGATAGGCGGGATGAAATTAATATCAACCGCATTACCATTCACCCTGCGATCGGATTTAAAGCTGAAATTATCCACCCTTTTCAACTGCAAAACCACACCAAGTCCGGGCTGAGAATAGGATAGCGACGACAAAACCGCCTGTCCTTCGTGATAGATAAAATTATTTATCGCCGATGGATCGTTGATTTTATAGGCATATTCCGTAGCGAAGTTGAATTTTCCGGCACTCAGGTTGACTCGTCCGGCCCAGGCTCCCACATTCTCGGGCAGATTATATAAAGGATCATTGTCTTTCTGATATTTGCTTACTCCACTGGCACCAACGAGCACACGCACTGCTGCTGATTCCCATCCTTTGATGGTTTGATTCAGATCAACCTCTGCATCAAGGCCGCGCACAATGCCACGATTACCGTTTTCATATTTTTGCCAAAAATAACGTTGCGTGCCATAAACACCTTTAATCGTAATTCCAGCAGAAGGACGGAGGATCACGCGCATCCCGTTGATGGAATTGTCGTATCCTAAAGTCCATTCTTCATAGGAACGGAGGATAAGGCCATTACCAAATTGCTCATAAAAATTTCCAACCGTCACGCCTACAAAATCGGTTTGATAGCTTGCCCATAAATAAGGAAATCCATTACCTTCCTGCAAAGGATCAAATCCTGCAAGCGGCGTTAGGAAAGCCTCATAGCGCATCCCGGCCGAAAATTTTCCGAGGGTATAGGTGATATTTCCAAAACCATTCAAACCTAATTTGCGGCCTCCGATCAGTGAATCGGTAATGCCGAGCGCATCATCCGGCTGATAAAACTGTCCGTCAACCTGAAAGCTCCCGTTGATCTGAGCCTTGTCGAGAAAATCCTGTGCTTCCAAAGAAGTGAAAGCTAGCAGGAATAATACTATCCAAAGTTTACGCATGATTCTTATCTTCAGCATTCTGAACTATTCAATTCCAGCTATTTTCTTCACCTTGTCATACAGCTCAAATTCAGCACCCTCGAAATAAGCAGTATGCTGCGACACAATTTTGCCTTCGCCATCAAGCAGAAAAGTATGCGGAATCATATTCACATTCATCGCACGTTTGAAATCGCTGTTTGGATCGAGTAGCACCTCAAACTCCCAGGCTTTTCCGTTCACCATCGGCATCACGCGAGCTGTGGAACGGCTGTCGTCAATAGATATGGCATATATTTTTACCCCGGTTTCCTCTTGCCAGTCGGCATAGTTTTCGTTAAAAGCATCCAACTCTTTCTGGCAGGGTTTGCACCACAATGCCCAAAAACTTAAAATTACTGGTTTGCCTTCATTGGTGATCTCCGAAGTGCTAAAAGGCTTTCCATCAAGGGTTTTAATCGTAACCTGAGGAATTTCGGATTGCGCCAGCGAACCAACACTATAAAAAAGTAAAAGTGCGAAAAGAACAAAAATTGAGGTTCTCATAAATGCTATGACTATTAGGTTTAAAACGAATTGATTTCAGCAGTAATTTAACTCAAAAGACAACCCTCTGATGGCTTTGGTTGCACTATTGGATATAAACTTCAAGGATTTTGCAAGTAGCATCCGGATAAAGTGCCACCGCATGAATAAGATTGGGAATCAGCACTATTTCTCCGGCTTTTAGGGTCATTTTTTCCTCAGCTCCCCAATCGAGCATACAGCTGCCTTCCACATTAAACAACATCACAAAAGAATCCAACTGCGAATAATCTTTTTTGATGCCCTGATCAAACTGCAACATATTTGTTGTAAAATAAGGCGATTCTATCACTTTGGAGGTATGATTCAATTGGGCTTCGTAAGTTGTTTTTACTTCTTCAGGAAGCTCAAAGTCGATAGCATCCAGGGCTTCTTCGGTATGCAGCTCACGCATCTGCCCGGTATGATCCACCCTGTCCCAGTCGTAAATGCGATAGGTGGTGTCGCTGGTTTGCTGAATTTCGGCAATCAGTGTGCCTGGCCCCAAAGCATGAACACGACCTGCGGGCATAAAAAACACATCACCGGCCTGCACAGCTTCATAATTCATCACCGATTTCAATTCACCAGCCTCCAGCACTTTAAGGTATTCTTCCTTGTTCATCTCTTTGTTGAAACCACTGATGAGCTGCGCATCCTTATCGGCCTGCATCACATACCACATCTCCGTTTTACCGTAACCAATTCCCCGCTTGCGGGCAAGGGCATCATCCGGATGAACCTGAATGGAAAGCCAGTCGCTGGAGTCGATCACCTTGACAAGAATCGGAAACTGATCGCCAAAACGATCATACACCCGATCGCCAACCAAATCGCCCATAAAAACTTCAACGAGCTCGTTGAGTTCATTGCCGGCCAGATAACCGTTTTCAACTACCGAAGGATCCCCTTCAACACCCGAAAGCAGCCACACCTCACCGCAATTGGGAAGCTCGCCAAAATCCATATTTAATATACTTTTGATCTTTTGCCCGCCCCAAATCTTATCTTTGAATATCGGTTTGAATTTTATCGGATAGATACTTTGCATGTCATTCATTTTGGCACAAAAGTACGCAAATCCTCAAAGATGCTTCACCCGATCCTTTTCCTGATTTCCACTACTTTTGTAGGATGATTGCAACACAAGAAACAGAAAAACTTGTCCGGCTGCGGCAGGAACTACATGCCAATCCTGAACTTTCGGGTCAGGAAAATAATACAGCAAACCGACTGCTAAACTTTTTGAAAACCTTAAAACCTGACCAGGTTCTCCAAAATTTGGGAGGTAACGGAATTGCTTTGGTTTTCAAAGGGAAAGCCCCTGGAAAACGTGTCCTTTTTCGTGCCGACATGGATGCCTTACCCATTCAGGAGAAAAATGAGCTGAGTTATGCTTCAATAAATAACGGCATTGCACATCTTTGCGGACATGATGGGCATAGCAGCATATTGGCAGGTTTTGCGCTATTGCTGAATGAAAAACCACCTGAAAAAGGCGAAGTCATACTCCTTTTCCAACCAGCCGAAGAAACCGGACAAGGAGCCTTGCATGTAATCAAGGATCCACAATTTGAAAGCATAAAACCCGATCTGGCTTTTGCGCTGCATAATTTACCCGGTTTTGAACGACATACTGTTGTTTTACGGGAACAAACTTTTGCGGCTGCTTCGGTGGGGATTAAAATCCATTTTATTGGCCGCACAGCACACGCCTCACAGCCCGAAACAGGCCTCAATCCTGCTACTGCTCTGGCAAAGCTGATGCTGGAACTGGAGCAGCTGAAAAAGAATTGGGAAGCTGAAAAGGTCTTCAAACTACTTACGATAACCCATGCCCGACTTGGCGATGAAGCTTTTGGAACCTCTCCCGGAGAAGCGTTTTGTTGGGTGACCATCCGCAGTTTTGAAGACGAAACACTGGAAGCCATGCAGCAACAATGCCTTGATTTGGCAGAACAAATCGCCAAAGAATATAAACTCGAATTGCAAAACAGCAGCCACGAGCCTTTTGCTGCTACCGTAAACGATAGCCAGCTAACAATACTAGCCGAAAATGCTGCAAAACAAAATAAGTTCAAAGTTATTAAACTGGAAACATCTTTCAGGTGGTCGGAAGACTTTGGACATTTTGGAAAATTTGGACCTATCACCTTGTTCGGAATTGGCTCGGGCAAAAACCATCCTGCCCTGCACAATCCCGATTATGATTTTCCTGATGAGCTAATCCCGACAGGCATTGCCATGTTTGATGCCATCTGCCGACAAATTACAAACCACTAAAGGCAAAATTGCCAGACCGAAAAGTTTAACTTTGCCAATCATTTTAAGGAAGAAACAATGAAGCGTATTTGTGTTTTTTGCGGCAGCAGCATGGGGTATCAGCGGATTTACCGCGAAGTGGCTGAGGAATTTGCCAAACAAATGGCAGCCAGAAAGATAGATCTTATTTATGGGGGTGCTTCTGTTGGTCTGATGAAAGTGCTCGCCGACACGCTGATGGCTCATGGCGGACATGTTACCGGCATCATGCCCCAGCACCTGATCGACAAAGAAGTGGCTCATAATGGCATTCATCAGATGATAACTGTTAGCAGCCTAGCCGAGCGCAAAACCCGAATGCTCGAAATGGCCGATGCTTTTGTAGCACTTCCGGGTGGTTTTGGAACGCTGGATGAGATCACAGAAGTTCTGACTTTGATGCAGTTACGTCTGAGCGATAAACCGCTTGCCTTACTCAACACCAAAGGCTATTTTGATTACCTGCTTCGTTTCCTGGATCATGGTGTTTCAGAAGGATTTATCCGCGAAGAACATCGGTCGTCACTCATTGTTTCGCTCGAACCAATAGCACTCCTGCAAAAGCTGAACAGCTTCACACCGGTGGAAATGGACAAATGGATCAGCGACCTCAAAACCGAAAGCCATGCAGGATAAAAAAATGATCGTCATCGGCATTACAGGGACGCTGGGAGCAGGCAAAGGAACAATTGTAAATTATCTGGTCAGTAAAAAAGGTTTTGCACATTATTCTGTGAGATCCTTCTTGATTGAACAGATTGAAGCTGCCGGCAAAGAAGTGAATCGCGATACCATGACACAAACTGCCAACGCGCTGCGTGCTGCAAACAGTCCGAGCTTTGTTACAGATCAGCTCTATCTGAAAGCCCTTGAGCAAGGTGCGCCCTGCATCATTGAAAGTATCCGAACACCAGGCGAGATTCAATCGCTACGGGATAAAGGACCCTTTTTTCTGTGGGCTGTGGATGCAGCACCTGAGCTGCGATACGAACGGATTCAAAGCCGAAAATCGGAAACCGATGCCGTTAGTTTTGAAACTTTTTTAAAGAATGAAGCCCGCGAAATGAATGCCAGCGACCCAAACAAGCAAAACCTGAAAGCCTGCATCGAACAGGCTGATGAAGTGTTTACCAATAATGGCGATCTTTCTGCACTATACGAACAGATAGAAAAAGCCCTCCAAAAAATCAATCTATGAGTGATAATCAACCTCCCAAACAAGCTTTGCATCTTCGTCCCAGCTGGGACGAATATTTCCTAAAACTTGCCGATACCGTTGCCAGCAGAGCCACCTGCGATCGTGGCCGCAGTGGCTGTGTGATTGTGAAAGACCGGCAAATCCTCGTTACCGGATATGTGGGATCGCCCCGTGGATTGCCTCATTGCGATGATGTGGGTCACCTGATGAAAAAAGTGATTCATGAAGATGGAAGTGTTACCCAACATTGTGTGCGAACCGTTCATGCCGAACAAAATGCCATCACACAAGCTGCCCGCCGCGGCATTGCCCTCGAAGGAAGCACACTCTATTGCAGGATGACGCCCTGCCGCACCTGCGCCATGTTGATTATCAACTGCGGCATCGAAAGGGTTGTTTGTGAGAGAAAATACCATGCCGGAGCCGAATCAGAAGCCATGTTTAAGGAAGCCGGTGTATCGCTGGAATTCATTCACAACGAAATTCAACAATACGAAAAACAGTAAGACCTAATTCACCAGCAGGCTATCCGAAGCATACAATCCTATAAATGGCAGTTCGCCAGCCTTCACGCTTGCCCTGAACATACCAGCTGTGTTGAAAGGCATACAAATATTTCCATCCTTATCCAGGGCAATAATGCCTCCTCCGGCATCCAGCTGCACCAGCTCATGCATCACCACCTGATCAGCGGCTTCATTCAGGCTTTGTCCGCCGTAAACCATTCGTGAAGCAATATCCTGCGCCACTCCCAGGCGGATGAAATATTCGCCATGACCCGTAGCCGAAACAGCACAGCTGGCGTTATCAGCCCAGGTGCCGGCACCTATCACCGGTGAATCGCCCAACCTGCCCTGATGTTTGAAATGCATCCCGCCGGTTGAAGTTCCAGCTGCCAGATTGCCGGCATTATCCAAAGCAACGGCACCCACAGTGCCGTGTTTCTCGCCAAGCGGAATTTCCCGTTCAAGCATTGTCGCTTTTGTGTCCTCATACTTCTTCCGTTGTTTCGACACCATAAACCAAGAAGGGTCAACAATTTGTAAACCCTGCAAAGCAGCAAACTGCTCTGCGCCTTCTCGCACCAAAAATACATGCAGACTGGCTTCCATCACCTGGCGTGCTGCCAAAATGGGATTTTTAATATTTCTCACGGCACCTACCGCACCGGCATTTTTATCCGAACCCTGCATAATAGAAGCGTCATGCTCAATAAATCCATTGGCATTGAAAACCGCTCCACAACCGGCATTAAAAAGCGGATTATCTTCTAAGATAGTAATTGCAGTGATTACCGCATCCAGACTGGAGCCGCCAGCTTTCAAAATCTCTTCTCCTGCGCTCAAAGCCTCATGTAGTGAATTCCTGTAAAGACTATCCTGTTCCGGACTCATCAGCTCTGCCTTGATCACGCCGGCACCTCCGTGAATAGCCAGGGCATAGGCAGGACGCTCCATCTGTTCAGCAGGTCTTTCACAGGCATTTAAACTCCATATAAACGTAATTGCAATAAGAACACGAAACATTTTCATGAGCTGGGCTTTTAGGGTGATTAGCCATCAAAGATAAATCATTGTGGCAAAACGCATTTCAACTATCAGGGGCGATTCATGATGAGCTTCAGCAAATCGTTAAGATCATACAAATCAAGCAACTGCGCCGAAGTGAGAATGATCACAATGATAATCACCCACTTCACAAATACCACTCCCTTGTTCACGGCCATATGCGAAGCCACATAAGCTCCCACAATGTTTCCGATGGCATGGATAAGCCCAAACTTCCAGTTTACGGCATCATTAAAAACAAATACGCCCAGGGCAAAAATGGTGTAAATCAATACGATTAAAACCTTGATGGCATTGGCACGCACCAGATCAAAACCCACCCCAAGCACCAGTGCAGCAAGTAAAAAATACCCCACGCCCACCTGAAACATCCCGCCATAGATTCCGATACCAAAAAAAATCAGCATTTGCTTCCAGTCCGGCTTGCGGTTCAAAAGGTCAGCGCGTCCGGCAAGAAACTGGGAAGGTTTAAAAAACATGAAGAAAATCATCAGCAACATCACCACAGCAATCGCCTTTTCGAAGGCTTCGCGGTCAATATCCACAGCCAACTGCGCTCCAATCACCGAGCCCAGCACTGCCGGTATGGAAAGGATAAGCCCCTTGCGCCAACTCATTACTTTCTTTTGGTGAAATGCTTGCACCGAAGTGATATTCTGCAATATCACCGCAATTCGATTGGTACCATTGGCGATGTCAATAGGAAGCCCGAGAAGCAGAAAAACAGTAAGGGAAATAATGGTGCCCCCACCCGCAAGCGTGTTGATAAACCCAACAAAAACTCCCGAAACGATCAGTGCTACGATATCAGCCCATTGCATGGTTTTGGATTTTAAGTCGCAAAGGTAGAGAAACCCCGTTAAATTGCTAATCGATTCTATACCACGACAGCCCGCTGTTTTTGTATGCTCGCACAATCACATTTACCACAAATTCGGCGTAATAGACAAAAAGGAGGCTAGAAACTTCTGAATTGCTTATTGTTATTAGCTTAGGGGCAAATCAAAGGTTATGAATAAAAAAAATGCTTTTACTGTGGTAGTACAATTTTGAAGAAAAATGGCCATAGAAATGGGAAACAGAAGTACAAATGTCATGCTTGCGGAAAACAATTTTTAGGTGGACACAGGAGTTCTCCTCAAGCTCTTTGGGAAGAATATCATGAAGGAAAACAGACCTATTCACAATTGGCAGCCAAATTCAATTGTTCAAAACGGACTATCCAAAGAAAGATAGATTTATATCAAGTATTCTTACCTGAAAAAACGGCCAGAGAAGTCGTTGTCTTAATGGATACCACTTACTGGGGGAGGAAATTTGGAGTTATGCTGTTTAAGGACAATATCACCAAAGACAACTTGCTCAAATACTTCGTAAAAAACGAAACCAATGCTTTATACCTTCAGGGAATTCAAGAATTGAAATCAAGAGGATATATTATAAAAGCTATTGTTTGCGATGGTCGTCGTGGGCTCATCCAATCCTTTGAAAATATTCCGGTACAAATGTGCCAGTTTCATCAAGCGTCTATAGTAAGGAGGTATATAACCAAGAACCCCAGAATGCCCGCAGCCATTGAGTTGAAAGAGTTAACTTCCCTAATGACAGAAACAGATAAAGAGTCGTTTCAAGGGGCTTTAAATGAATGGCATGACAGATGGAAAACCTTCCTGAATGAAAGAACAATATGCGAGACAACAGGTAAAAGCTTTTACACTCATAAAAGGCTTAGAAGTGCATATAGGAGCTTAAACACAAACCTTAATTGGCTTTTTACATGGTACGATTATAGGGAGCTTAATATACCCAATACAACCAATGCAATTGATGGTCATTTTGCTGATTTAAAAACCAAACTCAGAAATCATAATGGCTTGTCAATTGAAAGAAAAAAGAAATTTATTGTTGAGTTTTTGAAGGCATAAAGACATCTGAAAAAGTAAAAGGAGTCCTGTTTTTGAACTCCTTTCTTTTGACTTTTTCGTCAGTCATCAAGTGTATCCCTGGCAGGTTGCTCTCCAGCAGAGCCTGCTTCCATTTTCACTTGATAAAACAAAGATATTATCCAGAAAGTTTAAAACCAAAAACTGTGTAAAAAAACAGCCTCCTTTTTGTCCACTTGACAAAACGCACTCCAGAACAGCCTCCTTTTTGTCTATTATACCTGTCTTGAACATAAAAATAGAGCAGCAAGACGATATG
>Ga0334888_1005609_pt1 | contig 10429 bp, 4 predicted proteins | sample GraSluR1_MG_FD_207227 | JGI IMG/M metagenome (GOLD analysis project Ga0334888, IMG submission 207227) | Sludge microbial communities from methane-producing bioreactor in Wageningen University, Netherlands - Granular Sludge_3_08-R1 | ecosystem: Engineered > Bioreactor > Anaerobic > Unclassified ...
TCATAGGTAAAACCTCTGACAAGCGGATCATCTATATCGCCTTCGAGCTTTGGTTTCTTATCTACCACCGGAGTATCGTCGTGATATATGAATGAATTTATACAAACACCATATTTTACTCTGGTTCTCGTGCCAACTTTTCGGAAGTCGTTGTATGTGCCGAAATAAACCTTCTGGCCGTCAGCAAGTTTTCCAAGAGGAAGAGCCAACGTATACTCCGCAAGAGGCGTGTTATGAACCTCTCCAGAGAACAATGAAGGGTCTGTCTTGCCATCTTTGTTCTTAGGCATTCCAGTTAGTGTTGTTGAGGTTGCTGCGCGGCTTTCAAGAAGAAGCCAACCATCAGAAGCTTCAAATCTCAAGAACAAAGTTGCATCATCCTCAATCCAGGCATGCACGGTTGCTAATAGCTCACCTTTTACTACTATTTTGTAAGAAGACTTAAGCCCGCTTACCGAACCCAGCTCAAATTGTACTTCGTTTTCTGGAAACTCTTCAATTAACAGCTCTTCCTGTTCCTGCGGTCTGATACAACCTGCCAGAACCAAGAGTACAAGAATTGCCACTACAATAATAAAGCTTCTTTTCATAACTCCACCTCCACCTCAATGGGTGCAAATAACCTTATCCAGTCGATTGATATGCAACTATATGCCATGTCACCCCAAAATCTCTCAAGAAGAAGAAAAAAGTGCTGAAGTAATGATAAGAAGAGAACAATGAAATTTCTGTATTTATCATACCATAAATCAAATACAAACGTATGCTTAGAAATCACCTTCATATATGCAAACCAGTCGAACGCTATCGCTGTTAATCGAGCTAATGTCTGCTGTGACTCTTATCTTGCCTTTTGCGGGTATCTCAGCACTCAATCTAGTTGAAGAGCCCGGAACTAAACTAAGCTCATCTTCAAAGGAAACCAATTTCACTCTCTCAAACTCGAGCCATGTTCCCTCTTCTTCGATCTCAAAGAGAAGCTCCACAGTAATAAGCAAAGCTTCAGTATTACCTTCATTTATAAGAGACAGATCACAGTAAGCCAAACCATTCCGGAGCTCGACATGAAGACTGCCTGCCAGGACGGCATTCAGATCGAGCTGACCCGAATCTCTGAATATGGTGCCGAGATACACAGTCGGAACAGTCGAGACCTCAATGCCGTCAGCATTTCTCATCTCCAGATAGAGTGCTGAGAAGAAACTCGTTGAGAAAACACCAAGAAAATCTAGATCAACTTCATAGGAAGCAGAATTGACAACATTTTCAAAGTGCACATTTGTAGAAAAGGATGCAATATCCAATTTGCCACTATCATCAAGCTCGAATTCGCCAATTGCTTCTTTGGTTTCGAAAGCAATTCTGCTGAACATCCAGCCATCAAGACCCTCAAAATTGAGGCTAAGTGAATCGTTTTCAATCCAAAAAGAGTAGGCTCCAACGCTCGCTCCTGCGATCAGTATCTCTGTTCTTCGGACACCAAAAGCGTCAAGTGGAAGAATCTGGGGCTCAAGAGAGAGACCGTTTTCCGCAGGTTCGTCAGTCAATCGAGGTGTAAGCAGGCAACCACTCGCTGTGAATATCAGAATCGCTATGGTAAGAACTAATCCAATCTTCGACATTCTTCTCTCCTCACTTCCCAGTTCAATAACGAATAACCTTTGAATATATTCTATACCAAACAAGCCCAAAATCATACGAATGATACAGAGAAATAAGTAAAATCTAGATGTTACAAAGATTACGTTTGTTTGACAGAGGATGTGTTTTTCTGGATTCATGGATCGATGGCGCTTACTTTAGAATTGGGATGTAGATAGTAATGACAGTAGAGAATCCGCAATCTGTCTATGTTAAAATAGCGGAGAATACCAACAGGGTTATGACTGCCAAAAGCAGTCATAAAAAGTTCGTTATACTTAATCGATTGATACATACGTTTGCTGTAATCAATACTGATTTATTGCACTGTCGTTTGCAATGACGGGCTTTTCACAAGTAAGAACGCTCGATGGATGAACTAGCAACTCGTTGAGTAAAAACACAGGATTGCCCTTTTTTTCTGTACCTTTCTTTGTAGAAATGCTAAGAAATATAGAAGAACCGGCCCATAAATCAGGCCGGTTATGTATGTTTGCTCTTCTAAGTGTCTAGTTCGTTTTTGAGATCTGCTCATCCACTGTATAGAAGCCTTCGGGCCAACTGAAGTCTCTGGGGCAAATTGCTTTCTCGTCGTCAAATACGTTTCCAGAACCCAGAACGGTCCCGTTGAAGACTGTACCTCCACAACCGCAATCTGTACAGCTTTTGAGATAGAGATCGAAGCCGTGACGAACATTGCTCAAGAATCGGTTGTTTTCAAACTCAACGGAAGAGGTGCTTCTCAGAAGGACACCGTTATCCACGTTTCTTATGATCAGATTATCTCGAAGAAGTCCATTTGCGGTTCCCGTTATCGAAATTCCGATAGTATTCTGATCGAAGGTTGAGTTCATAACCTTGAAATTGATTTCATTTGACAGATAGATGCCTGTGCCGTTTCTTACGAAAACGGAATCAGCAACTTCAACCTTTCCAGTGCCATAAGCGTAAACGCCTGTCAAACGCTCTCCTAGCTTTTCAGGATTGTACTCGCTTTCAAGAGCGGAAAAAGTGCAATTGGTAACAGTTATAGAGTTACCAGAAGAACCGCTGAACGAGATTCCGAACCTACCACCCATAATGACACAGTCAGCAATGTCACCGGATGATCTCGAAAACTGAATTGCCGGTCCCAGAGTTCTCAATGTCAGTCCAGATATCTTGATGCCATTACCGTTTCGAATGTAGAAAATGGCGGACGTATCATTTTCCGCGTTTACAATAACCTCGTCCCTAGAAGATCCTACTATATGTATGCTTTTCGAAATACTTATATTCTCAGTATAGATACCGGGAAGAATGAACACTGTGTCACCAGTTTTCGCAGCATTAACTGCTTTCTGTATGGTTTCATATTCTCCACCTTGTCCAGCATACAGTGTATTTCCTGAATCCATCACAGACGGCAAAGGAACAACAACGGAGAATTCGGTGGTTGCTGTTGCTCCCTTAGTATCAACCACTAGTACGGAGAATCTATTCTCTCCGTAATCAAGATCTTTCCCGACAACCTTGAGCTTATAACCTTCTACAGTCCCTTTTCCCGAGCTGATGGAGAATGAAAGCAGATCTCCATCCGGATCACTTGCCATCTTCTTCAGATCCAGAGTAAGTTCGCCTTCGCGAGATAATGAGTGATTATCTATTGAGATAATCGGGCTACGGTTCCTATCCTCAATAATGAGATTGAATGCTGCTTCCGTTTCCTTGCCTTTGTCGGTTTTTGCGACTATGGTCACCTTGCTTGTACCCGCGTCTTCGAAAGAAGCTGAATACAGGTAATTACTTCCCTCTATTTTTCCCTTTCCTTCTTTCAGCTTGAAAGAGATTTCCTCGTTAGTTGATGCTTTGGCGAAATCAGTCAACAAGAGCCGTAGAACGGAACCTTCTTCGATTCTTTGATCGGGAATCTCGAATTTAGGCGGTTTGGGCGAACTGCATGCACAAATAAGTAATGTTAGAACGAGAATAAATATAGTAAATGCGTGTTTCTTGCGCATCAGAATACCTCCAATCATGAATGAGACATCTAACAATTATAACACGCAGTGCTGACTTGAAAGGGTCTACTTCAACTGGAAACGGCTCTCACTATCATTCGCTTTATGAAAAGATCTTAGGACATTCGCTTTCGTTGGAAGGTGCTGGATCAAGATCAATTGTAGAATCTTGAAAAACTTTGATATAATATATTGTCAACTAATTTAATCGGTTCAATCTATGGACTAAATACTTATGGGGGGCTTCATTATATGAGAAATGGAAGAGGAGACTCAACGGTTCGGATTCTGTTTAATGGAGTGCTGGCAATAGTTGTACTAACGCTTTTCTTGTCTGCATGTTTCAAACTTGGCGGAGAACCCTCGATTGATGCCGAATTCACTCTGACCCGTGAGATTTCGCTCATGGGAATCAGCGAATTTGCATTCAGCGTCGATGTGACGGGAGTAAAGGATGCGGCGGTTGTCGAGTTCGACAACGGGATGCCTTCCGTGACACTGAGTGGAGGCAAGGCCGAATCGAGATTCTTCGCGAACGCTGGGGCAGGCGAAGTGACACTCTTAGTTAGAGACTCCAGGGGTGTGGAGCTTCTAAAGAAGACAGTAATTCTACCTGAGACTAAGTCAACATTCGACGTGGCAGCAGTGGAAGACAGGACTGGAATCTATGTGCTCATAGACAACGACCTTATCTTCTATTCTCTCGAATGTCTTGAGAACATGACATTTGCAGAGAAGGTCGAGTTGCTGATCGGAGTACTCTCCGTAAATGACTCTTATGTGATCATAGACACACCGCCATTCGGAGCCTGGATATGGGACTTCGAAACATATCCTGCAAATCCTAAGTATGACCTGACGCAGGACACACTTCATACGCTTGGGCTTCCGAACAATGCGATTGGCTTCTGTGAAGCTAGTCTTTTCAACGTACTGAATGGAAGATTCCTTTACGGGCTCGGAGTTATAATTGAAGGAAATGGTTTGGCAGTTGTTGCTCCTGAAGAGACTATATATGAAGAAGGAACGGAAGTCTCCCTTACGGCAGAACCGGCTGAGGGTTGGTTGTTTGAGAAGTGGACCGGCGATGCAACCGGATCGGACACGCAGATTGTAATCACTATGGATGGCAATAAGACAATTACGGCCAGTTTCAAGCTAGAGAGATACTCGGTTGCTTTCTTTGTGAGCGATTCTGAAGGATCAGTAGAGGGAGCACTGGTTAGTTTTGCCGGAGAGGAAAGAGAGACTGATGCTCAGGGGAACGCGGAATTCTACGAGCTAAGTCCCGGAAGCAAAGATTATTCGATAACCAAGTTGGGATACGAAGACCTGGCAGGAAACGTGATCGTAGATTCCGACAAAACCGTTGACATAGTATTGGCTTATAAAACCTATGTACTAACGACTCTGGTTTCCGGAGTGGGCTCGATCTCGAGGTCGATTGAAAAGGAAAGATACAGCCATGGGGAGATTATCGAGTTGGCGGCTATCCCGGCTAGTGGGTGGAATTTCGGTGGCTGGACCGGAGATCTGGAAGGCTCTCTGAACCCAACACATATTGCAATGGACGGCGACAAGACGGTAACCGCACACTTTGTGGAACACCAGTGTTTTGTTGAGGCATATGCGAGTCCGGAAAACGGCGGTGCTGTCTCCGGTGGTGGTGCATATGGCTACGGTGACGAAGCCATACTAACCGCCGAGGCAAGTGAATGCTATATGTTCTCCGGCTGGTACGAAGATGGCCAGCTTGTCAGTGAAGACAGGGAGTACAGATTCAACGTCTTTGATGATAGAGTGATTGAGGCCAGCTTCGTAGCATCTGTATTGTCTAAGGATTTCAAGTTCATTCTGGAGAACGCATTTCTCGGTTGCAAGTATGAAGTTAGGCTTGAACTAGACCCGGCGATCACAAAAGTGAGATTCATATATCCAGATATCGATCCAGAGATTCAGACTCCGATTCCTGAAGAAGCCATTCCTGACGAAAATGGAATTGTTGATCTTTCAGCGTTCTGGACTAGCAGAGACGCACAGGCCGTGATGATTGTCTGTTATGCAGGGGACGAGGTTGTCTCGCAATGTGAAGCGGTTCTTTCGAAGGAAACCCTCGCCGAATTTGAGATTACATTCGATGTCAGTGATGATTCCGTTCCGCTTCAGGGAGCAAGTGTAAATGTCGATGGAGAGTCGCGACAGACTGACTCCCAGGGAAGGGCCGTTTTTCCAGTAGTGGCGGCCGGTAACAGATCATACACTGTAAGTAAGGCTGGATATGAGAATGTTACCGGTAGCGTTGATGTTGATGGAGACAAGAGCGTGAATATCTCTCTGGCTAAAAAGACTTACACGCTTTCGACAAACACGGTCGGGCAGGGTTCGGTTTCGAAAAGTCCCGACAAATCGACTTACACTCACGGTGAGATAGTTCAGCTGACGGCTATTCCGTCAACAGGCTGGAGCTTCAGCAGTTGGAGTGGTGATCAAGATGGCTCTGTGAATCCGGCAAGTATAACCATGAATTCCAACAAGACGATCACCGCGAACTTCCTGATCAACCAGTACTCCATAGCAGTTTCTTCAAGTCCTTCAGCCGGAGGGACCGCGAGTGGAGGGGGAGTTTACAATCACGGGCAGACGGTTAATCTTGTGGCTTCAGCAACTATGGGCTACGAATTTGTTAACTGGACGGAGAACGGAGTGCAGGTGAGCGCGAATACCACTTACTCATTCACGGCGACAGGCAACAGGACACTCGTGGCGAACTTCAGGCTGAAGATCTATACGATCACCGCGACGGCGGGAGCTGGAGGGAGTATAACTCCTTCGGGGAATGTGAACGTAACTCACGGCTCGAACCAGGCATTCGCTATAACTCCCAATACAGGATACGACATAGAAGATGTGAAAGTAGATGGAGTATCGATAGGAGCTGTAACAAATTACACTTTCAACAATGTAGTGAGTAATCACACTATAGAGGTTTCTTTCAAATTGAAGGCTTACGCTATAAGCGCAACCGCCAATCCTTCGGCCGGAGGGACCGCGAGTGGAGGGGGAGTTTACAATCACGGACAGACGGTTAACCTTATTGCTTCGGCAAATACGGGCTACGAATTTGTCAACTGGACGGAGAACGGCGTACAGGTGAGCGCGAATACCACTTGCTCATTCACCGCAACAGGAAACAGGACACTTGTAGTTAACTTCAGACTGAAGACATATACGATCACGGCAACTGCCGGAACTGGAGGGAGTATAACTCCTTCGGAGAATGTGAACGTAACTCACGGTTCGAATCAGACGTTCTCGATAGCAGCGGATAGCGGCTACGAAATATCGGACGTGAAGGTCGATAACGTTTCTGTCGGAAAGGTCAGCTCTTATACATTCAATAATGTGATAGCAAATCACTCAATACAGGCGAGCTTCTCACTGCTCCCGCCCGCGACTTACACAGTAACGTTCAACGTGAATGATGTATCGGGACCTCTGCAGGGCGCAAATGTTAGTTTCAACGGAGAGTCACTTCAGACCGACTCACAGGGTCGGGCAGTTTTTTCGGAAGTTCCGGTCGGGAACAGGGCATACACGGTAAGCAAGACCGGGTACGAGAACTCTACAGGCAGTGTTAATGTAGATTCAGACAAGAGCGTGAATGTGTTTCTGACTAAAAAGACTTACACGCTTTCGACAAACACGGTCGGGCAGGGTTCGGTTTCGAAAAGTCCCGACAAATCGACTTACACTCACGGTGAGATAGTTCAGCTGACGGCTATTCCGTCAACAGGCTGGAGCTTCAGCAGTTGGAGTGGTGATCAAGATGGCTCTGTGAATCCGGCAAGTATAACCATGAATTCCAACAAGACGATCACCGCGAACTTCCTGATCAACCAGTACTCCATAGCAGTTTCTTCAAGTCCTTCAGCCGGAGGGACCGCGAGTGGAGGGGGAGTTTACAATCACGGGCAGACGGTTAATCTTGTGGCTTCGGCAAATATGGGCTACGAATTTGTCAACTGGACGGAGAACGGAGCGCAGGTAAGCACCAGTCCTACATACTCATTCACGGCGACAGGCAACAGGACACTTGTAGCGAACTTCTCAACTCAGCAAGAAACAGGAGGGTTTAAAGTCGCGAACTCCTGGGGTATAGGAGGCTGGGAGAAAGTTCCCGATGGCTTTCTTTTCATTACGTATGAAGCGATGAAGAAGAACGGTGTTATGTGTTTCATAACAGATCCCAGAGATAACTACGAGCCAAGAGCTATCGCTGTCTTCAAAATATCTCATTCTGTAAGGGACGATTGCGATATCTACGTTGGTGTTGGAAATCCCGCGTCGCCATCCAGAGAGAAGAAATTCGATGATTACTATTACAGAGGCGGTCCGCTTCCATTTCCCGATAACAAAATAGTGCTGGATATATCTGAGTTCCTTCCATTTAACAACGAAACTATCTATCTAAGAGTACTTGATAGACTCAAAACAACTACCACCGGCACTATTGATTTCTTTTCGGTGGAGATATATAGCAATTATGCCTCAGAAATTCCGTCTGCGGTGTACACATCGTCGCAGACTCCCAAAAACACAGTAAACGGATCGAGCGTGAATGTTCAAATACCCAATATCACGGTTTTGAGCGGGCCGCCTTTCCAGCTCGAGACGTTTGGTGCCGGTATCTCTTCAGATCTTCTTGAGAGAATGAAGGAGCAAATGGGGATATATGAAGAAGGAAGGGACTACAATGAAGTGATCAATGGTTATGGAACAGGCTTGCGACCACCGAGTCTGGAAGAATGGGAGGAAATAAGAGAATCCTGGTATGAGATTATTCCTTTTTCACCACAAGACACACTTCCTGCGTCTGTAGATCACTCCAGCTCGATCCATTTTCCTCCAATCGGGAACCAGGGCAACAAAGGTTCGTGCGTTGCTTTCTCGATAGGTTATTATATATCCACCTTCTATGAAGCCAGGGACCGCCAATGGGATCTAAGTTTAGCTGATTGGGTTGGAGGATACTATGGAGCTCCGAGCACGAATTATCAGGATAGGATATTCAGTCCCGATTTCATATATCATCAAATAAACAGAGGAATAGATGGCGGTTCGGCTTATCAGGATGCCCTCAAGGTGATATCTAACGTTGGTGTCAGTACCTGGAAAGAAATGCCATACAACACCAGCAGTTGTACTTCATGGCCCTCAGAGGCTGCCTGGAGAGAGGCTCCTCGATACAGAAGCTACTCGAACGTAATGGCTGTAATGCAAGTTACCAGCGATCAGCATATACAGACCCTGAAATCTTACCTAGACAGCGGCTATCTTGTGGCAATCTCGATAGACGCCAACAAGTATTCTAAGCTGACACAAAACGATGTATGGAACAGCACTAATTACACCAATCCTAATACGAATCACGCGAACACAATCGTCGGCTACGATGACAATATGAGCAGTCAGTAATAGTCTGTCTTCCAAACTCTTCTCAGATGAAAAACAGCGGGGAGAAATCCCCGCTGTAAGTTAGTGCTTTTCGCTCAGGTGATTAAAAGAATTGCTGGAAATATGCATTTATTATCGTCTCGCCACAGATTCAAAAGTTCGGGTAATACACCACCGTGTCCGTAGCCTCGTTGCAGCATACATCCTGAACAGCGATCCATGCCGTCCCGGTAGCTTCTGGATCTTCCAGGAACCAGTAAAGCGTGTTCTTCCACTTTTTACTTATGTACTGGTCTGTGAAGTAGTCTGGCACGAAGAAGTCCCCGGCCTGAAGGTCAAAGCCAAGCTGGTCGGGTTCAGACTCAGTGACCGTGGCTTCCAGACTTCCCTGGCTTACCCAGACAGATGCTATGTTGAAGCAGTTGTCCGTCGCTTCCCAGCTCAATTCTAGGTAAGGATCTTCGTTTATGTCGTATTTCAAATCTCCAATCGAGAAGTCGATTATCTCCGGCGGTTTCGTGTCTATGTCATCTATTACGACCGGTACTTCAACCTTGTTGCCGGCAGCATCCCAGGCCGTGAATGTGGCCACCAGTGTCGTTCCACAATCGATTTCTCCAAAGCACCATGTTACCGTACCGCTTATAGGCAGCAAGCAATCACAAGGTACGGAGATTTGCTTCTTCGCTTGTCCGTCGATAGTTCCGATATTCGCTTCTATCGTTCCTACCCACCATTCAATGCAGTTATCATTGCATACCAGACAGTCTTCGCTTGTGATCTCCCAGGTGAGCGTTACACATTCCGATTCACATGGCTCATATGGTTCGACTTCAAGTGAAATGTCCGGGGCCAGTGTGTCTATCTTGATCTCTGTCCCGTCGGATGTCTCTCCACATGCATCCCATGCCGTGAAGGTTATTTCCGCCATCTGGCAGTCAAGTCCGGATATGTTCCATCTCCAGTTAGAATTCTCTTGTCCATCCACATCGTTCTTCCATGGAGTATTGGCCGTCTGTCCGTAAGATACCCACTGCATGTTGGTTACATTCGGATCGGGGTCTATGTCTTCCCAGTGTTCAATATATCCGGCAGTCACTTCTATCACGAAGTCTTCTGGACAATTGTCGGTTGCTTCCCACGTGAGAAGTGTGGTGGGCGAGTTGTAAACAACGTCGCACAATTTCTCAGGATCCGGCACCGGTTTCATGTCGAATTCCCAGAACAGGATCTCGGGCCTTACGTTGTCTATGTTGTAGGTCGCCGTCGCTACTGTCGTGTTGCCACAGCTGTCGATAGCAGTTATTGTGAGCGTTATATCCACACAATCAAGA
>Ga0334888_1005611_pt1 | contig 10422 bp, 7 predicted proteins | sample GraSluR1_MG_FD_207227 | JGI IMG/M metagenome (GOLD analysis project Ga0334888, IMG submission 207227) | Sludge microbial communities from methane-producing bioreactor in Wageningen University, Netherlands - Granular Sludge_3_08-R1 | ecosystem: Engineered > Bioreactor > Anaerobic > Unclassified ...
CATGCCATTGCCATAATTATCTTTCTCATATTCTTATTGCTTTAAATTAATAATCTCTATTTTTTAAAAAAATCAGGTTATATCTCTATTACGCAAACCGGGTGCTAAACGCTGCAAAAAAGTCTTAAAAAAAATTGATTGTCACCTCCCGATGGATTTCCTGGTAATCACCGGAAATGACCGGATATTTTTTAATTTTGTGTAAACACCGCTTATAAAAATGGGATTGCAGCTACCTGACAAGTATAAGAGATTAACCTACTCATACCTGGCCCTGCGAAAAGCCGTGGGATGGATCGGCATTTTGCTTCCCTTTGTCCTTCTGCTTGGTAATACATTAATCTTTGGTGGCAGCCCCGGTCAGCCCTCGATAAGCCTCTATTACCACACCCCGATGAGGGATGTTCTTGTAGGCGGACTTTGTGCCGTGGCCCTGTTCCTTTTTTTCTACAGCGGCTATGACAGGTGGGACAACATTACAGCCAATCTGGCCGGTTTCTTTGCCTTGCTGATAGCTTTCTTCCCGGCCTCAGAGACAGGGCCGGCAGGATTTTCAGACTATATTCACTTCCCTGCTGCCGGGCTCTTTCTGAGTTGCCTGGTTGTATTTTCATTATTTCTCTTTACCAAGGATAATGGGAATCCCACACCTCAAAAAATTATAAGGAACAGAATCTATATCACGTGTGGTGCAGTAATGACAGCATCCCTTATAGCCCTTCTGATCTATCTTATTTTTAAACGCTCGGACCATATGTCGACTCCCTTTATTTTCTGGGCTGAGACGGTTGCACTGGTGGCCTTCGGCATATCCTGGCTGACCAAGGGGGGTACACTCTATCCTGATAAGGAGAACCTGTAATATGAATCAAGCCAATTATTTCAGTGCAATATTAATAATGCTTCTTATGTCCTGGACCGGCAATTTACTCACCGCCCAGGAGATACAGCCTGTTGAAATTAACAGACCCATTTACGGTCAGGATGGAAAGGATGTGACATGGATTCCGACCCCTCAACCGCTTATTGAGGCTATGCTGACGGCAGCGGATGTCACAGCGGATGACTTTGTGATTGACCTGGGTTCAGGCGATGGCCGCGCGGTAATCACTGCGGCTAAAAGGGGCGCAAGGGGCAGGGGGATTGAATATAATCATGACCTGGTTGAGTATTCGAAAAGACTGGCTGAAGCCGAAGGGGTGGCTGACAGGGTGGAATTTTTCGAAGGCGATATTTTCGAAGCAGACCTGTCGGGGGCCACTTCACTTAATGTCAGACTGGCTCCTGTTTTTATGGAGTTAAATCCTGGAACCAGAATCGTATCAAACAGCTTCGGCATGGGAGAATGGGTCCCCGACGACACTGCCCGCAGCGCAAGACCATGCCGTTCATACTGTGACGCACTCCTGTGGATTGTGCCTGCGAAGGTTGAAGGCATATGGCAATTTCCGGAAGGAGAACTGGTACTGCATCAGAAATACCAGATGGTCACCGGATCTCTTACAAGAGCCGGGAGAACGACAAATCTATATAATGGGAAATTAAGAGGCGATCTTATTACATTCAATGCAGGTTTCCGGGAATACGCCGGCCGTATTAGCGGTGATCAGATCGAAGGTATATCAAAATCTGTTCAGAACCAATCTGTGTGGAGAGCTTTCAGGTCTTATCAATAAATTAAAATCTCAGACAAATCTCCTGATTAACTCAGTTTACCGGTCACTGGTTACCGGTTGGTGATTGATCAAGATTTCCCTCGTAATTCCCCATGTTCACGACTGTCAGGAACAGCAGTTTTGCCATATCCTCCATGATTTCGGGTTTTATTATATCGAGATTGTCCCCCGGGACATGGTAATAATTAACTGATCCTGATGTGTAGAAGCTCAGGCTTGGAACCCCGGCTGTCATGAACCTGGCGGCATCGAGCCTCGGACGGCCAAGGTTGGAGAAAAAGTTTGTATTCAGGGGCCTGTGAATGTATTTCTCATTGGCCTCTTCAACAAATGCCCAGAGCTCAGGATAATTCCTGCCTGCATTGGCTCCTATTGAGTGGCCTATACCAACACCATCCATATTCAGCAATATGCTTTTATTGAGCGGGAAAACCGGATTTTCAAGATATTGCTTTGAGCCCACAATACCCTGTTCTTCAGCGCCAAATGCCAGGAACAGAACAGAGCGCTTCAATTGAATTTTATTCTCAGTCAGAGCTTTTGCAACACCCATCATTACGGCTACGGCTGAGGCATTGTCGTTAGCGCCGGGGATTATCTCGTAACAACGTCCCATATGATCGAGGTGAGCTCCTATGATTATGACCTCCTTGCTGAGTTCAGGATCACTGCCCTTCAGCATACCTATGATATTCGACCCTCTTCCGTCGGGAAAATGCTTTGTGCTCATCTTTATAGTAACCCTCTTACCCGTTGAGAACGAAGCAGGCCTGAGTTTCTCACGGATAGAGGAAACAACCTGCTGATGATCTTTCCCGGTGCCGGAAAACATGTCCTCAGTCACCGCATTGCTTATGTGTACATAGATAAAGTTCTCGTCCCATGCATTGTTCGGATTGGCTATGGGACCATAATTATATAGCATGCCGGCCGCACCGTGTTCTACTGCATTTAAAAGCTTTGTCTGGTGAAATGAGTGATGGTACCATGGAGTGAATTTTTCCGCTCCCGCATTCGGCGATACCGGGGCCTCAGGTTCAATAAGTATTATTTTACCCCTTACATCAATCCCTGCATAATCATCGTAGCCGAGTTCCGGGGCTGTGATACCGTAACCTGCATAAACCACTTCAGCAGTAACCTCCCCGTTACCTGATGTCGATCCGGGCATATATTCGGTCACATATCTGTAGTCCTTCATTACCGATCCTTTCTTTCCCGCACTTAGATGCAGGCTTACCCCGCAGTCGGGATAAACAAGCGTGTAGGGTATGTCGAACCACTGGAACCACGTTCCGTTATCGCCGGCAGGAGTGAGGCCCCATCCTTCGAACATCGAAGCAAGCCATTCCGCACATGCCTGGTATTCAGGCGTTCCGGTAAGGCGCCCGGCGTATTTATCGTCACACTGAATTGTAACCCACTCCAGGAGATCGTGACTCGAAATGGTGTGCATGGCGCTGATGACCGGATCGATAGTCTGTCTCTGCTGGCCATTAAGGGCTATTGTAAGTATTGTTACAAATAAAACTGTGATCCTTATTCTCATATCCTTTGTGCTTTTTCAATCCAATTATAATGTTTTTTTCCTAACTTTCATGCTTAATCCTGTGACAAATCGGAGGGTACCTTTGTAGCCCCTTTTTGCAGATTGCCCCTGAATACCTGCCTTCGCTGACGCTACGGCAGGCAGGCCATGAAGGGGACTGCCCCTAAATCCCTGCCTTCGCTGACGCTACGGCAGGCAGGCCCTGAAGGGGACTTAGTAAAAAGAGGATTAGGGGGCAGGGGGCAACAACAGGCTTTTTAGACACCCTATGGCTGGTAATACATGAACTCTGCACAATAAATATTGCTATGATTAAATATATAAGTATGAATACCCTGATGAGAACACTGAAAAAAACATTTGTTATCACTTTGGGAATTTTGCTTTTCGGTTTGCAGCACCTGCAGGCCCAGCAGAAGCCAAAGGAGCGTAACATTCTTGCGAATGAGGCAAAAGCCATCCGACTGGAAACAGTTATGATCAATGACGCCTCATGGAACAACCTTCCCGGCTATCACGAAAGGGAGTTCTGGGAGAGTCTTCCTGCAAATATACGGCAGGAATATATCACCAGGGCTGAAGGTTATCTCGATTATGACTGGCCCGTTGTTAAGGCAACTGATTATCTTGAGTTCATCCGGTCAGGCGACAGGCGGCAAAGCGTTTACTCTGCCTGCAGCAATGCACTTGTTTCGCTCGTTATGGGTGAGCTGATTGAAGGAAAGGGACGATTCATCGACCAGATAATAGATGCCGTATGGTACTACAGCGAGCAGACATGGTGGGGCTGGTCAGCACATCTGGGAGCGCAAAAAGCAGGGCCAGGTCTTCCCGATGTAAACGAACCCTATGTCGACCTCGGAGTGGGAGAAGTGACAAGCAACCTTTCGTTGACACTTCATCTCTTTAAAGATGTATTTGACAAGGTACATCCTCTCATTTCACAAAGGCTTAAACAGGAGATCACCCGAAAAGCCCTTGATCCCTATTTTAAAAGGGACGACTGGGGATATATGGGTTTCAGGGGAGGGCGGCCAAATAACTGGAACCCCTGGATCAATTATAATATGCTGACCAGCTATATGCTTCTGGAGAGTGATCCGGCAAAAAGAGCTGAACAGGTAATGAAGATACTGAGCTCACTCGATAAATTCCTGAATGGCTATTCCGACGACGGAGGATGCGACGAAGGGCCTTCATACTGGGGCGCTGCAGGAGCTTTACTTTATGAGAGCCTCGAGATAATGAAGAATCTGACAAATGGGAAGTTTGACGTTTTTGATGATCCCCTGATATGGAATATAGGCACATATTTTCATAAGGTAAATATTCATGCGCCTTACTTTATAAATTTCGCGGATGCAGATGCGACAACCGGGGGGAATCCATCGGTCGTTTACAGATACGGCAAGGCAATAAATGATCCGGTAATGCACCAATTCGGAGCCTGGCTGGCCAGGATCGGTAACTGGGGAGAGAGGGCAATGACAGGCAGGATCTTCGATCAGATACGCAATCTTGGCCTTATAAGCGAGATCCGTACCGCCGAGGCTAAGGAAGCTCTGGTAGCCGACTTCTGGTTTCCCGATACCGAGGTAGCAGGAGCCCGAGATAAGGAGGGCAGTTTTTCAGGCTTTTTCTTCGGCGCAAAAGGCGGATTCAATGCCGAGAGCCATAACCATAACGATGCAGGCTCATGCCTGATGTACTACGACGGCAAACCATGCCTTATCGATCTTGGACGTGAGGAGTATGTAGCAAAAACATTCAGCTCAAGGCGATACGAGATCTGGACCATGCAGTCGGGATACCATAACCTGCCTGTTATCAACGGAACAGACCAGATGCAGGGAGAAAATTACAGAGCCCGGAACTCCGGATTCAAGGCTAATACCCGCTCGGCCACCTTCACGACAGAGATCGCAGGAGCTTATCCTGAGGCAGCAAAGGTGGAAAGCTGGATACGTACCTATACCCTTAACAGGGGGAAGAACTTCATTATAAGTGACAAATATGAACTAAGCGAAGTGACCGGAGCCACAACCAGTTCCAACCTCATAACATACTGCAAAGTGACACAGGTAAAACCAGGCCTGTTAAGGTTTATTGGTGATGGTTTTACACTGAATATGACTTATAATCCCCGGGTGGTCACGCCTGAGATCGAATTTATTGAGGTTACTGACCGCTCACTTAAACGTTACTGGCCCGATGGTGTTACACGCATAAAACTCAGATTTATCAATCTTGGTCTGAAAGGGGAACAAAGAATTGTATTTTCAGAGGCCTGACCTGATCATGCAGCTACATTTTAAATACAGGTCAACCAGACAAGCCTGTTATATCTGAAAATTTTTTACCAAATTTATGCCCTGACAATTTCATACCCCTTTTATCAAAAAGTAACCGCAAGATGAATGCAGCCAAGATCAGAGAAAGACTGATTGCTCCGGGCAATCTTATACCCTTTATTCTCATTACCTCCCTCTTCTTCCTTTGGGGACTGGCCAACAACATGACGGACACCCTGCTGGCTGCCTTCAAGAGGATCATGAGTATGACCGATGCCAGAACTTCCCTTATCCAGATATCTTGCTACGGACTCGGTTATTTTATCTTTGCACTGCCTGCAGCAATTTACATTAAGAGGTTCTCCTATAAATCGGGAGTGTTACTGGGTCTGGGATTGTATGTTATAGGTTGCTTGATGTTCTTCCCGGCCAAACTTACGGGTAACTATTTCCATTTTCTTGGTGCCCTGTGGGTATTATTCGGCGGACTCTCAATCCTGGAGACGGCCGCTAATCCTTATATCATTGCTATGGGTGATGAGCATACCGGCACAAGGAGGCTGAATCTTGCACAGTCGTTCAATCCTCTCGGATCGATAAGCGGCGTGGTTTTAAGCCAGATCTTCATCCTCTCCGAACTCAACAGGGCATCGGCAATAGAAAGAGCGGCCATGGCCACCGCCGATTTGCAGACGATACGGGACGGAGAGCTTAATGCCGTGACTATGACATACGTAACGATCGGTTTTCTGCTTCTGATCCTGTGGCTGGTGATATACCTTGTTAAGATGCCAAGGGCCTCTGACGCAGGATCGAAAGTAAATCTCGGTCCAACACTGAAAAGACTGCTTAAGAACAAAAATTATGTTTTTGGCGTTATTGCACAATTCTTTTATGTTGGTGCACAGATCGGAGTATGGTCGTTCACCATAAGGTATGCCATGATCAACCTCAACCTCGAGAATATTCTTCTTCCCGGAGGCAAAACCCCCGAACAGGTGGCTGCAGGTTACTATATTGCTGCCCTTATACTCTTTGCTTCATCGAGATTCATATTCACCTACCTGATGAAGTACTTCAGACCCTCATCCCTTCTCACATTCTCAGCTTTTATGGCTATCGTGTGTTCACTGGTAGTAATCCTGGGCAAAGGGATGACAGGTGTGCTGGCTCTTGTGGCAATATCAGGGTTCATGTCACTCATGTTCCCGACCATCTTCGGACAGGCTGTTATCGGTCTTGGCGACGACACAAAAATAGGCGGATCAGGTCTTATTATGGCTATAGTTGGCGGCGCAGTGGTCACCTTCTTCCAGGGTCAGGTATCTGACATTACAGGCACTATCAACTATTCCTATATTGTCCCTCTTATCTGCTTTGCTGTAATAGCCTATTATGCTATATCAGGCAGAAAAGCTGAAAAAGAGCTTCTGTAATAACAAAGCCGGAAGCAGTATGGCACTTAATTCATAAGAAGGCTGACCTTAACCTTGAACTCGTCGTAAATGAGCTGATTCCCGAGATTACTGAAGAAGGAACCTGATCCGTAACGGACATCGTACTTTGACCTGTCCACAATAATATTTGCATAGAACCATACACCCTCTTCACTTTTCTGGATAGCGGACATAAATTCAACAGGGTGTGTGATCCCTTTTATAGTGAGATTACCTCTTACTGTGCCCGTTCCTTTATCGAAAAGTGTGCTCCCTGTAATTACAAGCTTTGACTCGGGAAACTTCTCAACACCGAAGAAATCATCAGACTTAAGGTGCCTTTCAAGCCTGGCATTGGAATCATCATCTTTTATTGTTCTCTTATCGATCACAAATTCTCCCGAAGTTATCCTGTTATCCTGCCATTCGAGCCGGCCAGACTTAAGTTTAATTGTACCGGTATGCTGGCCAAGAACCTTCTCTCCAAGCCATGCAAGTGTTGTTTTGTTAATATCCGCATTATATTTAACCTGTGCTTCCATAGCTGAGATACTTAGTAATGAAATTACTGTTATTGCAATTATTGTTCTCATTTCTGTGTCATTTATTGTTGTTTAACTTAAACAATAATTATACAAGAATTGTTCATTTAAGAGCAAATAGATATATAAGGATATTAATCCTCCGGGGGGTAAAAATGTAAAAAAGGAATTTTTACAGCTTGTGGATATTAAGTCCGCCGCTGATTTCGAATATCATACCAGTAGAGAAGTCCCAGTCGCCACGGGCAATTGAGGCGACAGCCTTACCTATATCCCCGGGGTAACCCCATCTTTTTTGCGGTATCAGGCCGTTATCTATCATTTTATCGTATTTGTCCTTTACGATGGCAGTCATATCAGTCTCAATGATTCCCGGACGTATTTCAAAAACAAGTATACCTTCCTTTGAAAACCGGTCTGCAAATATTGTCGATGCCATGCTTAATCCGGCTTTCGAGATGCAATATTCGGTGCGGCCTGGTGATGAAAGGACCGCCGATACCGAGGTTATAAAGATTATTACAGGTTTATAATCTGATATCTGTTCCTTCAACCATACCATTTCCCTGGCTATTTTCTGCGAGAAGAACAGCGGTCCTTTCAGGTTGATGTTCATTACCCTGTCGTAGCTCTCCTCTGCCATATCAGGAAGATCCACTCTGTGGAGGGGTGCAACACCGGCATTATTGACGAGGAAATCGATCCTGCCATACCTGTTAAGGATAATTGTCACTGCCTCATTATGACACGATGTGCATGATATATCAAGTCCTATCGGGAGAAATGCCCCGCCGTTCTTTTCGACTGCAGAGCCAAGGATTTCCATTCCTTCGCTGTCGACGGAGCGTGCTATTGCAGCTATATCAAAACCTTCGGCTGCCAGCGCTATTGCTACCGACCTGCCTATCCCTCTGCTGGCGCCTGTAATCACAGCCACAGGTTTACTGTTCATACAGAAATGGTATTTTTCAGGTTTACGGTAATCAGAGGGCAAAGTTAGTAATTTGGCTGATATTGGCAATATCAGAGATAATTATCTTTAAGATAACTCTTCCAGACATTCTCGAACCAGAGCTCCTGGGATGGGATTTCCCTCACTTTCTCAATCTTTTTGATAATATGTCCGTCTTTGTAACAGATCTCCATAATACCCTCTTCAACAGGATTATCGTAACAGCAGAGGTCAATATCAGGTGATCCGGGATTACCAAGCATCTCATCAACTGAATTGTGTGCAGTAATAATATATGAACCTCTGCTTTTCCCTCCCTTTATGATATAGAACTTTATCGCTTCCAGGTACATAAGATGGGCAAGGCAGTGTCCGGTAAGTGTGAAACAGTCTGCCAGTTCTTCAACCGATGAGGCACCTGTAAGGCCACTGATCTCTCTGTACATAGCCTCAGCTTCTTTTACAGCGTCAGCTATCCTGGCCGGGTTGCGGATTATAGCTCCGTACCCTGACATTCTTTTCCGTATTTCTCCTGCAAGTTTACTATTATTCTCTTTGCTGCCGGAGGTGAGCCAGAAGGATGTCAGTTCAAGTTTTTTCGTGATCTGAGTGCCGGTCTCTGACAAAAAAATCTCTGCTCCAATGCAAGGGTTATTATATTTGCCTGCTATATATTTCGCTGCCCGGTAACTGCCGACCTGACCTGAATTAAGTGCTGAACCTCCCGGCCGGTAAACTCCGTGCGAGCCATTAACCTCACCTACCGGGAAGAGATGCCGCAGATCCGATTCCCACCAGATATTTCCTTTCAGTCCCCCGTTATTATGCTGGGCACATACGGCTATTTCGATAGGTTCCGCCCGCAAATCGATTCCGTGTTCACCGTATAATTGCAGCGCCGGTGAGTTAATTGCCAGCAATCTTTCAACGGGTGTTGACTGCAATGAGCCGGACCTTAGAAGATAGTCATAAACCTCCTTATCTGTTTCAACCGGTTTGAATCTGTCATCTCCCTGCCACGAGGGATTTCGTCTGAAATCGATCCATACCCTGCGGCCCCTCTCCTCTCTCTCCCTGAAAACAAGAAGGTCGATCAGGGATGAACCATAACTTTCAACTTTGCGTGGATCAAAAGGCCACTGGTAACCTTTAAGAAAAATTGCCCTGGTCAGGGTTTTATAATTGGGGAACACATCGTTCAGAAATTCACGCTCGTCGGTTCCCTTAATGTCAGTGGAGAAATACCTTGGAATAACCTGCTGATAACTGCCTGAAAGATTCCACCGGAATTCGAGTGAAGCTATCCCAAATTGCGATTCCGTAAGGTTCTGTCCCGGGGCCCCTGCCTCAAAGGCAATCCCGGTTGAGCCGCTCTGCGACAGAGGATACACACTTGTCTCGTAAATACCTCCGGGACCACCTGTACCCATAACGATGTTAACTGAATTGAACAGAACGAAAGCTTTTTGAGGATCTTCTTCCTCACTTTTCATGGCAAGAGCTCCAAGTACTTTTGTTTTACCCGGATCTGTAAGAAGAGCAACTATCTGGTGCTTATCAAGGATTCTGATCTTACGCTTTCTAACCTCTTTTGCGAGGGCCTCAAACATCATCCTTGAGGTATAAGGACCCGCAGAGGTTGCCCTGGAACGGGGATCGTGGTCAGTCTTGTATCCTGCATAAGCACCATATTTGTCATGCGGGAAAGGGACCCCGAGCCAGACAAGGTTCATAAATGCCTGTACAGAGCCCTGCGCCTCACAGAGTGCTGTATCTCCGTGCATGCACCTGCCGTTAAAGAGATCCCTTGCCATTTCAGGAACCGAATCAGGCTGATCGCCGCACAGGGAGAGCTTATAATAGGTTTGCTTGTCGGAACCGGCATTATTGGAAGTACCGCCTCCCCATTCCGTTGTGGCTATAAGGATATCCTCCTGTCCCAGTGAATTAAGAGTTACTGCAGCATTAAGTGCAGC
>Ga0334888_1005625_pt1 | contig 10396 bp, 8 predicted proteins | sample GraSluR1_MG_FD_207227 | JGI IMG/M metagenome (GOLD analysis project Ga0334888, IMG submission 207227) | Sludge microbial communities from methane-producing bioreactor in Wageningen University, Netherlands - Granular Sludge_3_08-R1 | ecosystem: Engineered > Bioreactor > Anaerobic > Unclassified ...
CAGGTGGAGGGCGTCTTCTGGACCCCCGATTCAAGAGGCTTCTTCATGTTTGCCGAAGGTGTCCTCTATCATGTTGAGTTTCCCGGGTTGAAATTAGTCGCTGTCGATGAAGGCTGGGGTGACACTGGGATGATTGAAATGATCTGGATCGAGTGAGTGAGTTCTCGATGATATTAATTGGGAATCAGTAAATTCATAGCTTGGCCCTTTCTCTCACTTGCTTTGATTTGAGATGCCGGCATAATGGGGCTATAATTAGGGCGTTATGTCGTATTCTCTGCGTCCTCCCCAAAAAATTGTCGTCTTAGCCCATCCGGATATCGATTCAGCCCTGACTGTGGCTGAAGATGTAGCCGGTTTTATCATTGCTGAGGGGGTTCAGGCAATCGCCGGGTCGCTTTATGATCCTGACCTGCGGCAGGCTGTGGGTGCACGTGAATTTGATTTACTGATTGCTCTGGGCGGGGATGGTACCATGCTCCGTGCAGGACATCTCTGCGCCCCGGCGGAGCTGCCGCTTTTGGGGATCAATGTCGGGCATTTTGGTTTCCTGGTGGAAGTCAAGCAGGATGCGTGGCAACAGGCTCTATCCAAACTCCTGTCAGGCCAGTTTCGATATGAGGAGCGGATGATGATCCAGGCCCGATGCATTTGTCACGGCGAAGAAGAGGCCCTTTTCGATGTGATCAATGATGTTGTGGTTGCACGCGGGCAGTATGTCCGTCCGATTGAGGTCGAGGCGACGATGAATGGCGCAAAAATTGCCAGCTATGTTGCGGACGGCCTGATCGCGGCCACCCCCACCGGCTCAACAGCTTATGCTCTGGCCGCCGGCGGGCCGATCCTGCCGCCTGAGATGCGCAATATCCTCCTGATGCCGGTTGCACCGCACCTGTCTGTGGACCGCGCGGTAGTGCTGTCCGAAGGCGCGGAAGTCTGCATCACGGTTAAGACCAAGCATGAGGCTGTTCTCAGCGTGGACGGCCAGGAACCTCTGCATGTCGCCAGCGGAGACTGTGTGCAGATCACAGCCCATCAAAAATCACTGCAGATGGTCCGTTTTGAGGACCCGGGTTACTTTTACCGGAACTTAACGACTTATATGGAACACAATCCTTTATTGAGTATAAAAACAGATGACTGATCAAATCCCTTCCCAAATAAATCCTGACGAACAAACCATCACCCTGCGTTGCAGCAGATGCAATAAACCCATCACGCCAGAGGAAGCGGTACAAACGCCCACCGGATATCGCTGCCGTGAGTGTGTCCGCCAGCAGCAGAAGGTCTTCGACACCAGTAAACCGCTGGATTCTCTGTGGGGATTTCTGATTGCGGCAACCCTATCTTTTGCTGGGAGTTATCTGACATCGGTGATCGGCTTCTTTACGTTTCTGCTTGCGCCTGCTGCGGGTGTTGCCGTTGCGGAGGTGGTTCGGGCGGCCACCGGGAAACGGCGGAGTAAACGGCTTTTCCGGCTGGTATCCGCCGGGATGATCCTGGGCGGGGCACCCCTGATTTTGGTCAACCTCTTCAACCTTGTTTTACGATTGAACGCTGGCGCCTTCAGTCTGTTCGGTTTACTTCCTCTTGGTTATCAAGTTCTTTATCTGGTGCTGGCTGTCCCATCCGCCTATTACCGCTTATCTGGCAGTCGACGTTCCCGATGAGCTTTGGTAGAATCATCTTATGCTGACTGAACTGCGCATTGAGAATTTCGCCATTATTCACCAGTTACGTCTGGATTTTTCCAACGGGCTGGTGATCTTCACCGGCGAGACCGGCGCGGGCAAGTCCATTATCCTGGACGCTCTTGAGGCTGTCCTCGGCGGGAGGGCGGAAACCACCACCATCCGGACCGGGGTGGACCGTGCCCAGGTTGAAGCAACCTTCAAACTGGACCCTGCCGTTCAGGGGCCAGTCCATGCCTTACTTGCCGCAGAAGACCTGCTCGATGATCCGGACTATCTAACCCTTGCCCGTGAGATCCGCCATGAGGGTAAGAACACCGCCCGGGTCAATGGCAGGACGGTTACCGCCACCCTCCAGCGCGAGATCGGTGCCTATCTGGTGGATATTCACGGCCAGTCGGAGCACCTTTCATTATTACGGGTGCGCAACCATCTTCACCTGCTGGACAGCTTCGCGGATGTGGCACCGCTCCTGGCGGATTATCAGATAACTTATGAACAGCTTCTTGAAGTCCGCAGACAGCTCAGGGATCTGCGGCAGAGTGAGCAGGATGCCGCCCGCAGGGTGGATATGCTCACTTTTCAGATTCAGGAGATTGACGCCGCCAGCTTGAAACCCGGCGAAGAAGAGGAACTCCGGCAGGACCGCATTCGGCTGGCGAATGCCGAGAGCCTGGCGACCCATGCGCAAAATGCCTTGATGTTGATCGAGGAAGGTGCGCCTGAGACCCCCGGTATCAGTGAACTGTTTGGGGAGATGGTCGAAGCCCTGCATGGTCTTTCCAGAATTGACCCGACGACGGAAACTTATTATGAACGCGCCGAGTCTGGCCTGACTTCCTTGCAGGACCTGGCGTTGGAGCTGCGGAATTACGCCGAGAGCATTGAATTTAACCCCAGGCTGCTTGATCGGATCGAAGAGCGGATTGATTTGCTCAACAGCCTCAAACGGAAATATGGCAGCAGCGTCGAGGAAGTGATTGCATTCGGCGAACGCTCCAAGATCGAGCTGGAGTCCATCACCCATGCGGAAGAGCGGATCGAAGCGCTGGAGGTGGAGGAATCACAACTCCTTCAATCCCTCGCCAAAAAGGGATCCCGGTTGAGCGAAAAACGCCGGGATGCTGCGGAAAAACTGAGTGGGCTTGTTGAAGGGGAATTGAATGACCTTCGGATGGCAAACGCCCGGTTTGAGGTGTCCATCGAGATTCGCCCTGATGAACAGGGCTTGCCGCTCCCGGACGGCCAACGGGCAGCCTTCGACTCCCGCGGCTATGATCAGGTTGAGTTTCTGGTGGAGACAAATCCGGGTGAGGGATTTAAATCCCTGGTTAAGGTCGCTTCGGGCGGCGAGACTTCTCGGCTGATGCTGGCGCTCAAAAACGTCCTCGCCAAAGCCGATAAAGTCCCAACGCTGATCTTTGATGAGATTGATCAGGGCATTGGGGGACGGGTGGGGATGGTGGTTGGCGAAAAACTCTGGAACCTCTCCCGGGGGCATCAGGTGATGTGCATCACCCATCTCCCGCAGCTTGCGGCTTACGGCGACCAGCATTACAAGGTCACCAAAGATGTGATGGATGGGCGGACCATCACGGACGTCATCCAGCTTCTGGGCGATGAACGCCGGGACGAACTGGCGCAAATGCTCGGGCCGGTGGGCGAGGGCACCTTACACTCCGCTGATGAGATCCTCCAACTTGTTAATGAACGCACAGAACGCCAAACTTTATAAAATACCGCCGATCTGGCGGTTTTTTTATGCTGATTATCGGCTAAAATAAGTTCAGATATAGATTAAAATGATCACACACCACGCCAGCACCTGAAAGGAGTCCTGATGCCAGGACTGAACAATATTTTGGCAGTGATTTTAGGCGGCGGTCAGGGAAAGCGTCTCTATCCCCTCACCATGATGCGATCAAAACCGGCCGTGCCGATCGCCGGCAAATACCGCTTAATTGATATCCCCATCAGCAACTGCATTAATTCAGGGATTTACCGGATTGCCGTGCTGACCCAGTTTAACTCCGTATCCCTGCACCGGCATATCACCGGCACGTATAATTTCGACTCCTTTCACACAGGCTGGGTCCAGATCTGGGCAGCGGAACAAACGATGGAACGGATGGAGTGGTATCAGGGGACCGCTGATGCCGTTCGCAAACAGCTCTTCGAGATCCAGTCTTCCCGGTCAAACCAGGTCCTGATCCTGGCAGGCGATCACCTCTATCGCATGGATTATTCCAAGATGGCGCAGTTCCACTGGGAAAACAATGCAGATGTCACTGTTGCAGTGCAGCCGATTGGACGCCAGGACGCCTCCCGGTTCGGGATCCTGAAAAGAAATGAGGAAGGCGAGATTGTTGACTTTGCAGAGAAACCCAAGGACACAGGTATTCTGGACAATTTTGTTTCCAGAGATGACCCGGAAAAACCTTTCCTGGCATCTATGGGAATCTATTTATTCAATCTTGAAACCCTTGTGAAGACCTTGTCCCTCCGGGAGGGCGGGCAGGATTTTGATGATTTCGGTTACGATATTATCCCGTATTGCGTTGAACATGACACTCGCGTATTTGGCTACGAGTTCTCGGGTTACTGGCGCGATATCGGGACGATCCGGTCATTTTATGAGACGAACCTGGCGCTGACATTGCCAGACCCTCCGTTTGACCTCTACGATCCTGATAAAAGGCTGTACACCCACGCCCGCTTCCTGCCGGGGTCACGTTTGGCGGATTGCCGGATCAATAACGTGATGATCGGAGAAGGATGTGTGATCACCAGCACGGAAATTGATCATTCGGTGATCGGTCTCAGGAGCAGAATCAAGTCCGGCACCCGCATCAAAGATACTGTCCTGATGGGAGCGGACTATTACGATGAATCCGGGGATATCCCGATGGGTATCGGTGAGAACTGCGACCTGGAAGGCGCGATCATTGATAAGAACGTGCGGATGGGGCAGGATGTCAGGATCAGGCCTTTTCCGCGCGGCACAGAGTTGACAACGGATACCTACAGCGTCAAAGACGGGATTGTTGTCATCCCCAAAAGGACCCTCCTGCCCTCCGGAACCCGGATTGAACCCCAGGGCTGATCCTCTTTGGTTTCTCTCAGGCTCCGGGAACGAAAATCATAAATCCTTTTGAGTATCCTTCTGTGCTTTTCACAGTTCGCCTTCTTCACCTGCTATAATATTTTCCATGCAAACATACCTTGACTGTTATCCCTGCGTTCTGCGCCAGGCGCTTGAAGCCGCCCGGATGGCAGGCGCGACGCCTGGCCAGGAACATGAAATCGTCCTGGCAACGCTGGAGATCCTGAAATCCCTTCCGGAAGGTGCCACTCCCCCTGCAATCGGTACCGAGGTCCATCAAATCGTTCGTGAAATAACCGGGAACCAGGACCCCTACCTGCTGGTCAAGCGGGAATCGACCGAGAAGGCCCTGGCTCTTCTGCCTGATTTGTATGCGCTGCTTGATCAGGCTGATGACCGGTTGGAGGCAGCGATCCGATTGAGTATTGCGGGGAATATCATTGATTTCGGGCCTAACCCCGAATATGACCTCTGGCAGGTTGTGAAACGGGTAAGCCGTCAGGCCTTTGCCATCAATGACCTACCCGTCTTGAGAAAGCGGCTGGCCGAGGTGGAGTCTGTGCTCTTCCTGGGAGATAATGCGGGGGAGACCGTCTTTGACCGAGTCCTGATCGAAACGCTGGAGGGGGATGTGACCTATGTTGTCCGGGGTGGTCCGGTGCTCAATGACGCCACGCGGGAAGACGCGGAAGCAGCCGGCATTGATCAAGTTGCGGAGGTCATTGATAACGGGGCCCGGGTGCCAGGGACGATCCTTTCAAAGTGCAATCCGGAATTTCAGGCGCGGTTCAGGGATGCGGACCTGATCCTGGCGAAAGGGATGGGAAATTATGAGACCCTCTCGACGGTGGACGCCCCAATCTTCTTTTTATTGCAGGTGAAATGTCCCATCATCGGGCTGGATGTTGGGGCTAAAGTGCAAAGTATTGTGGTTAAAAAAGGTAATTACGCTCATTAATATTCCCGCTGCTCGCTCATAAATCAGATATAATTATCGAGATTTGCGTCAATCCCCCAGATGTTTTATACCCTTAGATTATCTACGGGTCGGTTTACACAAATCGGGTATCATCATGGGTTGAATCATCAAAGACAGGAGAAATTTTCTTATGAGTGAAGATAAGTCCGTTGTAGAGAGTCAGAAGCCGAAAGATGTTTCGATTTCCTGGCATGCCATGACCAATACTGAGGTCTTGCAGGAGCTGGAAACGCCTGGTGAGAAAGGCCTCAGCAATGAAGAAGTCCAGGCGAGGCAGAAAAAATACGGGTTGAACGAACTGACTGAAGCGCCCCCGACATCCTTCTGGGAGATGCTTTGGGCCCAGATCAACAGCTTTGTGATCTATATGCTGCTCGGCGCGGCGATCATCTCCGCGCTGCTGGGTGACTATGTCGAGGCGGTTGCCATTATGGCTATCGTGATCCTGAATGCCATCATGGGCATCATCCAGGAGGGCCGGGCTGAAGCTGCTTTGGCAGCGCTCAAGAAACTCGCGGCACCGGATGCTTCCGTCCTTCGGGATGGCAGCCGCGTGTCAGTTGCCGCCCGCGAGCTCGTCCCGGGAGATCTTGTTTTTCTGGAATCCGGCAACTACATCCCGGCAGATGTCCGGCTGCTAGAAGCTGTGAACCTCAGGATTGATGAAGCCTCCCTGACCGGTGAATCTGTCGCGGTGGAGAAGAACGCTCAAACCCGTCTGGAGAAGGATATCCCTCTGGGTGACCGGAAGAACACGGCCTTTATGGGTACGCTTGTCAGTTATGGCCGCGGCAAAGGCATCGTTGTCAATACCGGGATGAACACCGAACTCGGTATGATTGCAACCATGCTCCAGCGGGTCGAAGACGAAGAAACGCCCTTACAGCGCCGGTTGGATCAGCTCGGCAAGGTCCTCGGCTGGGGATCGCTGATCGTCTGTGCCCTTGTTTTTGTGATCGGCGTGATCCGGTTCGTGCTGGAACCCGGAACGGCGGATTTTTTCAGTCAGGCAGCACTCGAAGAGTTCACTGAAATGTTCATGATTGCCGTCTCGCTGGCGATTGCGGCTGTTCCCGAAGGCCTGCCCGCTGTGGTCACCATCAGCCTTGCGCTCGGGATGCGTGAAATGGTCCGCCGGCATGCCCTGATCCGGAAATTATCCTCAGTTGAGACACTTGGCTCAGCCACGGTCATCTGTTCGGATAAAACCGGCACCCTGACCCAGAACGAAATGACCGTGACCCGGTTATGGGCGGATGGGAAGTTCGTCAATGTGACCGGAAGCGGTTATGCGCCTGTGGGAGATTTTCTCCATGAAGGCCAACCGGTCAATCTCGATGATTTTCCTGCCATCAAGACCTCTCTCTGGCTGGGGACGCTTAATAATGATGCCCAGCTTGAACCGGCGGGCGAACAGGACGGTCAGGAAATATTTCGCATGATCGGAGATCCGACAGAAGGTGCAATCCTCGTCGCAGCTCATAAAGCCGGCGCTTCCGCCAAGGGGCTCAATAAGGCCTATCCCCGTGAGCAGGAAATCCCCTTCGATTCAGCTCGGAAGCGGATGGTCACCATCCATGCCATTGAGGATGTGGACTCGGCGGATATCTCTCCTTTCGATGAGGACGACGAAAAACGAGAATTACACGTTATCGATGTCAAAGGCGCGCCCGATGTTGTTCTGAATCTCTGTACCCGGATCCAGACGATGGATAACAGCGAAGAGCCGCTGACAGAGGAACGCCGGAAAGAGATTCTGGCAGCCAATGACGTCATGACCGGTGATGCTTTGCGGGTGCTGGGTGTGGCTTGCCGAAAAGTCTCGGTGCTGCCTGAAGAGATCAACAGCGATGAATTGGAGCAGGACCTGACCTTTGTCGGCTTAATCGGGATGATTGATCCGGCTCGTTCGGAGGTAAAGGATGCGTTGAACGAAGCCCGGGACGCGGGAATCCGCACGATCATGATCACAGGTGATTACCCCAATACAGCCCGCGCGATTGCGGAAGAGATTGGGTTGCTGCGCCCCGGACGGAAAGTGATGACCGGTTCGGATATTAACGCCTTTTCCGATGAAGAAATGGTCCAGAATGTGATGGAGACGGATGTCTATGCCAGGGTCAGCCCTGAGCACAAGATGCGCATCGTGGATGCCCTGCGCGCCAACAATGAAGTTGTGGCGATGACGGGGGATGGCGTCAATGACGCTCCTGCCATCAAGCGGGCAGATATTGGCGTCGCGATGGGGATCACCGGAACGGATGTCGCCAAGGGTGCGGCCGATATGGTCCTGACGGATGATAACTACGCCAGCATCGTTTCAGCAGTGGAACAGGGCCGGGTGATTTACAGCAATATCCGTAAATTTGTTTATTACCTGCTGTCGTGTAATGCGGCTGAAATCATGATCATCTTCCTGGCCACCTTATTTGGCTGGCCGATCCCGCTGACGGCCATCCAATTGCTCTGGCTCAATCTGGTGACCGACGGCGCGCCCGCCCTGGCTTTGGGAACGGAGCCTGGCGACCCCGATATTATGGACCGCCCGCCCCGACCCCCGGCGGAGCCGATCATTAACAAGTTTATGCAAGTTGGTATCCTTGTTCAAACGGTTGCCATTACGGCCACAACACTGTTCGCCTTCTATTTGGGTGACCCGGTCAACAACCTTGACCTGGCTGAGACGATGGCGTTTGTGACCCTCAGTATCTCGGAGCTATTCCGGGCTTTCACAGCGCGTTCGGAATTCTACCCTCTGGCGAAAATCGGGTTCTTCAAGAACAAGCTGATGAACTGGGCTGTGCTTGGTTCATTGGTGTTAATTTTTGTGGTTGTTTATGTTCCCTTCCTGCAGCCGATCTTCAACACGGCGCCGATGAGTCTGTCCCACTGGCTGGAAATCCTGCCACTCATCCTGATCCCGTCCATTGCGGCGGAGGTTACGAAATATATCAAGCAAAATCAACTTCGGAAGGAACGTGCTGCCCAGGCTGGCAGCTAAGCCGACGTAATTAATTAAAATCCAAACAACACCTGACAGGGCCGGAACACTTCCGGCCCTGCTATTTTGCACCCTGCAGCTATTGATATTTAGAATCCGGGACGGGTTTAATTGAACCCGGCCCGGATAACGCGTATAATGGTTAGCAAACCCAGTCAGGTTCTTCGTTCATCTGTTGTCAATAAATCAAATCATCTCAAAGGGAGAAGCCGTTTTCATGGAAAAGTTTATCGCAGTCGCAGGGAATATCGGTGTGGGGAAGTCCACGCTGGTCCGGTTGCTCAGCAGGGAATTACAATGGTCACCCTTTTATGAGCCCGTTACCGAAAATCCCTACCTGGCCGATTTCTATGAGGACATGCAATCCTGGGCGTTCCATTCCCAGGTCTATTTTCTGATGCGGCGGCTGAGGATCCATCGCCAGTTGATGTCCCAGCCGGGTTCCGTGATTCAGGACCGGAGCGTCTATGAAGACGCCGAAATCTTTGCGCACAACCTGTATTTACAGGATGCCATCAGCGAGCGGGATTACAGAACCTATCAGGAGTTGTACGCAGTGCTGGTTGAGTTTCTCCCGCCGCCTGACCTGGTGATTTATTTAAGAGCTTCCATCCCGACCTTGCTGGATCGGATTGCGAAACGTGACCGCCCTTATGAACGCACGATCAGCGCAGGTTATCTGGCCGATTTGAATGACCTGTATGAGAGCTGGGTGGAGACCTTTGAACTATGTCCGGTGTTGACCGTGCCTTCTGATGACCTGGATTATGTGGCCAAACCTCAGCATCTGGCTCTGGTTCTGAGTAAAGTTCAGGATATCCTGATCGGCAAAGAGGAAGTCCGGTTCGATCTGTAATCAATTAAATATCCAAACAGACGCGCGAACGCATCTGTTGGTTTACAGAGTTCAAATTGTTAAGGGAATTTGTGGAAACTTATTCCGGCGTTTCCAGAACTTCATCCCCTTCAGGCGTTTCTTCCGGGAGACTTACCGGTTCGTCTCCCTGATGCGTGACAGTTATTTTTATCGCAGTCCGGACCTTGCCGTCAATATCGACATCAACGAATTCCGGTACGCAAACGATGTTGATACCGTCGTTGATGAGATATCCTTTGGCAAGGATAATCGCCTTGACTGCCTGGTTGACTGCACCGGCACCGATCGACTGAACTTCAGCGATCAGATGTTCGCGCATGACGCCTGCAATTGCCCCTGCTACAGCAGCAGTGCGGGAGTTTGCTGAAACTTTTATGACGTTCATATTCTGCTCCCTTATAACATTCTTTCAGGTACAAAGTTAAGACTTGATGAACATTGGGGCCATATACACTATATTTTGATTTTACAGGATTTTTTCGAGCATAGCAAGAATAGAATTAATCTCTAAAATCTTCATGTTTCTGAAAAATAACCCCTATTTTTGCTGCCAGACAGGGTTTTGACCTTAATAGATTCTTCTTTTGGGTCAAACAGGGATTTGGTAAACCCGATACCGTTTATACAGTTTTCCACCCATGCGTTCTGCCAGCGCAGGTGTTTTGGGGTTGTCCTCTGATGTGAGGGAGAGGTCAATCCATTCATACCCTTTTTCCTGAGCGCGTTTGAGCATTTCAGAGAACAG
>Ga0334888_1005626_pt1 | contig 10396 bp, 6 predicted proteins | sample GraSluR1_MG_FD_207227 | JGI IMG/M metagenome (GOLD analysis project Ga0334888, IMG submission 207227) | Sludge microbial communities from methane-producing bioreactor in Wageningen University, Netherlands - Granular Sludge_3_08-R1 | ecosystem: Engineered > Bioreactor > Anaerobic > Unclassified ...
GTGATGCCATGGACGATCTAATGGAGGAATATGGGCCTGCATGAAAGGGACGACTGGGTGAACGGTCGGGGCGAACTGCGGATACTCCGGGAGGAGAACGCCCGGCTCAAGGAGCTGTTGACCCGGCACGGCATCTCCTGGGAAGTGCCGGTTGCCTCTGAACCCGCTTCTGGACCATTGGAATCCCCTCAAACCAGGACACCTCTCACCGCCGGGGAAAAAATAGCCCTTTTCCGCCAGTTGTTTCGGGGGCGGGAGGATGTTTTTCCCAAGCGCTGGGAGTCTGCCAGGGGTACGTCCGGCTATTCTCCTGCTTGCGCAAATGAGTGGAAGCCCGGAATCTGCGATAAACCCCGGGTGAAATGTGCAGCCTGTGCCCGGCGCGAGTTGATGCCGGTGACTGACCAGGTGGTGTACGACCACCTGGCCGGGAAACAGACCATCGGGGTCTATCCGCTCCTTACTGATGACAGTTGCTTTTTTCTGGCTGTAGATTTTGATGGATCAGACTGGCGGGAAGATGCCGGAGCCTTCATGAAATCCAGCCGGGAGCTGGAGATTCCGGTGGCGCTGGAAATCTCACGCTCAGGCAACGGCGCGCATGCCTGGTTCTTTTTTTCCGAGAATATTCCGGCCCGTGAGGCCCGTCAGCTCGGTGAGGTGCTGATAAGCCATACCTGTGATCGTACCCGGCAATTGTCTCTTGCCAGTTATGATCGCCTCTTTCCCAATCAGGACACTTTGCCGAAAGGCGGCTTCGGCAACCTGATCGCGCTGCCCTTGCAGAAACACCCCAGAGAACTGGGGCGCAGCGTATTCGTGGATGAACGACTTATCCCCTATCCGGACCAATGGGGTTTTCTGGCATCCGTTTCTTCAATGACCAGGCGGGATGTGGAAGACTCCATTTCCCGGGCAGGCGGCGGCCGGCACCTTCTTGATGTATCCTTTGCTTCCGGTGAAGAAAACGACAAACCATGGCAAAGCCCCGTACCAGTGGCTGCAAAAATCGCCGGACCGCTTCCGGAATCTCTGACACTGGTGCTGGCAAACCAGATTTATATCGCCAAAGCCGGCCTGCCCCAGCCTTTGGCCAATCGTCTGATCCGGCTCGCGGCTTTCCGGAATCCTGAGTTCTACAAGGCTCAGGCCATGCGAATGCCGGTATGGAACAAACCTCGACTCATAGGCTGTGCTGAGAATTACCCGCAGCATATCGGCTTGCCGCGAGGCTGCCTCGATGGAGTTCTGGACCTGTTGCAGGAGAACGGCATCCATCCGGTGATTCGGGAGGAACGCCTGACTGGACGAGACGTGGCTGTCATATTCACGGGCACTTTGAGAAGCGATCAGGAATCAGCGGTGGGGGAGATGCTCAAATATGAAGTCGGTGTCCTCTGTGCACCGACGGCTTTCGGTAAGACAGTCGCGGCCGCGTCCTTGATCGCCCGGCGGGGGATCAGTACATTGGTTCTTGTTCACCGCACAGAGCTTTTAAGGCAGTGGCAGGGGAGGCTGGAAACCTTTCTTGAGTTTCAGAAGGCAAGTCTTGGGGTTATCGGAGGTGGCAAAAAGAAACCCTCCGGAATGATAGACATTGCCGTCATGCAGTCCCTCTCCCGCCGTGAGGATCTGTCTGGTCTTCTGGATCAGTATGGCCAGATCATCGTCGACGAATGCCACCATTTGTCGGCCTTCTCCTTTGAAAAGATTCTCAAACAGGCCAAGGCGAAATATGTGATGGGGTTGACGGCGACGCCTATACGCCGCGACGGCCATCAGCCCATAATTTTTATGCAGTGCGGCCCGATCCGCTACAATGCAGCAAGGCCCGAATCAGCTCCGCAAAAACTGGAAGTCTGGTCGAAGGCCCTGATTGCCCCCGGGATACCGGAGAAATCACCGATACAGGAGGTTTTCCGTGTCCTCGTCAACGACTCCGCCCGTAACAGGCAGATAGCGGAAGATATATCGGCAGCATACCGGGAAGGCCGAAAAATTCTTGTGTTAACCGAACGGACGGACCATCTTCCGCTTTTGCTGGAGGCGGTGGGAAAGGATGTTGAGCATTGTTTCGTGCTGCACGGCCGTATGTCGAAGAAACAGCGGATATCCGTTCTAAAGGAATTGGATTCGTTGGATGAATCCTCGCCGAGGATACTGCTTGCCACCGGACGCCTGATCGGTGAAGGCTTTGACCATCCCCCGCTCGATACGCTGGTGCTGGCGATGCCGATCTCATGGAAAGGAACTTTGCAACAATACGCCGGGCGTCTGCACAGGGAGCATGCAGGCAAGCATGATGTCCGCGTCTACGATTATGTCGAGACGAATCATCTTCAGCTGGCCCGTATGTGGGAAAAACGACAGCGGGGATACCGGTCGATGGGGTATGAAATCAAAAGCCGTGGAGAGGGATAGGCTTGAAAAGCGGTCGGAAGTGTATTTTTTGCGCCCGGGCCCGATCTTTCACAAATGAAGAGGTACGGCTAGTGTCGCAGCTAGAGTACGGCTAGAGTCGGAAAATAGCTTTTATCAACTATAAAGGAATCCTTTACAGTTCGCCGCGAGCAGAAGGAAGCCCGGGGCGAGTCCGATTATCTCAGGCAGCTGGAGGGTGCGGCAAAAATGCTTCCGGCGAAGAAACGGAAGGGAAAATCCCTGCCGTCCGGCGGGGAGGATGAAGGCTGATCTTCATCTCTTGAGTATTCTTTTTCTGCGTTGCCTAACCCTTCGCAGCGGCGGCCAGCTTTTCTCCCAGCTCGAACGCCCGCCGGCAGTCATCGGGAAAGACGTCCTCGCGGCGCTTTTTCTTCGCCCCGGCGTCAAAGCAGGTGGAAAGATATTCCGAATAGTCGCTGAACTGGTATGTGTCCGTGGACAGCAGAAGCTCACAGTTCCCGAAAATCCGGCTCAGGGCTCCCTGGGTCGCGGCGAAGGTTTTGTCGTAGCCGAAGGCCGGCAGAAACTGTTCGGGGCTGTTCATGGTATAGACCAGCCCGATCTGCACCCTGCCGGGGAAAATGGAAGCGTAGTCGGGAGTGTAGGTGAGAAAGGGAAAGAGAAGACGCTCCAAAAAGCACCTCATTTCACCGGTTTCGGAGCCGAAGTACACCGGGGTTCCCAGGAGAAGGATGTCTGCCCCGGCGGCTTTTTCCAGGATGGGGGCCAGCCCGTCGTTGACGGCGCACCGGCCGTAACTTTTGCCGCCGATTTTTTTGCAGGCGAAGCAGCTGACGCACCCTTTGAAGTCGTGGTCGTAGAGGTGTACCAGCTCGGTTTCGGCGCCGTTTGTTGCGGTCCCTGCCAGGGCGTGCTCAAGCAGTTTTGCCGTATTCCATGTTTTTCTGGGACTGCCGTTGACTGCGATCGCTTTCATGTTGTGCGCTCCTTTATGTACAGGTAAAAACGGGGATCTTCCGAACGCTCCTGTATTTGTTCAATCGCTTTGTCTGCTGATTATACCGCTAAGGAGGAAACGAGGTCCGCTTCGCTCAGGACGACAAGGCAATTGTCATCCTGAGGGCTGTTTCATCGCCCGAAGGATCTCGTTTTATGCCCCTCAAAGGCAACACCCTATCCTTCCCCTCCGGGGATGCTCCCTCCGATTCTCTCTGGATGCTGCACGACCGCGATCGCTTCGCTCATTCGGGATGACAAGCAGGGGCAACACCAGATCCTTCGTCGCTCTGCTCCTCAGGACGACAAGGCAATTGTCATCCTGAGGGCTGTTTCATCGCCCGAAGGATCTCGCTTTTATGCCCCTCAAAGGAAAGGCAACACCTATCCTTCCCCACCGGGGATGCTCCCTCCGCTTCACTCTGGATGCTGCGCGACCGCGATCGCTTCGCTCATTCGGGATGACAAGCAGGGGCAACACCAGATCCTTCGTCGCTCTGCTCCTCAGGATGACAATCAATAGAAAGCGAATCAATAGAAAACGACTCTCTTGTCGCTTCGCTCCTCAGGACGACAGAGCGCTGTCATCCCGAGGCCAGCTCCAAGGCCGAGGGATCTCGTACTTGAGGCAGTCCGGAACCAAAGGCGAGGTTCCTAGCCCCCTCCGGGGACGCGATCGCTGCGCTCGCTCGGAACGACAACCAACTCATCCCCCGATAGCTTCCCTGATGTATTGCACCGCATACAACGGCAGGTTCAGAAGCCAGTCCTCCTTTTTCCATGGCGCCATTGACGTCCGCACTGATATTTTCGGCCTGTACTTCTCACGGAAAGCCTTCAGGCTTTTTGCCTGAAGGTTCACCTCGGCCTTCACTTCCAGGGGAACGATATCCCCGCCGGCTTCGAAAAGAAAGTCCACTTCCGCGGTTCCCTTTTCGCTTGACCAGTAGAATACGTCCATACCTTCAGCGGCTTTCAGCTGCTGGAGGACATATTGTTCCGTCAGCGCTCCCTTGAACTCCCGGAAAAGAACGTTTCCATCCACAAGGGTGCCCTGTGAAAGCCCCGCCATGCAGGATAGAAGCCCTACATCGGAAAAGAAGAGCTTAAACGCCCGGAGGTCGGTATAGGCTTTCAGCGGGAGTGACGCGCCGCTCACCCGGTGGACCTTGTGGACAAGCCCGCAGTCGGCAAGCCAGAGCATGGCCATTTCGTATTCTTTCGCGCGGGCTCCCTCGCGGATCAATCCGTACATGAACTTCCGGTTCTCCCTGGCGAGCTGAGAGGGGATGCTGTTCCAGAGCATTCTGATCCTGGGAACGGTATCATTGGGCGCGTGCTTTGAAAAGTCCTGCTCATAGGCGGACAGGATCCGTTGTTGGATCTCCCTTGTCCCGGAGAAATCCATGGTCTGGGAGAAGTGAGACACCGCTTCAGGCATACCTCCTACAAAGTAGTAATACTTCAGCAGATCGGTGTAGGTTTGAGCGAACGTTGAGGCAAGGGCGAAATCCCCTTTTTTCAGCACGTCCGCAAATCGCTCTTTCCCAAGGGCACGAAGAAACTCGGTGTAAGAAAGGGGGTAGAGGTCGAGGAACTCCACTTTCCCCACGGGAAAGGAGGTTTCCGGGTGAAGGGCCACACCGAGAAGAGAGCCGGCGCACAGGATGTGATGCCGTGGGGCGTTTTCGCTGAAATACTTCAGTGAAGCGAGGGCGTCGGGGACTTCCTGGACTTCGTCGAAGACGAGAAGGGTTTCACCGGGAAGAATTCTTTTCCCCGAGTAGAGTTCAAGGCCGATGAGGATACGGTCCACGTCGAAATCAGGGGAGAAAAGCTCCTTCATCTGCCGGTTGCCGTCAAAATTGATATAGACGGTTTCGACGTACTCTTTCCGTCCGAACTCCTTCATCAGCCAGGTCTTTCCCACCTGCCGGGCTCCGCGGATAAGAAGCGGCTTTTTGTTCTCCCTGCTTTTCCACTGCTTCAGCGATTCCATTGCAGTTCTGTCCATTCAGCATCACCTGCCTATTCAGGAGGAATTATAACAAATAAACAAGGGACTTTCTGTTTTTTAAACACATTATTACTAATGACTTTTCGTGATGGAGGCTGAAATGGGTAAAAAGATGCACTTGAAGAGGAGAAGTGACTGCCAATGAGGCCCTTCGTCGCCCTGCTCTTCAGGGCGGCAATCATGCCGGGCCACCGGGAATTGACGGCCCGGCGGAATAGGCCGACAATGGAGGCACCTTACCGGAGGTGTCCCCATGAAAAGAATGAAACCCTCGCCCGACAGTCTCTTCCGAACCCCGGCTGCCCCCCTTTGCCCCGGGGACATACCTTTTCGAGCCCGCGAAGGGGCTCTCACACACCGGAAATGAAAATCCTCCACACGTCGGACTGGCATCTCGGCCGCACCCTCTACGGCAGAAAACGGTACGAGGAATACGAAGCCTTTCTGGACTGGCTGGCCGAGACGATCCGGGACAACGGGATCGACGTCCTGGTGGTGGCGGGCGACGTTTTCGACACCACTGCGCCGGGCAACCGGGCGCAGGAGCTGTATTACCGCTTCCTCTGCCGGGCGGCTTCCCTCTGTTGCCGCCACGTGGTGGTGATCTCCGGAAACCATGATTCCCCCTCCTTCCTCGACGCCCCGAAGGAACTGCTGAAGGCCCTGGAGGTCCATGTCACCGGCAGCCCGTCCGGAAACCCGGAGGACGAGGTGCTGGTGCTCCGGAACGGCCAGGGAGTCCCCGAGCTGATCGTCTGTGCCGTGCCCCATCTCCGGGACCGGGATATCCGCACGGCCGAGGCGGGCGAGAGCATCGAAGACAAGGAGCGCAAGCTCCTGGACGGCATCCGGGATCATTACGCCTCAGTCGCCGCCTGTGCCGAAGGAAAGCGGAGGGAGCTCGGGGGCGCCATCCCCTTGGTCGCAACGGGCCATCTGTTCGCCGCAGGAGGCCGGACAGTGGAAGGCGACGGGGTCCGGGAGCTTTACGTAGGCTCTCTGGCCCACGTGGATGCCGGAATCTTCCCGCCCTGTTTTGACTATGTGGCGCTGGGTCACCTCCACGTTCCCCAGAAAGTGAGCGGCTCTGAAATGGTCCGTTACAGCGGATCGCCCCTGCCCATGGGCTTCGGCGAGGCCAAGCAGCAGAAGAGCGTCTGCGTGGCGGAGTTCGGCGGAAGGGAGACCTCAGTCCGCCTGGTCCCAGTTCCGGTGTTCCAGCAGCTCGAGCAGATCAGGGGGGGCTGGGACCGCATCTCCGGACGGATCTTCGAGCTGGCCTCCCAGGGGTCCCGGGCATGGCTCGAAGTGGTCTACGACGGGAACGAAATCCTGGGTGACCTCCGGGAGCGGCTGGAAGAGGCAGTGGGGAATACCGCCATGGAGGTGCTCCGGGTGAAGAACACCGGGGCCGTCGAGCGGGCGCTGGCGCAGACCCTGGAGGAAGAGACCCTGGACGACCTGGACGAGGACGACGTCTTCCGCCGGTGTCTCGAGGCGAACCGGGTCCCCGAAGACCAGCATGCGGAGCTGTTCGCGGCCTACCGGGAAGCGGTCCTCTCCCTCTTGGAGCGCGGGGGGCAGCCGGAACAGGGGGGCCGCCATGAGGATTGAAAAGATACGGTTTCGAAACCTCAACTCCCTGGTGGGGGAATGGGAGATCGACCTGACCCACCCCGCCTTCGCGTCCGAAGGCATCTTCGCCATCACGGGGCCCACCGGCTCCGGAAAGACCACCATCCTGGACGCCGTCTGTTTGGCCCTCTACGGGCGGACCCCGCGGCTGAACCGGGTGACGAAAAGCGGCAACGAGATCATGTCCCGCCAGACGGGGGAGTGCTTTGCCGAAGTGACCTTCCGGACCGGAGCGGGGTGCTTTCGGTGCCACTGGAGCCAGCGCCGGGCGCGGAAAAAGCCGGACGGCGAACTCCAGGCCCCGAAGCACGAGATCGCCGACGGCGAGACGGGCACTCTCTTCGAGTCCAAGATCCGGGGTGTGGCCGGGCAGATCGAGGAAGCCACCGGAATGGATTTCGACCGGTTCACCCGGTCCATGCTCCTGGCCCAGGGAGGCTTCGCCGCCTTCCTGCAGGCGGCCCCGGACGAACGGGCCCCCATCCTGGAGCAGATCACGGGCACGGAGATTTACAGCCACATCTCCATGGAGGTCCACGAACGCCGGAGGGAGGAGCGGGAGAGGCTGAACCTGCTCCAGGCGGAGACGGCGGGGATCACGGTCCTGCAGCCGGAGGAGGAGGAAGCCCTCCGGCGGGACCTGGCGGAGAAGGTGCGGGAGGAAGAGGCGACCGCCGGGAGGCTGGAGATAACGGCAAAGTCTTTGAACTGGCTTACGGCCCTGGAGGGGCTGGAAAAGGAGATCTCCGGCCTGAGGGAGGAAGAGACTGAGCTGCAGGGTGAATGGACAGCCTTTGAACCGCACCTGGAAAGGCTCCACCGGGCTCTGAGGGCTGCGTCTCTTGAAGGTGCCCATGCCACCCTCGAGGCCTTGCGGAAGCAGCAGTCCGACGATTCTGAAGCCCTGAAGACAGAGCAGGAAAGTCTCCCCGAACTGGAATCCCGGGCCCGGGAGGGAGCCCAGGCTCTGCTCGAAGCGGAGCTGGTGACCATCCGGGCGAAGGAAGAACTGAACCGTGCCGCACCCCTGATCGCGAAGGTCCGGTCCCTCGACCAGCGGCTTGCGGACCGCCGGAACGCCCTTTCGGACCTGGATGAGGAATGCAGGCAGGACGGCGGAAGCCTGGAAAAAGCCCGGGAAAGCCGGGATGAAAAATCGGAGCTTCTGGCCGGTGAGGCGGACCGGCTGAAAATCGCAGAACGCTGGCTTGAGGAGCACCGGCAGGATGAATGGCTGGCGGGCGGCCTGGCGGGAGTTGAGGAACAGGTGAACGCCCTGGTTTTCCGCCAAAAGGACATGGCCGATGGAGAGACCGCCCTGGAGAGGGCGGCGGACACCCTTCGGCAGGCGAAAACCAAACTCGAAGAGTGCCGGGAGCGTACCGGTGCCGGCAGAGGGGACCTTGAGGCAGTATCGGAAGAACTGAGACGGGAGCAGGAAGCGCTTGCTCACCTGCTGGACGGCCGCTTGCTCCGGGAATACCGGGCGGAAAAAGAAGCCCTGCTCCGGGAGATGGCCTTCCTGGCCAGGATTGCCGAGCTGGAGGACTACCGGGCGAGACTCGAGGACGGCAAGGCGTGCCCTCTCTGCGGTTCGCTGGAACACCCCTTTGCGGAGGGGAACGTTCCTTTGCCCGACGAGACGGAGGGGAAGATCTCCGTCCTTGAAAAACTCATCGGGGAGGCGGAGGAGCGGGAAGCCGCCGTGCTGAGGCTGGAGAAAGCGGAGGCGGCAGCCCGTCAGCTGGTGACGGACGGGGAAAAGGACGAAGGGGCGGCCCTTTCAGCCAAAACGGCGGCGGAAAAGGCATTGGCTCTCTCAGCTGAAGGGCTGGAAAAACTGCGGGGGGACTGCCTGCGTCTTCAAAGTCTTCTTGAGAACAGGCTGCAGCCCCTCGGCATTTCGGAAATTCCTGAGGGGGATCTGCTGTCCCTGGCGGGCTCCCTGCGGGAACGGCTGAAGTCGTGGCAGGAGAAGGTCCGGGAGAAGACGGAGATCGAAAAGAAAATCGGCCTTCTGGAAAGCGACCTGAAATGGCTGGACGGCACCCTGGAAACCCTGACCCGCGCCCTTGACGAGAAAAAAAAGCGCCTCGAAACTCTTCTGAATGAGTATGACCGCCTTCTGGATGAGCGGAAGGAACTCTACGGCGAAAAGGATCCCGACGGGGAGGAGCACCGTCTGAAGGATGCCCTGGAAGCCGCCGGGGAGGCCGAAAAGAAGGCTCGGGACCTCCGGGACGGGCTGAAAGAACGGGCAGACGGGGCGAAATCCCGGGTGGAATCCCTGAACAGGATCATTCTTCGGAGGCAGCCGGAAGTGAACAGGGCGGAGGCTGCCTTTTCGGCCGGTCTTTCTGCGGCAGGGTTTGAAGGTGAAGAGGAATTCCTTGAAGCCCGGCTTGAAGCGGAGCAGCGGAACGCCCTTTCTGCGGGGAAGAAGGATCTGGAAGACCGCCGGACTGCGCTGGCCGCAAGACGGACGGACCGGGAAAGAAAGCTGGCAGAGGAAAGGGCCCGGCAGGTGACGGACGAACCCCTCGAGGTACTGGAAAACCGTTTCCGGGAATGCGAGGACGCCCTGAAGACCTTGCGGGAGGAAGTTTCGGGCCTCAGGCACAGGCTGAACGAGAATGCCGCCGCCCGAGAGCGGGTGAAGGAAAAAAAGGCGGCCTTGGAGGCCCAGGGCAGGGAGTGCCGCCGGTGGGACAGCCTGCATGAGCTGATCGGCTCCGCCGACGGAAAGAAATACCGCAATTTCGCCCAGGGACTGACCTTCGACATGATGATCGGACAGGCCAACCGGCAGCTACAGAAGATGAGCGACCGGTACCTGCTGGTCCGGGACAGGGAACAGCCCCTGGAGCTGAACGTGGTGGACGGCTACCAGGCCGGAGAAATCCGGTCAACCAAGAACCTCTCCGGCGGAGAGAGCTTTATCGTCAGTCTCGCGCTGGCCCTGGGGCTCTCCTCCATGGCGAGCAGGAACGTCCGGGTGGACTCCCTCTTTTTGGATGAAGGCTTCGGCACCCTGGACGAGGAAGCCCTCGACACCGCCCTTGAAACCCTTGCGGGGCTGCAGCAGGACGGCAAGCTGATCGGGGTGATATCCCACGTGCCCGCCCTCAAGGAGCGGATCAGCGCCCGGATCGAAGTCGTGCCCCGAACCGGGGGCAGGAGCCGGATCACCGGCCCGGGGTGCAGAAGAAATTCGGAGGAGGGGTAGGGGGATACTGCTGCCTCGCTTTTGAACCTGGTGAGACTCAAGCCCGAGATCCCTCGGCCATGAAGCCGGCCTCGGGATGACAAACCGGGTTAGTGTCGTCCCGAGCGAGCGAAGCGATC
>Ga0334888_1005638_pt1 | contig 10378 bp, 10 predicted proteins | sample GraSluR1_MG_FD_207227 | JGI IMG/M metagenome (GOLD analysis project Ga0334888, IMG submission 207227) | Sludge microbial communities from methane-producing bioreactor in Wageningen University, Netherlands - Granular Sludge_3_08-R1 | ecosystem: Engineered > Bioreactor > Anaerobic > Unclassified ...
GCACCGACTGTGCCCCGTCCAGCAGCGTGACCGCGCCGGCAGCCTTCGCCTTGCGAATCATCTCTTTAGCCGGATTGATCGTCCCTAACACATTCGACATGTGAATGAACGAAACCAGCTTGGGTTCCAGCTGCAGCATTTCTTCATACTGATCCAGTTCCAGCAATCCCTCTTCTGTCACCGAAATAAACGCCAGCCGGATGCCCCGTTCTTCGGCGAGCATCTGCCAGGGAACCAGATTGGCGTGATGTTCCATCTCTGTCAAGAGGACTACATCGCCCGCTTTCAGGTTTTTTCGTCCCCACGCGTAGGCCACTAAATTGATCGATTCGGTTGCATTGCGGGTAAAGATGACCTCCTTATAGCTCGCCGCACCAATAAATGTTGCGATGCGTTGGCGCGCACCTTCATAAGCCGCGGTTGCTTCCTCCGCCAGCGTATGAATGCCCCGGTGAATATTCGCATTGGACCGGCGATAATAGTCATCCATCGCCTGCAATACGCATTCCGGTTTTTGGGACGTAGCCGCTGAATCCAGATAGACAAGATCCGCTCCAGAGGTAGTTTGCCTCCCCAGCGCAGGAAATGTCTCTTTTATAGTATCCATCTCACCAATAATTTGCTTGCAATCTTTCATCGTCTTTAAGAGATACGCGCTGGCTATGAACGTGATCTTCGTCGTCCAACCGGACGAATATTGCTCGAATTGACTGGAAACCACAGGATATGATCTGGCACCATCCAGCCATCTGTCAAATACACATTCGTCTGAAATTGGACGGCCACCATTTTCGCATCAACCTGTACGATCACCCCTTTCAGCCAACCGCGTATACGGTCTCCATTCTTGTCATCATGGTCACAAAATACTTCTGCAGAATTACCCACTTCATACTGTACTTCTTCTTCCGGCACCTTCATAAACGGAATTGACGCCATAGTATCTTCTCCAATTTAAAGAAATTTTTCCCCCTATAATTCTATCACGACAACCCCTGCCTCTACAACTTACAAAGTCAATCCCATCATCTTGGTATGGATCGCATCCTGAAAACGGCTGCGCACCCCCTCAAACGGGATACGCTGCATGATTGGGTCAAAAAATCCCTCCACAATCAACTTCTCTGCCTCTTCCTGCGGAATGCCGCGGCTGAGCAGATAAAACACCTGCTCCGGGTCAATTTTCCCCACCGTAGCGCCATGCGTGCAGCGCACATCATCTGCCTTAATTTCCAGTCCGGGGATTGAATCCGCCCGGCTGTCCGAATTCAGAATCAGATTCCGGTTGGATTGGTAACCGTCCGTCTTGTCAGCACCGGGGGCAACATAAATCATCCCCTGCCACACCGAACGTGATTTTCCCATCAATGCGCCCTTGAACAACAGATCGCTGGTCGTGTTTGGCGCCAGGTGATTTTGCTGGGTGTCATGATCCAGGTGTTGGGAATCATCGGTGAAATAGAACCCGCTCATCCGGCCTTCACTGCCTTGTCCAGCCAGATCAAGATCCAGGAAATTTTTGGTCAGGTGGCTGCCCAAAGAGCCGAATATCCAGTCTATCCGCCCATCGCGCTCCACTTTCACACGCTCATGGCTGAAATTCCACACATGCCGGCCCCACGACTGCAATTCCACAAACCGCAGCGAAGCCGCCTTGCCAACAGTTATCTCCACCGCACCGGCGTGCAGCGTTTGTCCATTGGTTTCCTCTGGTGAAGCCGCTTCATGCACATACGTCACCGACGCGCCTTCTTCAAGATAGATGATCAGATGAGAAACATAGGCCAGCTTGCTGCCCGGCCCCCAGAACAAACTATGCAGCGGCTCCTCAATCTGGACGCCCTTCGGCACATATAACACAATCCCGGTCTGGGCATAGCCTTCTGCCAAGGCAGCAAACTTCCCATCTTCCGGAGAAACCACTTTTCCCATCATCTTTTTAAGCAGTGCCGGGTGTTCCTTTTCGGCTGTCTTCAAATCAGTGAAAATAATCCCCTTTTCCTGTAAGGCCGCTGATAATTGAACGCGCGCCTCGCCAGGCAGCAAGACGATCTCACCGCCATGCGCCCCGTCAGCGATCGGTTCCAGCAGGTTTTCCGGCACATCAACGTCGCCCTGTTTGGCGCCTGATTCAACCAGACGAAAGGAATCAAAATCCAGTCGGGAAATACTTGTACGCCGCCAGGCTTCATCACGGATAGTGGGAAATTTTTGCTCCGCATACCGCTCACGCGCCTGCTCACGAAACTTCCCGGCCCAACTGTCACTCGTATCATCAGGTTGATAGGCTGGAATGAATCCAAACTCTTTTTTCTTGTCCGTTTTTTGTTTACGAACACGTGTTACCACGGGTGTAGAAATTATCATGTCATTGTTTCCTTGTTACCCCAACGATGTCAGGTTATCCAATTGAGCCTTCCATCTGAAGCTGGATCAGGCGGTTCATTTCAACCGCATATTCCATCGGCAGTTCTTTCACCAGCGGCTCAATAAATCCGGAGACGACCATCGTATTGGCTTCTTCTTCACTCAATCCGCGGCTCATCAGGTAAAACAACTGCTCTTCCCCCACCCGCGAAACGGAGGCTTCATGCCCCAGGGAGACATCCTTTTCATCCACCTCAATATACGGATAGGTATCTGATTGGGAGGCGGCATCCAGCAGCAATGCATCACACACCACATTTGAACGCACATTCACCGCACCCTCATTGACCTTCACCAGGCCGCGGTAAGAGGATCGCCCGCCGCTCTTGCTGATCGACTTGGATGTGATTTTGCTGCTCGTATTGGGCGCAAAATGCAGCATCTTCGCGCCCACATCCTGAACCTGTCCTTCTGCCGCAAAAGCCATCGACAGGTTTTCACCATGAGCACCTTCGCCCACCAGATAGCAGGACGGGTATTTCATCGTCACATGAGAACCCATATTGGCATCCACCCACTCCATCGTCGCATTTTCATTCACCACAGCACGCTGCGTAACCAGATTGTATACATTTTTCGACCAGTTCTGAATGGTCGTATAGCGCATCCGCGCGCCCTTCTTAACGATGATCTCGATCACGCCGCTGTGCAGGGACGCCGTCGTATACTGCGGCGCCGTACAGCCTTCCACATAATGCAGTTGCGCACCCTCGTCAGCGATGATCAAACTGCGCTCAAACTGCCCGATCCGTGCTGTGTTCAGCCGGAAATAGGCCTGCAAAGGCATATCCACCTTCACCCCCGGCGGCACATACACAAACGAGCCGCCCGACCAGACTGCGCTGTTCAATGCCGCGAATTTGTTATCTTCAATCGGTATAACGGTCGAGAAATATTCCCGGAAAAGGTCAGGGTGCTGACGCAAGCCGTCTTCAATACTCAGGAAGATCACGCCCTGCTTTTCCAGATGCTCCTGCACCTGGTGATAGACCATCTCGGACTCATACTGTGCCCCGACACCCGCCAGGAATTTCTGTTCTGCCTCCGGAATGCCCAGCCGGTCAAATGTCTTCTTGATATTATCCGGCACATCATCCCACGATCCACTCGAAAGTTCGGTGGGCTTCACATAATAAAAGATCTTGTCCAGATCAAGACCGGTAATATCCGGTCCCCAGTTGGGCATCGGGCGTTTTTCAAAATGATCCAAAGCACGCAGCCGAAAATCCAGCATCCACTGCGGCTCGCCTTTTGAATGTGAGATTTGCTCCACTACCGAACGGTCCAGCCCTTCCTTGCTTTTAAGAACATAACTCTCAGGATCGCTAAACCCGTACTGGTCATCGCTCTCACCGATCAAGGCCACCAATTGTGATTCGTTTGTTTTTTGCATTTCGTTACTCCACTTACATCAACTAACTGCCCATCTTATGAGAATGCAGCTGCACCCTCGTATTTCTCATATCCATTTTCTTCAAGGTACAAAGCCAATTCCGGCCCGCCCGACTCCACTACCTGTCCATCCACCATCACATGCACAAAATCAGGCTGAATATAATTGAGAATGCGCTGATAATGGGTGATAATCAGCCCGCCCAGCTCTGGCCCGCGCAGGGTGTTCACCCCGGCCGAGACAATCTTCAAAGCATCAATATCCAGCCCGGAATCAGTTTCATCCAGAATAACAATCTTCGGATTCAATACCGCCATTTGCAGTACTTCCGCGCGCTTTTTCTCGCCGCCTGAGAAACCTTCGTTCAAATAACGCCCGGCAAATTGATGATCAATTTGCAGCAAATCCATTTTTTCTACCAGCAGCTTGCGGAATTCAGGAATCGGAATTCCCTTGTCCTCCGGATCGGCCTGCTTGCGTCGGGCATTTAATGCCACCCGCAAGAAATTAGCAACCGTCACCCCAGGAATGGAAACCGGGTACTGAAATGCCAGAAATAACCCCATCCGCGAGCGTTCGTCCGGCCCCAATGCAAGCATGTCCTCACCCTGAAAGATGATTTCACCCTTCGTTACCTCATAAGCGGGATTTCCCATGACCACATTCGCCAGGGTAGATTTCCCCGTGCCGTTCGGCCCCATAATGGCATGCATCTCGCCCTGAGCAACGGTCAGATTCAATCCCTTCAAAATCTCTTTTCCTTCAATATTGACATGCAGATCGCGAATAATCAATTCCGTCATCAACTTTTCTCCTGAAACGGCACACCCAAAATGGTGTACAAAATAGGGTTTGGAAACAGCACAAGGCACCCGCCCGATACTGTACAAATAAGCTATAATTTATCCGAATTATACCATATCACTGCGCTAAGTCAATATTTTATATAAAAATATAATATATTGACAGGGTTATTCTCCTTATGATATACTAGAATTACTATAAAATTAGTATTATTTTATTGCAAATGAAAAACGGTGAAAAAATGAAAAGCACAAAAGACAGAATTGTCGAACACCTCCTGAAATTCCCCCGCTCCAGCATTAACAACCTCGCGGATGCAATTGGGATTAATGCCATCTCCGTGCGCCATCATCTCACCAATCTGCAATCGGAAGGAATCATTGAAGCAGATGAAGAGCGCCACGGTGTTGGCCGTCCTCGTCTGGTGTATTACCTTACCGAAAAAGGCATGGAAACCTTCCCCACCTGCTATCTACGTCTGACCAATCTGCTGATTGATGAATTGAAACATATTCTGACGGATAAACAAATGCAGGATTTGTTTGAAAAAATTGCCATCAAGCTTTCACAGGAACACGTGGCAAAAGCAGCTGGATTACCGTTAATGGAGCGCATGCCCATTATGACAGAATTGTTGGTTGAACAAGGCTTCCTTGTCGACTGGGAAAAGAAAGACGATGCCATCTTCATCCGCGAAATGACCTGCCCCTTCCAGCAGATCAGCCAATTTCATCCGGAAATCTGCAAGATCGACACCATTCTTATCTCTTCTGTTCTCGGCGTCCCGGAAGACAGGATCATCCGTGTAAAAGATGAGAGGTCTTACAGAACCTACAAAATTTTCGTGGCAGACGCAACTTTATAATCATTTAGAGGTACAGTATTAATGGAAAAAGAAAATAATAATACACAATGGCAGTTGGAAAATACCAATCCTGAACTTGCAAATTTACTGAGAAAATCTCTTCGCCAGGTCATCGACCCTGAATTGGGCCTGGACGTGATTGCCCTTGGATTAATCCGGGACGCAAATGAGGACGGCGAGGAGATCAACGTAAGAATGATCCTCACCACCCCGTTTTGCCCGTATGGCCCGGCGATGATTAATGAAGTCACCGAAACCGCAGAAGCTGCCATCAAGCGCCCCGTTATCGTCGAATTAGGCATGGAACCCTGGGACAAAAACATGCTGGAGGATGGCATCGCCGCCGACTGGGGATTATTCTAGATTTTTTGTATTAAACCAGCACAGGACAGCCAATCGGCTGCCCTGTTTGTTTTCCATACTTCTTCATTCTGATGGCTATCTACAAACCAGCGAACGCCCACTGTAATAGAATGTCATTTTCATCATACTGAAACAACCATCCTTTTAAAGCAATACGCCTGCTTCTTTCTGAAAATTCAATGTGCTCCCGATAACTATACGTATCATAGTCAGGATGCCAACCTTTTGTTTCTTCTGTATCTGCAAAATATATTTCCCAATAGCCAATTTCGTCAAAAACAGCATGGTCTTGCTCTTTTGTCATCCCGGGTTCAATTGATTCAAGCATATAGGATCGAATCTCTTCCCAATTTGGCTCAGTTCCAATTCGCGCCGCAATTCCCACAGCTACTTCATCACTTGGAGGACCGAACAGATCATACAACTCATCATACAACTTTACTGAAAGCAATATACAAAGAGCAGTTAAGACAGCAATTCCCACAAGAATAAGAATTTTGTAATATTTTTTCATACACTACCCCTCATTTGCTAATAATTTTCGTAACTGCTCAGGCAGGTAGTTGTAGGGTGCGTTCGTAGTTGAACGCACCAAAACTCACCGTTGATTTGAATGACTCTGAAATGAATCCTCAATCCAAATTCAACGCTGCCCGCACCGCCTCATTTACGGTCGGAAAAATCTGCGCCCCCACCTGGGCAAGCGCCGCTTTCTTATCCTCCTCCGTAGCCACCCCCCACGCATGGAATTCCACCTCATATCCGTCTTGATTCAGGATTGCCGCTGCCTTATGCCCGGCAGTGATCCCCACCGATGAATCTTCAAAAACATGCAGGCTGAATTTGCGCGGCAGTTGATTCGCTACATCTTGCGCACCTTCCACATCCAGCGGCTGCACCTTTCCCGCACTGGAGCGGGAATAAGTCTCCAGCGCCCACAATAAGGACGGATATTCCGTCCCGGTCACCGCGGCGGCCAGCGCAGCCAGCGCCTGCAGTGGGGCCGGCTTCAGGATCGCGTCCGGTTTGCTGTTCATTTGCTCAGCCAGATAATTCAGCCGTCCATACCCAATCAGGGGAATCGGTTCCGCATCCAGCAGCGCCAGCGCCTGCTCCGCTTCCGGCGAATAGCCCAGCAGGTTGGTTTTGATCTCTTTCGGCGGGAAGGACGGCCGCGCTGTATAGGCCGCATAATAGAACCCTCCAGCCTGTTTTGCCGCGCGAATTTGTTGATACAATCCCGGTTCCAGCATCAGCCTGTCACGGGTTTTTAAATAAGATTCTCCGAAAAAAAGCGGGGCCAGCCCGTACACTGCCTCAAAATCTTCGTTGCCCAGGATGATGTTTTGGGAAATGCGGGTGATCACCGATTTCTCCACGCTGCGCGTATTCCCCAGCATCTCCTCAAGCAGCTCAAGAGAAAGATGACTCAAGGCACCCTTTCGGTCTACTTCCAGGCTGCGCAGCAGTGCTTCCGCAGGGATTTCTGCATTCATAAACCTGGGGGCCAAAGCCTTAATGGCTTTCCGCATATCCACCTGGACATCGGTCCGCCCTTCTTGTCCCCAGGCCAGCACTGCCTCCAGGCTGGAAAGCGCTTCCGCAGGCGGCTGAGCGGCAAATGCAGCATCCAGCACAATCGCCAGGGAAATCGGCATCATATCCCATTCACTGGTGACCCCCAGCGACTCAAATAAAACCGCAATTTCCTCGCCATACATTTCCTGCTGAAAGCCCAGTTGGTCAAGAAAATAATCCATTGTCGCCTTCACCGCCGCCCGGTACCCCGCTGGCTGCACCAGCACACCGTCAATATCAAACAAACAAATCGTTGTTTCCAAACATTCCCTCCGCAAAAAAATAAATTCACCTTTTGTAGTAACGACTTCAGTCGTTATCCCGGCCAGCACACAACTTCTGATGTGGTTACAATCACCTGCACGTCACATCAATCAATCGCTACACGAAATATAGTCGCGATCATCCAAAAACACCGGCGCTGTTTCCAGCGCCGGTGTTAATCTTACCAACAAAATGCTAAATCAGCCCTAATTGCTTGCCGCATTTCTGAAAAATGTCCAATACCTGCTCCAGTTGTGCATCCGTGTGCGTCGCCATATAACTCGTGCGCAGCAGCTGCCGCCCTGGCGCAACCGCCGGAGAGATAACCGGATTGACAAACACCCCGTTTTCGAAAAGACATTTCCACATTCTGAAAGTCATTTCATCATCGCCGATGATAATTGGAATGACCGGCGTTACCGAATGCCCGGTATTGAACCCTAATTCCTGATAACGCGTACGCATCATCTTTGCGATGTCATTCACGCGCTGTATCCGTTCCGGTTCTTCCCGCATGATATGTAGTGCCGCCAAAGCCGCTGCCGCATTCGCCGGCGGAATGCTGGCACTGAAGATCAACGCCCGGGCATGGTGCTTGATGTAATGCACGACCGCTTCATCTCCGGCGATAAACCCGCCCAAAGAGGCAAAAGACTTGCTGAATGTGCCCATAATGATATCTACATCATCCGTGACGCCAAAATGAGCAGCCGTACCACGCCCGCCGCCAATCACGCCCATAGCATGAGCATCATCCACCATCAACCGCGCACCGTACTTCTTCGCCAGCGGGACGATCTCCGGTAAATTGGCGAGGTCTCCTTCCATACTGAACAGCCCATCCACCACCAGCAGCTTGCCGGCTTCTTCCGGTAAGGACTTTAACACCCGCTCCAGGTGTCCCATATCGGCGTGGCGGTAGCGCTCGATCTTCCCCCCGCTCAAAACCGCACCGTCCACCAGGCTGGCATGGTCATCCTTGTCCAGAATGACAATATCGCCGCGGCCAACAATCGAACTGATCGTGCCGATATTGGTCAACACGCCGGTGGTAAACGTGAGCGCTGCTTCTTTGCCTGCCCATTCAGCCAGCTCTGTTTCAAGCTGCTCATGCAGTGCCAGGGTACCATTCAGAAATCGGGAGCCGGAGCAGCTGGTGCCATAACGATTGATCGCCTGGCAGGCCGCTTCACGCACTTTGGGATGCGTCGTCAACCCCAGATAGTTGTTTGATCCGCACATGATCAGCGGCTTTCCATTACACACCGCTTCCGTGCCCTCGCTTTCTTCCAATGCGATGAAGTAAGGATAAATCCCATGCGCCATTGCATCTTTGGCGTCCGTATAATTTATGCATTTTTCAAATAGTCCCATCATGTCATCCTTTTTATGAGAAAAAATAATATCAACGATCCCAATCCTTCAATATACGCCCATCGCCAGAAAAAACAGCCCGGCAATCAGCTTCATCAAAATTGACGCCCGATCAATCGATTCGTCAATTGCTGCAAAGCTTTCCCGGTCTGGTGACCTCCCAGCACCTCTTCCAGCGCCTTCCGGGCTTTCGCCGTCAGATCAAAAGCCACCTGCTCCGTATATCTGCGGGCGCCTTCCTGTTCCAGCAGGACTGCCAGTTCGGACACTTCTTCCAAACGCACATCTCCCGAAAGCCACCGCTCTGCAAATTTTCCGTTTTGCTGCAAACCGAAAATCACAGGCAATGTTTTCTTTTTGGTATACAGATCACTGCTCGTAGACTTTCCGATGACTTCCTCATTCCCCCAGATACCCAGCAAGTCATCCTGCGCCTGAAAGGCCATGCCAAGCAAGTGCCCAAACTGACCATATTTCGCACACATCGCACTATCGGCGCCGCCCAGCAGCGCCCCCATTCCAGTGCAGCAGGCTAGCAAAGCTGCCGTCTTGCCTGCCACCATCGACCAATACGCATCCAGCGGCAGGTCGTCCAAATGCTCATGCCACATATCCAGATATTGGCCCTGGGTCAGCTTTACACAAGTCTGCTGAAACAATTCCTGTGCTTGCAAAACCACCGCTGCACGGAAAGACTGCCTCAATTTGAGGATCGCCAGATTAGAAACGGTGAACATCAAATCTCCGGCATTGATCGCCTGGGGTACGCCCCACTTCACCCAAAGTGTTGGCCGACCATGACGCAGCTCACCATTATCTTCCACGTCGTCGTGGATCAACGAAAAATTATGCAGCAGTTCCACTCCCGCCGCTGCCGGCAAAGATTGCCGCCAATTGCCCCCTGCTGCATCCACGCTTAACAGCAGCAGCATGGGTCTGATCCGCTTTCCCTGCACCTGTTGACCTGCGCCCTCGCCTTCCCAGCCCATATGATAAGAAAGCATTTCGCGCAGCACAGGATACTCCTCACTGACAGATTCCTGTATCACATCTTTCAGCTCTTTTTCAATCTCTGGCCGGAATTCCTCAAATGCCTGGGTAAGTTCCACAAATCACCTTTTATGCTGTTGTAATAATTTTGTATGTAGTTGAGATATTTCGCCCGCACCGGCAGAAAACATGGCTATACGCAATTGGCGGGTTAACATCTCCGCGGTATGCTGAAGGTCTTCATCCGATTTTGCCGCAGCCTTCAGAAACAAACCTGCCAGCCCGCACAGATCTGCCCCCAGCGCGAGACATTTGGCAGC
>Ga0334888_1005645_pt1 | contig 10369 bp, 14 predicted proteins | sample GraSluR1_MG_FD_207227 | JGI IMG/M metagenome (GOLD analysis project Ga0334888, IMG submission 207227) | Sludge microbial communities from methane-producing bioreactor in Wageningen University, Netherlands - Granular Sludge_3_08-R1 | ecosystem: Engineered > Bioreactor > Anaerobic > Unclassified ...
CCGTCAAGAGTTTTTGCGAGTGTACGATTCCGGCGAAGAATTCGACATGGTGACCGGTCGACCGCTGGCAGAGATAAAGACTCCTCCACCTTGCGGCCCGTCTCAGGAATGGCTCGAATCTCAGCCCGAAGCGGTGAAGGAATACTACGAGTCTGAATTGAAGCGCCTTACCATCATCGGCGTGGGTGACGAGGAGCAACGGGCGCTCCACAACGCCTTCACCAAATTCAGCGAGGTATCAGCATGAAGGATATTGAATCCATCTCTCAGTTCATCGCCGATGTACCGGGTGGTGCACTATACGAGATAGACGGCAGATTTTTCCTCATCAAGCGGACGAAGAAAGGAAGAACAAGAATACGGCCGCTCGGCAGAGCGGGAGCCAAAAGACGAGTAAAGGAGGTGACGGACAGATGGACGTAAAGTCGAAATTGCTACACCGCTGGATGAATTATGAATTGTTCAAGAGCGGTGATAAATTCATCCTCTTCAACAATCAGACGGGAGAGAAAAAACGGCTCTCGAAAGACGAGGCTCATCATTGGATGAGAGATCGGAACTACCGCACAAGTACAGGCAGCATCGAAATCATTCAGACGAAATAGAGGAGGACACCAATATGAAAACAACGTATACAGGAGCAGGTATGTACAAGGTGCAGGACAAACTCGGGAACCCGATAGAAATCGAATACCCGAAGATCGAAATGCCGGAACGGACCGCCTTCAATCTCTCCGGTCTGCGACATATGCGAGACCGCTATCAGCTTCTCGAAGACGGAACATCCGTACCTGTCGCATGGTCTATGAAGTTGCAGAGCGAAGTAGGTGGGCGTGCTCTGGAACCTTACGAGCTCTCATCCATGCGCAAAAAGTACGACCGTCTCCCGACGGACCTTGTTCTGCTCCAAGACTGCGACGGGTGCCACGGCGACGGCTTCACCGGCGACTTCTCCGACGGCAGCGCAGAGATATGCCCGGACTGCGGTGGGTACGGCGTGCAGCTGTCGCCATTCCTTGTGGTGCTCATTCGAGCTCTCGACTGGCTGAAGTCTCCCGAGAAGAAGATCGACGAGGCGACTATTGAGAAGAAGAACAAGGCGGCGATTCTCAAGAAGGAAGCAGAGAATAAGAAGCGACTGCTTGCCGAAGAGCACGCCGCTAAGCTCCGGGAAGCTCAGAAGGAAAAGTTCAGACAGATTCAAGCGAAGACTCAAGAGCAGATAGCGAAGGAAAAGGCACAGATTGATCGTGAACTGCAAGAGCAGCTTGCCGCTCTTGAACGGCAGGACTGATCGGCACGCCACAACGGGAGGAGCGGCGACTTCGCCGCTCCCTCTCCCTTAGTGCTGGCTGTCGCTGGCTGACTCCTTCTCGGAGTGCAACGGGTCCTTTCCGGGCGTATTTTGCGGGGGTCGAGCTAACCGCGCCGCAAACCCGCGTAAAACTCGAAAAAATCGGGTATACGTTGTCATATTCCAGAATAGCATGCTCTATGTAAACGCGCATGAATACAGGCATTGCGGGTCGTGAATCAAGGTAAAATCAGGACATTTTTAGTAAACTGGCGTTTCCTATTGCTTACAAGGGGTGACCGAATGAATCTATCTCCACGAAGACGGCGCAAACTCGAAGGCTCCATCAGGAGAATCGCTATCCATGAATGCGGACACGCGATGAGCAATCATCTCCTGTGTTTCGGAAGTGAAGTCGCCGGGCTGGAGCTGACACGCTGGAAGCACGGTGGGCTGCCACAAGGCTGGTGCTATCACTCTTTCAGATGGAATAAGATCGATACGTCCTCTCTGTGGAGACAGCTCGACAGAATGACGTGCATCGTCGCCGGTCTCGCCGCTGAGATCGTGTGTGGGCTCCTCGGGGCGTATGAAGTTGAGGATATGTCGGCTGTGATGGTGATGACCGAAGCCGATGGGGGAGACCTTGAAAAGCATCTCCATCTATCCGCTGCCCTGTGGAGGAAGAGTAAAACGTATCGCGCCATTGTGCAGGACCGGGAGCACGCCGAACACGGCATCACGTGCGCCGTTCGATTCCTTGCTCCTCATAGGGCGACCATCGAAGCGCTGGCGTCGTCGCTGGAAAGAAAGTTCTGGGATTCTCCCGACGGGTACGCCGTCCTTCTCGGGGAAGACATCGAGCGGATTGCAGGCTCGGCTCCTTCCGGGGGAAGCGGCATCGACGCGGCGATATGCAGAAACACTCTTCCGGAGGTGATATGAATAGACATTCTGGGGATTTTCTTCGAGCGCTTTTTTGCAAGAAGCTCCGATGAGTTGTGGGATATAAAGAGGCTCCTCGACCTGCTCCAGTCGTGTGAAGGGGCTTCTTCTCCCTCCTATAGCGAACGTGTTCAAGGCGGCGACAGTACACCGACGGCTCTCCGCAGGCTCGAACTGAAAGACGCGCTTGATCGGCATTCCGTGATACTTGTGGACGTGGTGAAGCTGTTCGTATCTCAGCGGGACAAAAAGCGCGTTGCTTATGTGCACGCCATTATGGACGGTGCTATCACTCCAAAGGACTGGAAGACGCGGAGGATCAAGGATGCTGATCTCGAAACGCTCCGGACGTGGCTCTCTCGGGAGATGGACAAAATACAAGCGCGTCATGGAGTGGTGTAGTCGCCGATAGGGTATGGATAGGGTATGGATAGGCTATGCAATGGGTATCCATAGAGTATTGATAGGGTATGCTTATCAATCCATGCAACCGATTGCACAGAAAAAGGAGCCTTGGAAGATCAAGGCTCCTTCTTTTTTCTCCAAACCTACGCCGTCTTACTCTTCCCGCTCTCCTGTTCAAGCCGGAAGACTTCGTCTCGCACGTTCCCCATCTCCCGCACAATCAGATCGCCTACTCCTATCATCGACTCCGCCTTCGCGAGCATGTTGAACAGGTATGACGTGTCTTTTTTATCCTTCACTTCCGTGAGGTCATAGGCGAAATCGCGAAGCGACTTCGTAGCCAGCTCCAAATAAAGCAACCGCGTATTAAGATCGTACAGCGCATCCTTCAAGCTCTTCATCTGTATCATCCTCCTTGTGGTTTATGCTGCTCCGAATATGTCTCTGTACTCCGCAGGGGTCAACCTGACCTCGCACCAATGACGCGCCTCCTCCCGCGCCAACGTCTCTATCTTCCAGTAACCGGGCTCGTCGACCTCCGTACTCAGGATGAAACCATGTCCTCTCGACCAATAGAGAACCTCCCGACCAACATCTCCGACGACCGACGCGCCCATAAGCTGCTTCATGTTTACGACCTCCTTCTCGTCTCCTGTGACCGCGTAGAACGCCTCAGAACGCGCTCTTTTTTCGCTCACAGGTATAAAGTCCTCTCGACCGAAAACAAGCCGATACAGGGGCTTCTACACGCGTCTTTTTCTTGTCGGCTCCAAAACTCCGGAGACAACCGACGCTTGACCGTGCGCTTCCTGTAGATCGTGCACATCAAGGTGCTCGTAGAATTTCGCTGTCGTGCTTATGCTGGCGTGTCCTAAGAGCGCCGCAGTCAAGGCGATGTTGCCGGTGCTCCGAAGAAACTCCGTTGCGCACAGGTGGCGAAGACCGTGTATCTTCATCCGCTCGCCTATGCGGTCGGAGACTCGGCGTATCTGGTGACCGAACGCGGAAGGCTTCAATGCTCCTCCGGTCTCCGTAGGAAACATCCATGGGGATCTCCACTCGGGGAGACGAAGAGCGACGAAGCGCCGCAGTTCCTTTCCTACCTGGGGACTGACGGGGACGGTCCTTCCCTTCCTGACCTTGCTCGTCTCCGGGCGAACTTTCAGGAGGAGCCCATGGTCGTCGAAGTCCTCAACCTTCAAGCCACACAGCTCGCCGCGCCTTAGTCCTGTATCCAACGCGAGAAGGAGCATGACGCGAAGACGACGCTCGACGTACTTCTTCATATCAAGAGCATCGAGGAACGTCTTCACATCCTCAGTTGTGGGGACATCAACGCGCTTGCCGGGTATGGAGCACTTGATATTCCGCATCGGCGTTTCGTCGAAGACTTCCTCGTCAACGAGGAACTTGCAGAAGACTTTCAGCACCTTTATCCGTGTGAACCGGCTCCATTCTTTTTCGGGCTCCGAGATGAACGGCAAGATCGCCGCTCGGGGATTCTGAAGGAAGCATGGATACTCTCGAAAGAACATTGTGATCGTGTGTCGGTAGTTGTCCAGAGTACACGCCGACAGACCTTCCGCTTTCCTGATTGCGAGGAATGCGTCAAGTGCTGCATGCGCGTCTCTGTACGGGGTGTTCAATGCGGCAACAACGGCGGGTGACATTACGAATCCTCTCCTTTCTTTTCTTTGGGGAGAGGAGGAGAATGTAAGGATTGGAAGGGGCGTTTCTAGACCCCTTCCATACAAGAAAAACAGGGCTTCAGCGTATAGCCAAAGCCCTGTTTTTCTTTACTGGAGCCGACTTCCGGACTTGAACCGGAGACCCCATCCTTACCATGGATGTGCTCTACCTGCTGAGCTAAGTCGGCTAAAAAAGCCGGTGTTCATCGGCTTCCAGTGTATGGCTTCAACACTATCTCCTCCGCTAGACCCCTTCCCTATCGAAAAAAGCCGAACGTTTGATTTTCACGGTGCTGACCGAAATGTCAACCTTTACTTTGCTGGGCGACGCTCTCCGTTATGTTCGGAGGTCGTCTTTTTTGTGCTCCGCTCTCTCCACTCTAAATCCTCTTTTTTGTGTTGACTCCTCTCCTCTCGCTTCCTCCGACGGCTTCCGCAGGTGAAATGATTCAGCCACTTGTTTCGTGTGTAACCATCTCCCTTCTGTTCCCACACTCCGCAAACGATACAACGTCTCGCCTCGACCTTTCCAGAGAGCAGCCGCTGAAACTGCAACCATATGTAATGGAGCAACGTACAGACGCGGAACTCCTTCAACACTCCATCATGCACAACATACCGCACATCTGGAGGATTCTCCGACAGTTTAGCGGCAACAACCCGCGCTAACTGCTTCCGTAGATCGGCGACTTTATATGTCTCCGTTTCATCATGCAGCGTCAAGACCTCGACAGGGTCAACGTCTCCATAGTCTATGATCGCCTCTCCGGAAAAATCCCCTTCCTGTAGCCGAATCGGGACGATCGGCACGTCGCCGCTCCGCATATCGGCGGGAGCAGATAACCACGCGAAGGCTTCCTCGAACGACTTCATATCGGCGTGCTCTCTTTTCCACAGATCAATGTCTTCGAGCTCGCCTTTCCATTCCATTGTAGGCTCGTTCCATTCCGCTCCGACGTCGTTCCCCGTCAACCCTCCGGGGGAGAGTTGCGCCGATGTAAAACGCCGCTCTCTCCGGGAGACGACGAGACGCCGCAGATATCCAAATGAGAACGCGAATCCTGCAAGCTTCTCCGTTGTGGGGGCTCCGTGCGCGAAGTCCAATATCTGCTTAATCGTTGGTCTTTCGTATCGGCGTGCGGGTATTTCCATTTCCTTCTCCTGTCACACTTAAAGATTTGAAATACGGACTACCAAGAGACATTATGAAGCTATACACTCTATTTGTCAAGCTTAATAAGAAACACCCGCCGCGCCGGACTACACGAACCGGCGAAACTGGCGTAACAGTGCCTGCGGGGAAGAACCTTGAAAACTGCTTACCAACCCCAAGAGATTTTCCTAGAGGGAAGTTTCGAGCCGAACGGGGAGAGTCGGCAAAACACCGGGGAACCAGATCCCGCAAAGATGTGACAACCCGGTACTGAATAGAAGGAGGGTGGGAACCACAATCGAAACACACAAAGAGCAAGGCGCAATTTGGCTAAACTCAGAAAACTGAAATTGAAGGGGGTGAACTCGTGATCGCAACCATCATTAAGCGGCATCGGGAAAGAGCCGGGCTCTCTTTTCGAGCCCTGGAAGAAAAAACGGGAATTGCCGGGAGCCGACTCCACAGGATGGAGAACCGCCGGGAGCGTGTATGGCGGGGGGACGTCGAGCGTCTTCAGTCTGCTATTCCGACACTCGCAAACCAAAAGATCGTTGACGACGAAGGTCTCGCACTTCCGGAGGAATAGAAAAACGCCGCTCCCTGCTCGCAACAGGAAACGGCGCAAAACTTCCCGGTCTGAGCCGGGGGAAAGGAATATCAATCCATGAAAAGTATAACACTGCTGGACGCAGTTCTCAATGTCTGTTGGATTCTGCTTAGTGCGCTCGTGATCGTCCTGGTGCTGAAATGAAGAACCTTCACGCTGCCAACGGTCGAATTTACGCGCAGATCGGCGACGACGGAACGCTCCGGAAGAGTGAAAAGCAGTGCGACCGTCTCCGGATAACCGGCTGCCGGGAGCACGCTATCGACGAGGCTCTTTTACAGGAATGTCTTCGACTGCGGGTCGAAAGACTGGAGATCAAAGAACGCGGCGACGATGGGGTCGTGCGCCTGTGGAAGATCGACATTGCCGACCTTCTTCGATACGGCAAAAAAAGAACGCTCCGGGGCATCGAGCGCCGAACCGTTCCGCTCGTTCGCTGTGATCTCGTCTACGGGGCTCCGGAACCTTGGTACACCGCAGAACGGGCGGCGATGAAGAAAGAGCAGGCGACGCCGAAGCGACCGGAACCCGCACAGCTCGGATTGTTCGGGGCGTCGCCAAATGAAGCGAGGTGGTCGTATGAGACCAATTAAAGACATCGAACCTCGGGAGCTGGTGGAGCGAATCCGCGCCAATGTTCCGGAGGAATTGAGGGAACGACCACAGTGGGTATTGTTCAAGATCGGGCAAGACCGCAAGATTCCGCTCTCTCCTCTCGGTGGGTATGCTTCCTGTAGTGACGCCTCGACATGGAGCACGTTCGACAATGCCGCAGTCGTCTTCCTCCGGAATACGTCGGTCTGCAAAGGATTCAATATGGCGACGGGCGACGGGCTCGGAGGGCTCGACCTCGACGGCGTGGTCAGAGAAGACGGGACGCTTCCTGAGCCGCAGATCGGCAAGCAGATATACAAGACGCTGCTGAATCATCTGGGCTCCTACTGTGAATACTCTCCTTCTGGGAGAGGAATCAGGAGCTTCTTTCTGTATAAGGGGGCTCCGCTGTCGAACAGGAAAAAAGGTGAAATTGAACTCTACTTCGACCGCCATTTTTTGAGCTGTACGGGCGACGTATATGAAGGAAGGCGTCGTCTGCGGGACGGAACAATTGGAGCCGCGAGAATCGAACAATCCTTGCGCCCTCCCATGCCGCTCCTTCCGCAGATGCCGTTGAAGGACGTTCCGGAGGACGATAAAGAGCTCATCGAAAAGATGTTCGCCAGCCGACGCGGTCCGACGATACGCCGACTCTGGGACGGTGATCTTCTCCACAGGTCCGATTCTGAATCCGACTACGCGCTCATGGGTGATCTTGCCTACTGGACCGGGGGCGACGTGGAGAGGATGATCCGTCTTTTCCTGACCTCCGGACGAGCCGAACGAGCCAAAGGACGCCGCGCCGACTATCTCCGGAGGATGGCGAACAAGGTGTCGCTATGAGCGGCGCCGAATGTCTCCTGCTCGAACCAACGGACGCGGAACTCGAAGCATCGGCTCTCGGGGAGATTCACTTTACCGACGCCGGGAACGCGCAACGCCTATGTCATATCCACGGCGATAGAATCCGCTGGTGCTCCGATATTGGATGGTACTCCTTCAACGGAAAGCACTGGGAGCGGGTAGACGACAACGTCGTCGTCGGTCTCGCAAAAGACGTTCCGATATCCATGCTGGAACAAGCCGCAGCTACAGAGAAAGAAGGTCTCCGTCGGAAGCTCGCAGAATGGGCGATTGAATCGGAAGCCGCGTCCGCGCTCCGCGCCATGGCGTCTCTCGTGAAGTCCGAGCCGGGGATTCCGATATTGACCGACGACCTCGACTCCGACAAGTGGCTCCTGAACGTCCGGAACGGGACGCTCGACCTCCGGACGGGTGAACTCCTTCCGCATACGCCGAACGACCTGATAACGATGCTCGCCGGGACCGACTACGAACCGGACGCGACCGCTCCCAACTGGGAGAGATTCATATCCTCCATCATGTGTGAAGACGAGGAGATGATCGCGTTCCTTCAAAGATTCTGCGGGTACATGCTGACGGGGTGCACGCATGAACAATGTTTCGCGTTCCTCTCCGGGGGAGGGGAAAACGGAAAAGGAACCCTGACGGAAACTCTCGCCGCGCTCATGGGCTCATACGCGAGTTCAATATCGCAGTCGGCAATCATGGTGAAAAGCGGCGACTGCATACCTCACGAATGGGCTGGAATGCGGGGAAAGCGCCTCGCGTTCTGCGGGGAGGTGGAGACGAGCAAGACGATAGACTCCGCGCTCGTGAAGACGTTGACCGGCGAGGATACCATGTCGGTCCGCTTCCTCCGCCGGGAGTTCTTTCAGATGAAGCCGGTCTTCAAGCTGCTGTACAGCGCGAACGGGAAGCCGAAGGTGAAAGACAACAGTCATGGCTTCTGGCGTCGTGTCCGACTGATTCCCTTCGACGCGACCTTTCCGAAAGGTGATCCGCGTCGTGATCCTGATCTGAAAGACAAGCTCCGCGCCGAACTGCCGGGCGTCCTCAACTGGTGTCTGACCGGGCTCTCACAGTGGAGAATCAAGGGGCTCGACGAACCGGAGAGGGTGACGGGAGCAACCGCCGAATATCGGGATAGTGAGAACGTGGTCAAACAATTCTGCGACGACCGGACGCGCCGAATACCTGGGCATTGTGTTCCGCTGGCGAAGCTACACGAGGAATATATCGACTGGTCAAAAAAGAACGCTGAAAAGACTCTTTCAAGTAAGGCTCTAGCAAAAGAGCTCGAAGCTCTCGGACACGTGAAATACCACGGTCGGTTGGGTAGGATGATTCAAGACATCGCTCTTGCTGCTACAGAAGAGGAATAGGTCTGTGAAGATGTGAAGGAAATTCTTCAAAATCAGGATAACGCTTTTTCCCGCGTAGTAGATCGTTTATCCCAAAAAAAGGTTTTTTCCTTCACATCTTCACACTTCAATTTTTGAGCAGGGCATTTTTTCCCTGTGGAAGCATAAGCACACTCAATCAAAAAAGGAGACCAAACAATGGAAAGCATGAACTCAACAATAAAGGAACCGGAGATTCTCGACTGCTTGGAGATCGAAGAAGCAGCTGACGTTCTTCAAGACCTCTCCCGCGCCGGGTACGCGCTCCGGGGAAACCGTTTCGAGCACGTATCCGACGGCGTGACTGTTCGCCCTCCGGAGGGCTTCATCGAAGTGATCGAACGCTCGCCGGGGCTGGTCCTGGCTGAGTTCTTCAATCGGGAGTACGACGCCTCGGTCGAATCTCCGGATAATCTGGACCTCGTTCGACAATGGCGGTCGGGGCTGGGAGACATCGCCGCGCTGGAGCATGTGAGCCGCAATCAAGCGCTGATCGGCGACAAGCTCGGGGAAAAGGACTACGACGAGCAAACGGAAATAGCGTCGTTCGCAATCCGCGCAATTCTCCGCATGAGCTATGCGGGATACATTTTCCTCAACCGCTCCATGACCTTCAAGACGCCGGGAGAAATGCCGGTCTTCTCCTTGCCGGACGACCTGAAAGGCGCTCTCGAACTCGTTCCTCATCTGATCTGCGACGGGCTGATTGAAGAACTTCGGGAACGCTCCGGGGGAGACTACGGTCTCGCTGTGGATGTTATCGACCGGATAGACTGTCTCGCCGGTCTTCGCTCCGATGTGACCTTACTCTCGGGGGAGCTGGCGACAATCGCCATGCCTGCATTGAATCGCTGGAACGGATTCTAGATCGACGACCATCATGGGGGGGCGGGGGCTGGTCTCCCGCTCCTTCCACTGTAAAGGGGGTACACGATGAAGGAGCTGCAAACGACCTCGACATTCATGGGTATGGTGCGGGGCTGGTGTCTGTACGAGCGCGACGGGCGTTTTTTTCTTGTTCGCGAGCAGAACGGAAAAACTCGGGTACGACCACTGGGTCGTGCATCGGCAAAAAAGCGAGCGACTGGAAAGGGGGTGCAGCTATGGAACCCACAGCAAAATGGATTCATCGGTGGTGCGATTATGAACTCTTTCGGACAGGAGACAAGATCGTCCTCGTGAATATCCGGACGGGGCAAAGACGGAACCTCAAACAAGACGAAGCTCGGCGCTGGGTACGAGACCACGGATACCAAACGACAACCGGCAAAATCGAAATCATTCAGACAAAATAGAGGAGGACACCAATATGAAAACAACGTATACAGGAGCAGGTATGTACAAGGTGCAGGACAAACTCGGGAACCCGATAGAAATCGAATACCCGAAGATCGAAATGCCGGAACGGACCGCCTT
>Ga0334888_1005648_pt1 | contig 10367 bp, 10 predicted proteins | sample GraSluR1_MG_FD_207227 | JGI IMG/M metagenome (GOLD analysis project Ga0334888, IMG submission 207227) | Sludge microbial communities from methane-producing bioreactor in Wageningen University, Netherlands - Granular Sludge_3_08-R1 | ecosystem: Engineered > Bioreactor > Anaerobic > Unclassified ...
TTCCTTTGGACAAATAGAAGATTGTGTTTAGCCGTAAGGGAGATAAGCATCCACTTACGGCTAAACCATAATTGAACTAATGATGGCAAGAGAGGATGTGTTTTTTCCGCATGCAGTCAAAAGGTTATTTAAAGGTGGTTTAAAACATCGTTCAGCTTGTTAAATAAGGAGTGATATTAAAACTATGAAAAATAATAAAAACACAGGTACCGTGTTAAATGAAAGATGCTCCTTTCCAAGTAAATTGCTCGGCGCTTCATTAATCGGCGAAGAGGAACTGAAAGAACTGGAGGATGTAGTTTCTCAGAAAAGCCCATTCAGGTTTTATGGAATAGGAAATCCCAGAAAGGTAAGAGAGTTTGAAAAAAATGTTAACAGCTATTTTAGTGTAAAATATTCTCTTGCGGTTTCAAGTGGATCTGCTGCTCTTCTTTGTGCAACAGCAGCTTTAGGCATTGGCCCGGAGGATGAAGTCATAATGCCCGGATTCAGCTGGTATTCCGATTTTTATTCAATTGCTCTCGCGGGAGCCTTACCAGTGTTTGCGGATATTGATGAATCTATGAACATAAATCCTGAGGATTTTGAAAGGAAAATAACAAACAGAACAAAAGCTGTTATCGTTATACATTATCAGGGCGGACCCGCAAATATGGATGAAATATTGTCTATTGCAGGTAAGCATAATATAAAGGTTATTGAGGATTGCGCCCAGGCCTTTGGTGGGCAATACAAGGGAAAATTTCTTGGAACAATGGGAGATATAGCCATAGCAAGCTTTCAGAATAACAAAATGATTACATGCGGTGAAGGCGGTATATTATATACAAATAACGAAGAATACTTTGTCAGGGCTGTAAGATACCATGACTTGGGTTTTGTAAGGCCTGCGTTTTTAGAACAGCTTGAAAATAAAGAACTTGCCGATCAAAGCAAAAGTTTTGCAGGCAGTCAATTCAGGATGAGTGAACTTCAAGGGGCGTTTATTCTTGCACAGTTTAAAAAGCTGCCGATGATAATTACAGAATGCAGAAAAAAACACCAAAAAATCAGGAATTTTATCAGCGAAAGCAAGAATTTATCTGTAAGACCATATATTGAAGGAGATTGTGGAATAACCTTATTTATTAAGCTTGCCTCCAAAAGTGAAGCAGATACATTCGCAAAACTGCTGGAAGAAAGCGATATACCAGCAGGGCCTTCATCATTCTGTACAAACATCGCGGGAAACTGTCCTATTAGCACAAAGAAAATGGCACATGAAAGTATTCCGCCTTTTGGGAAAGGTTTCTCAGGTGAAAAAATAAACTACAATGCAAATAATGACTGCCCGTATACCAGCTCAATTGCCGGGAGTTATGTGGCAATTGGGATTGGCCCGCTTTACACCGATGAAAATATAGATTATATAATTTCAGCAATTGGAAAAGCAGAAAAGAAAATCTTCAGATAGACCAGAGTGGAGGTGTGATTTGATGGTGAAAGAGTATGGATTCGGTATAATAGGTACAGGTATGATTGGCAGGCTTCATGCAGAAGCAATATCTAATATAGAAAACGCGGGACTTGTAGCGGTATTTGATAAAAATTATAAAAGCTCATGCAGACTGGCGGAAAGTTTAAAGTGTAAAGCATTTTCTGACATGGGGGAATTTCTTGATTATAAGGAAATAGATATTGTTACCATTTGCACACCAAGCGGAACCCATAGTGAAATCGCGGTTAAGGCAGCTAATGCCGGAAAGCATCTCCTCATTGAGAAGCCTATTGATATAACCCCTGAAAAAGCGGAGGAAATTATTTCGGCTTGTTCCAGGAATAAAGTAAAGTGCTCGGTTATATCCCAGCATCGTTTTGATGATTCCATAATAATGGTCAAAAAGGCAATAGAGGAAAAAAGGTTCGGGAGAGTATACTTTGGTTCATGCTGTACAAAATGGTACCGCCGAGAAGAATATTATAAATCGTCAGGTTGGAGGGGAACCTGGTTGTATGATGGGGGCGGAGCCCTTATGAACCAGTCTATACACTATATTGATTTACTTCTTTATATAATGGGAGATGTAAAGGAGGTCTATGGAAACTGTGCGGCATTATTACATAATATAGAGGTGGAGGATACAGGAATTGCGGTTATAAAATTCAAAAACGGGGCTTTAGGAATGATAGAAGGAACCACAGCCGCATACCCCGGGCTTTATACCAGACTTGAGATACATGCGGAAAAAGGTACGGTAATCATAGAGAATGACAGAATAAAATACTGGAACATTAAGGGGGAGGAAAATATACATATTTCTGAAGGAACAACGGATGACACAGGCGCGAATGTTCCTGACGGGATCTCATCAAAGCCCCATATGAAGCAGTTTAAGAATTTTATTGACGCATTGCGAAATGATGCAAACCCGCTTATAAGTGGTGAGGAGGGTAAAAGAACCATTGAATTGATATTGGCTATATATGAATCGTCACAAAAGGGTGCTCCGGTATTTTTATAACAACGGCAGGTTTTGCTTTAGCAAAACCATCACTCCGTAACAAAGTTCTTATCATCCATTAGTTGAAAGCCTCCTTCAATTGAATAAAATTTAAAGCCAACAAAAAGATAATGCGAGGTTACGCATATGCAGGCTGGTTTTGGTGAGATAATTACCCCAGTTTGCTCATATAGGGTTTCCATTATGCTATAGCTTGTTTGGGAATACCGGGCTTTTTATGCTTCATTATATGCGGCAATACAGGAGGCATTTTTATGGGAATGTGTCTGATTACTTTGCCTGTTATAATTTTTATATGTGGGTGAGATCAATGCTATATACAATCATACTTATCTCCGTCACGTTTAGGATAGCCATTGTTGCTGAACACGTTCCGCTGTTATGCAATTATATTAAGCTAAACATGAGGGTTTTAAAACAATAGTATGGTATTTTGTTTGGAGGTAATCATACAAAGAGGAACAATTTTCGTATTATATAGTAACCTGTGATAATAATGAAAGGATGATTTATATGATGAAGTATTTTGAAAAAACACTTAATTTCGGCTTGGGACTGATAACTTATTCGGCAGAAAAGGTGGAAGCTCTGGTGAACGAGCTTGTTAAGCGTGGAGAAGTAGCTTCCGAGGATGCAAAAAGCCTTGCCAATGAGTTGATTGAAAAGGGAGAGACGCAAAGGGAGGCCATAAAAACATTTATTCATGAAGAGTTTTCAAAAATTTCAAACAGTATGAATGCCAATCGGAAGGCAGATTTTATAACAAAGGATGAAATAAGGCAGATGATTAGGGAAGAACTGGATAAACAGGAAAAACAGGACAAACAGGACAACGCTGAATAACAAGATGCTTTTGATCAAATTTCTGAGATCCCAACTTCTATAAGTGGGGGTTCCTTGTTAACGGGTCAAGGCTTGTGGTGCGTTCCGGTGGGCACGTACCTTTGTTCCCGCTTCGGTGGGGGCAGAGTCCCCCACCGAAGTTCCGATGTTCAGCTTTAGCTGAACGGGTTCACTTTTGCCGCACTAACGGAAAAAGAAAAATTTTCATTATATGAAAAGGGGGAGCACGGATGCTCTCCCTTTTCTATACTCTTTTAGAAAAAACCACGCAACAGCCAGAATAAGGGGCCAATGCGGTATCCGGGATAACGGTATATGGGTCTGTAGTATCCTGGATAATAAAATGGGCGTCTGCGGTAGGGATACCCCTGGTACGGGATTCTGTACGGACTCATACATATCAACTCCTTATTTTTATTCTTATATATTTTATGTCAATTAAAAAAATAAGTGACAAGCCTTAATAAAAGGCTTTTTTCTTTTCAGCAGACGTATCATCCGGTATAATGGTAATAGCATTGATAAAAGGAAGATTAAAAATGGAAAAAAGAATTGGCGTTATTGGAATTATAGTGGAAAATATGGATATCACAGGCAGGCTGAATGCGATTCTTCATGACTTTGCGGGACTTATTCTGGGCAGGATGGGCGTGCCGTACCGGGAAAGAAGCATAAGTGTTATCTCATTGATTATTGAAGGCACAACGGACGAAATCGGCGCTTTAACCGGAAAACTGGGCAATCTTCCGGGAGTGAATGTAAAAAGCGCACTGTCAAGGAACTGACTTCATTCATCCGAACCACCTTTACCTTGTTATAACAATCCTGAGTGAAATCATTCAGCTAAAGCTAATATCGGAGCTTCGGTGGGAGGCTCTACCTCCACCGAAGCGGGGGTCTTAGAAACTTGATAAATTACAACCTTGCAGGTGTAAAGTTTCCTGTTGATGTCACAGAGCTTCTTTACAAAAGGGCTTTTCCGTATTACAATTAAGGTTAATGATTTGATTGGGTTTATCAAATGTTCCAAAGATACCTGCCTCTATAGGCGGCCTATAAACAGGCATAAGTTAAGGAAGTGTGTTTTTAGCCCGGGAACAAAAAACATGAGGCAGCGGATAACTATGGGTAGGCTTGATAATAATATCCGAATATGCCTTTTACCAATAAAAATTTAGCCGGGTTGACAGTAAAACGTAAGACAGACTACCGGGCGAAACCCAAAGGATGGACATCGTGGATAGATATTTAATTCCCTTTAATACAAACAGTATACCGGTGGAGCACTATGACGCAGTCATTATAGGAAGCGGTATAGCGGGCGTTTATACAGCCCTTCAGATGGACAGTAATGTAAATGTTGCTATTGTTACAAAAGAAACTTTGAATATAAGCAATTCAGTTCTTGCTCAGGGCGGAATTGCAGTCTCTTTGGACAAGGAAGATTCACCTGCGTACCATTTCAAGGATACCCTGTATGCCGGGGCCGGGCTTTGCGATGAAGAAATCGTCTGGGCTCTTGTGAATGAGGCTGCGGAAAATATAGATATTCTATGCCGTTATGGAGTTAATTTTGACAAGGCCGAAAATCAGCAGCTGGCACTTTCCCGTGAAGCGGCCCACAGTAAAAACCGGATTATCCATACAGGTGACGCAACCGGAAAAGAAGTATGTGACACATTAATCCGGGCGGTATTGCAATTAAATAACGTAAAAATCCGTGAAAGAAATTTTGCTATTGATATAGTAACACAGCAAAACCAATGCCGAGGCCTTCTTGTTTATGATGAAGATGCCGGAGAAAATCGGCTGCTTGTCTCTGATGTTGTTATTTGCGCTTCAGGAGGCTTCGGTCAGCTGTATCAGTATACCACAAACCCGCCGGTATCCACCGGGGATGGAACGGCACTGGCATTTCGGGCTGGCTGCAAGCTTATGGATCTTGAATTTGTACAATTCCATCCGACAGTCCTATACCACTCTGAAAACCAGTCGTTTTTGATTTCCGAAGCGGTGAGAGGCGAGGGGGCCTTTCTTATAAGTTCTTCGGGAGAACATTTTATGTCAAACTACCATGAGATGGCAGAGCTCGCTCCCAGAGATGTTGTTTCAAGGGCAATCTTCGAGGAAATTCAAAAAACCGGTTCAACTCACGTATTCCTGGATATTTCGCACAAAGATGCCGGATATATAAAAAACCGGTTCCCTAATATATACAAAACCTGTATAGAATATGGAATTGATATTACTAAGGATAAGGTTCCTGTGGCTCCCGCAGAGCATTATTGTATGGGAGGCATAAAAACGGATGCCTTTGGAAGGACAGAAATACTCGGTTTTTACGCTTGCGGGGAGGCTGCCTGCAACGGCATTCACGGTGCCAACAGGCTGGCGAGCAATTCACTTTTGGAAGGGCTTGTTTTTGGAAAGAGGATTGGTATGGAAGTAAGCCGTCAGGTACTAAGCAACAGGGGGAAAACTGCAGCTGTACCTATTCATATTGAATTACCGGAAAAGAATGCCATACTGCTTATTAATGCAGATGCGTTAAAAGCGCACCTTCGAAAACTGATGAGCCAAAATGTAGGTATTATTCGTAGTGAAAACAAGCTTCAGGAAGCAATGGGGCAGATTTTGGAGATGAAGGAACAAATTTTTGGCAAAAAGCTGTCCTCTATTCAGCAGTTGGAATTCGTCAATATGCTTACCATTTCGGAATTGGTGATCAAATCGGCATTAATGCGGACTGAAAGCCGTGGCGCCCACTATAGGATCGATTACCCCCATACTGATGATATCAACTGGAAACACAACGTTATCCTGTAGCGATCCCGGCATACAAAATCTTCTTTTATTTGTCATAGTATAACAGGAATTCAGAGTAACTTTTATAGAAACAATACTTGAAATGATGGAAAAGGAGGAGTATTTCATGGATACATGGATGGTCAGGGAAATATTGGAGAGAGCTTTCCGGGAAGATATGCCCATGGGTGATATTACAACAGAGTGCACTGTTCCTGAAGATGAAATTTCCAGAGCCTTTTTTGTTGTTAAGCAGGAGGGTGTAATAGCAGGCCTGGATGTATGTATGGAAGCGTTCAAAATGCTGGATCCGGAAGTGAAGCTGAAGCCCCTTGTACGGGATGGGGATTTTGTTGAAAACGGGACAAGGATCCTATCCGTAGAAGGCAACAGCAGAGCACTTTTAAAGGCAGAAAGAACCGCCCTTAACATTTTGCAGCGCTTAAGCGGAATAGCGACAATAACACGTCTGTGTATTGAAAAAATCATTGGGTACAATGTCAGGGTGGTGGATACGCGAAAAACAACCCCCGGTCTTCGCATACTGGAGAAATATGCGGTCAGGGCAGGAGGGGGCAGTAACCACAGGTTTTCCCTTTCTGATGGTGTACTTATCAAGGATAATCATATAAAAGCCGCAGGCGGGATAAGCAAGGCTGTGAAAGCCGCACGGTCATCCATACCGCATACCGTGAAGATAGAGGTTGAAGCCGAAACACTTGAGCAGGTGCAGGAATCGCTTGACAGCGGTGCGGATATTATAATGTTGGATAATATGACGACTCAGCTTATGAAACAGGCAGTTGAACTGGTTAAAGGCAGGGCGCTGACAGAGGCTTCAGGAAACATTACCCCGGAAACAATTCAGAAAACAGCCTCTACAGGTGTAGATATCATTTCAATCGGAGCATTGACGCATTCGGTAAAGGCTATGGACATCAGTATGAAGTTCGAGTAAACAGCGGTTTTCGTCATTTATTGTTGAATTTTGTCAATGCATGACATGAAGTTAGGTTGTATTGACATCTTGTGGACAAAACAAAAAAGTATCCACAGAAAAATTATTTATATGAACACAGAAAAAGTGACATATTGTAAATGCATTGGTATTAGATGGTTTCAAGGTATTTTTACATAAAAAATATATCCACAGGCCTGTGGATATATTTTAACTTTTCGGCCTGCTTCAAGCATTTCACAGTTGTTAATAAAAATCATGCACAACAAGCCGTGGTATAGAATGCAGGGTCACTTTCTTTTTAGGGGATAGGGCTGGTTATTTGTCAGAAAATGCAGAATTTCTTCAAAAACGGGAGTAAAAAAAAGAATTTGCCTGTGACGGCTTCCTCCGCTGATTGGATTTAAAATTATTGATCCAAGATCCAAAGGTTCAGAGCCAATCCTGTAAATCTTTGTATCAATATTCCAGGAATTGAGCATGGAACTGGGAAGGGGAATAACTTCATCATTTTCCAGCGCGATATTGACCACCTGGATATTGTGATTAAGCCCTTTGTTAATGGCGTTTGGAAATATAGAGGTATAAAGTTTGCCGGTAGGATGTAATTCCTCGAGAAAAGGTGAATTTAGTATTTTTGCTCCGGCTTCGGCCCAGGGTGTCCCATGATGCGGAACGTTGATAAAAATAATTTTATTAACATTAGGATTTTTAATATAGGAATGGCGGGAGGTATAATATCTTGCTACCAGACCTCCCAGGCTATGAGCCACAAGATCTGTTTTTTCCGCAAAAACTCCCTCTGCCTTTAAATCCGATATTTGTCCGCAAATAGCTTTATAAAGTGATTCTGCCATTGTTTCCAAATCACTGTTTGTGTCATAGTCAACGGTATAAACACGGAATCCGTTTTCTTGAAGATAGTTTTTCAGTGGAATCATGGACTCAGAACTGTCCTGAAAACCATGTATAAGAATAACCGGTGGAGCGGACAGCTTTGCATCCCATTTGACAGGGATGCTTTTTTTTGAGTTCAGGATAACGGAAACAGGTATTTCCCTCATATCGGCCGGTTCGTCAACAGGTTTAATAATCCCATCCGGGTATATACTGATAATAACCCTTCCGTTTTTATCGGTAAAAGGATATTTGGGATTCACTTCCCCTGAAAAATTTATAGTACTTACTCGAATCATAGAGTAAGGTACGGGGTTGTGATTTAAGTCATTAAGTGTTATATCAAGCAATATCGGTGAATTGCCGTCGGCGCAGATTGACGTGTATCCTTCCGGAAAAACCTTCAGGGTCATAACAAGACTATCCGGAGGAGCAAGCAAAAGAGCTGCTTTTGCTTTAAAGAACCCTGTTGGAAGTTCAATAGCAGAAAAAGCAATCAGACAGATTAAGATTTTGATCCATATTTTTTTACGTGAATTTTTCATATGTCACCCTTTTTTAGTCCTGGTATTCGGTAAAATATCCTGAAGATTACGAGTTTCAGACTACTATAATAGGTTTTACAGTTTGTGTTAAAACATTCATCAGCAGTTTTAATCAACATTCTTTCAAAAAACTAAAGAATGTGTATTTGTATTTAAGTCAAAGGATAAACTATATGTGAAAACTGAAAGGAGATGAAAACATGAAAGTGCGTGATGTAATGACAAAATCCGTAGCAACCATTCGTCCGGATGCTACTATTAAAGATGCGGCACAAATGATGCAGCAGCATAATGTAGGTTCAATACCGGTTGTTGATTCAAACGGCTTGCAGGGAATTGTTACCGACAGGGATATTGTGCTAAGAAACATTGCTTCGGGACAGGATCCGATGTCCACTCCGGTAAAAAATATTATGACATCACAGATAACAACCGTAACCCCGGAGGAGGATGTACACGCCATTTCGCAAATGATGGCATCGAGGCAGATCAGGAGGGTACCCGTTATTGAGAATCAGAAGCTGGTTGGAATGGTTTCGCTGGGAGATATTGCAACAACCGGAAAGACAAATATGGAAGCATCAGAAGCTCTGACGGAGATCAGCAAACCGTCAAAACCTTTGAATACTATTGCATCCAAATAATTACACGCATATATTCCGGGGTTGAGGCAAAAATATCATTGTACGCTTAAGAGTTTGAGCAATCATATCGTAAAGCCTCTCTGTGAGGCGTTGAGGAGGGATATCATGAGCAGGCGGAACGGCATCATGTCAGAACACCTCAAGGAAGAAATTGCAAAAGAACTCGGTGTGTATAATATTGTTAAAAATGACGGCTGGGGATCCGTATCCTCCAGAAACTGTGGAAATATGGTGAAAAAGGCCATTGAGATGGCCAACCGTAATTCCTTATAGCATCGTCATGAATTACTGCAAAATCGGATTTTCAGATCGCTGAACCGGCTTTTTAATAAAAAGTTTTTTCAGACAAACTGAATCCCTGGCTCTGCAAAGCTGTAATAAGTTCTTGCAGAATGAAAACAAAGTATTAAAATTTGTATTCATGAAGCCGTATGTTTTTGCAACGCAGGCAATCAGTTGATATAACCGGGATAAAACTTTTAGGCGTACTTTATGAAAGAGCATGGCCCCATGCTCTTTCTTCGTATGTCCAGGATGCCGCAAACTACCGTATTTGGGGTATTGACAACTCTTTTGCCACCGTGTTATACTTACATAGCAAAAATTACGGAGAGATGGTCGAGTTGGTTTAAGGCACCGGTCTTGAAAACCGGCGTGGGTTTTCGCCCACCCTGGGTTCGAATCCCAGTCTCTCCGCCAGATTTAAATAATAAATACTTTGACACGGAGAAGTACTCAAGCTGGTCGAAGAGGCGCCCCTGCTAAGGGTGTAGGTCGTTAACGCGGCGCGAGGGTTCGAATCCCTCCTTCTCCGCCAAGATATTTTGTCGAAAGAAGTCGATTGCTGTTGCGGTTGGCTTCTTTGTATTTATATGGTAAAATGCAGATGTATTTTTATATATTATGTATTAGTTTGATTTTGCGAACTTATTATTCTTTGTGAGCCAATTACGGGGGAATATAGAAGGATGTATGAATTATCAATAAACAGTTATTCTAAAGCAATACCTTTTATAAATAATATTGCGGACGAAATTGTATATGTACGTTCTGTTGTTGAAAAAATGCAAAAGGGAACAATTTATGTTGACGATATTGTAAACCCTAATGTCTGTTTAATCCATCATTATTGTGGTCTTGGATTCTTGGCTGGAACCACTGAGATTAAATCTTT
>Ga0334888_1005649_pt1 | contig 10366 bp, 10 predicted proteins | sample GraSluR1_MG_FD_207227 | JGI IMG/M metagenome (GOLD analysis project Ga0334888, IMG submission 207227) | Sludge microbial communities from methane-producing bioreactor in Wageningen University, Netherlands - Granular Sludge_3_08-R1 | ecosystem: Engineered > Bioreactor > Anaerobic > Unclassified ...
GGAACAATACCCTCTTCAACAGCAGACCTTGTAGCAGAAAGAGCATCCTCAACTCTGGCTTTTTTCTCTTTAAGTTCAACTTCTGTAGCTGCACCAACATTGATAACAGCAACTCCGCCTGCCAGTTTTGCTTTTCTTTCCTGAAGTTTTTCTATATCATATTCAGAAGTTGAATCTTCAATATGCTTCTGGATCTGTGCAATTCTTCCCTGAACTTCTTTCTGAACTCCTGCACCTTCGATAATTGTGGTGTTATCTTTATCTACAATTATCTTTTTCGCTCTTCCAAGCATCTCAAGTGTTGTATTTTCAAGCTTCATGCCAAGATCTTCAGAAACAACCTGACCACCTGTAATTATGGCTATATCTTCAAGCATTGCTTTTCTTCTGTCGCCAAAACCGGGAGCTTTTACAGCAACACAGTTAATAGTCTTTCTAAGGGTATTTACAACTATAGTTGCAAGGGCTTCCCCCTCCACTTCTTCAGCGATTATAAGAAGCGGCTTACCTGACTGGGCAACCTTCTCAAGAACAGGGAGGAGATCTTTCATAGTAGAAACTTTCTTGTCATGTATAAGGAGGTATGCATCTTCAAGAACAGCCTGCATTGCCTCAGGATCATTTGCCATATATGGAGAAATATACCCTCTGTCAAACTGCATACCCTCAACTACATCAAGGGATGTTTCAATTGATTTGGCTTCTTCAACAGTAATAACACCATCCTTGCCGACTTTATCCATAGCATCTGCTATAAGATTCCCTATTTCAAAATCATTATTTGCAGAAATTGCAGCTACCTGAGCAATTTCCTTCTTATCTTTAATTTCCCTCGAAACTGAAGCAACATAGTTTACTGCACCTTCAACAGCTTTGTCAATCCCCCTTTTAAGATCCATGGGATTTGCACCTGCTGTTACATTCTTCAGGCACTCTCTATATATGGCTGATGCCAGTATAGTTGCTGTTGTTGTGCCATCACCTGCAATATCATTAGTTCTGATGGCAACTTCCTTAACCATCTGAGCGCCCATATTTTCAAAAGCATCATCAAGTTCAATCTCTCTTGCAACTGTAACACCATCTTTTGTAACAGTGGGAGATCCGAATTTCTTATCTATTGCAACATTTCTTCCACGCGGTCCAAGTGTAACCTGTACTGCATCTGCAAGTTTAACAACACCGTCAAGTATTGCTTTTCTAGCTTCATCATTATACTTTAATATCTTTGCCATTTTCTTTCCCTTCTTTTAATTTTTTAATTCAGAATAATTCGTTATTCAATAACAGCAAGAATATCATGCTCATTGAGGAGAAGATACTCATTGTCTTCAAATTTAACTTCAGTACCTGCATACTTGCCGAAAAGAACTTTATCTCCAGCCTTAACTCTCATGGGAACCAGATCCTTTCCATCAAGACGTCCTTCACCTGTAGCAACAATTTTACCTCTTTGAGGTTTTTCTTTTGCTGTATCAGGAACATAGAGAGAACCCACCTTTCCGAAATCTTCTTCAATGAGTTCCACTAAAACTCTGTCACCTATTGGTCTTATAGCCACACTAGCCTCCTTATGAATCTTTATAATTTAATAGTTTATTTTTACTTATTTTTGAAAATATTTGTATTGTTAGCACTCGTCTTAATGAGTGCTAACAATACAAATATACAAAACGGGTTTAATATTTCAAGCCAAATTTTAAAAAAATTATTCAATCGGAGAGATTTTTGATGAAATTCAGCTTTTAAGAAGGTAATCCGATTTTCCGCCCCTCTTTTCAATAACCCTGCAGTCCTCAATAATCATGTCCTTATCTACTGCCTTGCACATATCATAGACAGTCAATGCTGCAACAGAAGCTGCTGAAAGGGCTTCCATTTCCGCACCTGTTTTACCGCTCATCCTTATTTCCGAAAAAATTCTAATGCCGCTATTTTCTTTATCTACATTTATATCAACACCTGCAAAATTGATCTGCAAAGGGTGACACATGGGGATAAGCTCAGGGGTTTTTTTAGCAGCCATAATTCCTGATATTCTTGCAACTTCAAGAATATCACCCTTAGGCATAAGCTTCTTCTCTATAAGCTCTACTGTTTTTATATCCATCCGCACAAAAGCTGTAGCCCTGGCTAATCTTTCAGTAACCGGCTTAGAGGAGACATCTACCATCACTGCTCTGCCGCTGCTGTCATAATGAGAAAATTCAGACATAAATACCAACCTGTTAAAAAATTTATAGCCCATTCATGAATGCAGGGAAGAAAAGAAAATCTCAACAAATTCTTTTCCCCCTGTCCCCCAGTGGGGGCACGAGTTAATTATTATTACTTTGTAAATTAAATTTTTATAATTTCTACAACTATTTTATTATTATTTGATACTTTAAGTCATCAACTCACTCAAGTGTTTCTTTTACGTGCCCCCTCCGGGGGGCATGGAGCTGACCCTAATCAAAGAAAAAGCCCTGAAATGTCAGGGCATATCAAAGTACTACTGGTTAAATATGACACAATAATAGCCAGATTATTTTAATCTATCAACAAAATTTTTAATCAATCCCCAGATAATATAAGCTGAAACTACTACAAAAATTGCCCATGCTTTAAAAAATATTAAAAGAGATATAATAATTAGGGGTGTTATTATTCTGGCTGGAATCCCTTTTTTCCATAGATCTGAAAAAAGCTTATTATAATCGACTTCAGAAACCATAAGATATGCTGCAAAAAGATAAATTGCAGTATAGACATATAAAGGGAAAACAAGGGTCACTTCACCAAAAAAAAGCTGATCAGAAACAAGAACCGCTGAAATTGAACCTATAAGAACACCTGCAGCAGGGGAAGGGAGACCGGTAAAACTCTGGCCCGACTCTTCACAATTAAACCTTGCAAGCCTGTAAACTGCACAAACTGGAAATACAGCAGCTATCATGATCCCGAGACCGATGATGTTGAAATACTCCGGATATTTATATAAATATGAATGATATGCAAGTACACCCGGAGCAACCCCGTAAGCAACCGCGTCAGCAAGCGAATCAAGCTGCATCCCCAGTTCACTCTCTACCTTCAATGCCCTTGCTATTGCTCCGTCAAACATATCAAATATGCTTGCCACAAATATAAGCACCCCGGCAATGATAAGATAGTCCACATTTCCAAGGAGAGGGTCATATTTTGAAGAAAATAATATTGATATAAAGCCCATTACCATATTCGCCATAGTAAAAATGGCTGGTATTACTGATTTCTTTTTCCCCATAAATTAACCTGTTCTGCTCCCGCAATAATATAAAATTAGCATATTATAAACTCAATGAATAAATTATGTCAAGACAAATTAAAATAGTATTCTAAATGGCTTGCGGACAATTTTCAGCACTTCTCTTTCATCTTTTTAATAATTTTTTCACCGTTTTCAATTTTTAAAACCAATCTGTCATATAAAACAGGGTCCCCCCCCCCTATAGATGCTGAATAATTGAGAAGAATAAGAGCATGCTTCAGGTCTTTTAAATTTTTCTCCTGCGCAATAAAATCACCACAGTCATCAGATTCAACTACAGTAATTGTCCTATAATATCTTTCAGCAATCTCCTCATACTCTTTTATCAGCTCCTCCTTAATCCGGCTCAGATGCTCTTTGTATATTATTTTCTCTTCATTTACTTCAGCAATTTTTCCCGGACCGCCCTGTACAATTATTTTATATAATCTTTTAGATTCATCGTAATTTCCGGAATTAATCTCCTTAATAAAGATATCTGAGGGATCTTCATATATAGAAGAGACTCCGATAAGAGCAACAATAAATGACACCATAATTGCCCCAAGAGCAAAGCTTGTGCCAATCTTCTTTTTAACCCGCATATAAACAACAAAGGACGGCACAATGACTATAAATATAATCTTTATAATATTTTTAGATAATTCGACCCAGTTTTCCATATCAGAATTCTGTCCTTAACATATTTTTTTTATTTCTGCGCTCAATTGCAAAATCAATAAGCTTTTCAAGAAGAGCGGTGTAATTTAAACCTGAGCGCTCCCAGAGTTTAGGGTACATGCTGATGCTGGTAAATCCCGGGATGGTATTGATTTCATTGAGATAATATTTCCCGGTTAAAATATCAATAAAAAAGTCAATCCTGGCCATCCCTGAACAGTTCAATGCCCTGTACGCTTTTACAGCAGATTGAGACATGTCTGATGCAGTTTCAGAATCAATATGCGCAGGAATAATCAGTTCCGCACCTTCTGAATCGAGATACTTTGCTTCGTATGAGTAGAATTCATGTTTCGGCTTTATCTCACCCGGAAGTGAAACTGCAGGATTATCATTGCCAAGTACTGAAAACTCAATCTCCCTTGCATTTATCCCCTCTTCTACAAGAAGGGCAGTGTCCCAGGAAAAAGCCTCATTCATGGCTGCTGCTATTGATTCTTTATCCTTCACTTTAGTGATACCGACAGATGAACCTGCACTGCATGGCTTGACAAATATGGGGAATTGAAAGCGTGAACATATCTCTTCAATCAGCCTTTCAGGAAAACCTGTCCATTCATCTTTACCATACTTAACCCATGGCACAACAGGTACCCCCGCATCACGGAGGAGTCTTTTAGCAATATCCTTATCCATACCCACAGCAGAACCGGCAACATCTGCACCCGCATATGGAACCATTGCAAGCTCCAGAAGTCCCTGGAGAGTACCATCCTCACAGAATGTCCCGTGAACTACAGGGAAAACAACATCAACCGAAACCTCTTTACCCGATTCTGTATTATACAAATAGAGCTTACCATCACGCTGAAAATGATTAACCAGCCAGTTTCCGCTTTTTTTCAAAGCAAGAACTTTACCGAATGCTTTGTCCTCAATTATTTCCGGCAGATCCTGTACATACCACCTGCCGTCACAATCTATACCGATTGCAGTCACTTCAAATTTTGACCTGTCAAGATAGCTCACTACAGAGGCGGCCGAACATTTAGAAACATCATGCTCACCCGACCTCCCTCCATATAAAACACCTACTTTAATCATTATAAAACCCGGTTATATTATTCTGCTTCAACAAATTCTTTATGAAGAAGTTTTGTGGCAAGCTCGGAATAGATTGAATCTATAACACATGATATCCCGATTTCCGAAGTGGATATCATTTCAATATTGATATTCTGCCCCGACAGGATTTCAAAAATTTTCCCTGCAACTCCGTAAGAGGAAAGCATCCCCACGCCAACTGCTGAAACTATGGCAATATTATCCTTATATTCAACAGAGGATCCCCCCAGTGTTTCATTAAGCCTCTTGCATATGCTGATGGTATTATCAAGATCATCTTTCTTTACTGTAAAGGATATAGACGCAAGGTTATCATAACCTGTGGACTGGACAATCATATTTACATAGATCCTGTTCTGTCCCAGCTCATTAAATATTCTCGCTGCTATTCCGGGGCTGTCAGGAATTTCCCGTATTGTAACCTTAGCCTCATCCTGCTTTGCTGTAATTCCGCTTATAACAAATTTTTCCACCATCTCCTCCATGGGCATAAGAATAGTACCCTCATCCAAAGAATAACTCGATCTTACGTGCAGTCTTACATTATATTTCTTGGCAAATTCTACCGATCTGGAATGGAGCACCCCTGCTCCAAGCCTTGCAAGCTCAAGCATCTCATCATAGCTTACTTCATTAAGCTTTCTCGGTTTTTCTATTATCCTGGGGTCTGCTGTATAAACACCGTCAACATCAGTGTATATTTCACAATCCCTGGTATTCAGTACTGCAGCAAGTGCTACAGCAGAGGTATCGGAGCCGCCCCGGCCGAGAGTAGTAATATTATCATCATCATCAACACCCTGGAAACCGGCAACAATAACAACTTTATTTTCAGATAGCGATTTTAAAATTCTATCAGTGGATATTCCTGCAATTTTTGCATTGGAGAAATTGCCGTCAGTTTTAAGCCTTATCTGCGATCCTGTATAGGAAATCGCATCAACCCCTATTGCATGGAGTGCAATAGCAAGGAGTGCTGTTGACACCTGCTCTCCGGTTGAAAGGAGCATATCCATCTCTCTTCTGCTGGGGCTGCTGTTTATCTCTTTTGCAAGATCAATTAGTACATCTGTTGTTTTCCCCATTGCGGAAACTACAACTACCACTGAGTAATCTCTATCTGTGTAGCTTTTAATCCTTTCTGCTACAGCTTTAATTCTTTCAGGGTCCTTTACTGAGGTACCCCCGAATTTTTGTACTATTATTTTTTTATCTGGCATATATATTTTGTCCTGAATATGTTTATCAACATTTAATAATAAATATTTATTAATTCTTAACTTCATTTTAATTTACTATTGCTTCTCCTCCAATATTTACGATGACATTAACATCAATCTCTGTAAAAGGTGAAGCAGGACTTCCATGAAAAAGTTCACCATAGCCCGGTTTGTTTGCTCTATACACTTTATAAACACCTGGAGGGACGTTGCGAAAAACAATAGGATTTGAACCATCAATTGGGCTTGATCCATATTTGACAAATGGAGCAATCTTAAAATTCTCAACTGAAGCTTCATAGGTATCCCATGCAGCACTATATGCTTCATAATGTGCTACAGGTGACAATATATCCCAATCATCTATACCCTCAAATTTTTCCTTCCAGTCATATTTATATTTTTCATATTTTAAATAATAATCAAGAACTGCTTCTATGTGATTACCCGGATATTTAGGAGGCAGAGGTAAATCATATTCGTTTGCATCCCTTAAATTCATGCCTGTATCTGTTATAAAATAATCAGTAATAACCTCCGACTCAGGAATCATTATAATGTACTGATTAGTTACACCATTAACATGAACTTCTCCTGTCTTCCCCGGAACATAAGCCCTTGCAACTGCGTGGATATTTCTACCTATATCATCCTCACCAGCCCTTACATCGCGAAGCCAGTCAGAGAGGGCATAGTAATGGCTCACCTTAAAGAGCCCTTCTGAATAGAAGGGGTACTCATATTTTTTAACAAAATTCTTTATCACAAAACGTATCTCAAGTACTGTCTCAGGATCATATCTGCTGTAATCAAGTCCGCCGATTATAGGAACCTCAAGAGGGAATATCCTTAAAATATCTGCAGCTTCAAGCCTTAAGCTGTCCCAATATGAGTTAACCATAAGCTGATTAAAGTCGAAACCATTAACACTTTTCTCATGAAATAGTACTTCACCTTCCTTATCCCAGACAAATCCCGATCCTGATGATCTGTAAATCTGCGCCTTATCAAAAACCATTTTTCTTATATAGACCTGAACTGTATCATATCTCCCTTCAGGTGGGTCGTCATTCTTCAGCACAACTCCATCTCCATTAAAAAATGGAACATCTATGCCCGTACCTCCAAGATCAAACTTAAAGACCTGTCTGTAATTAGCAAACTTCTTGCCGCCCAGGCGAAGTTCAGCGATATCGAGCATAAACTCAGTTGGCGGTACCATATTCCCATCTGACCCGGGATGATTAACAACCGAATCGTCTTCCATTGGCAATACATTAGGATTAGCCGAACTGTTTAAATTTGTTGTTCCCTCACTCTCAAGGGTCCCCTTTATCACAACCTTCAGTCTATTCGTTGCCATCTCTGTAAATACAGGTTCATCACCGCACCCTGCAAAAAATGCGATTACCATAAGCGAGGCTATATAAAATTTTAATTTTTTCATCATATCAGCAAACACCATTTATAGATTCAGATTAAGATAAAGTGAAATACCGGCATTTATCACATGCCCGTTATTCTTTGATCCGTCAATATGCCCTTCATAGATAAAGAGATAATCTATTCTAAGCGCTATATTGGCCATCTGCCCTGCAGGGAAAGAAATCTCCAGGCCTGTGCTGAGCATGGGATCCCACTGCCTTATATCATCCGGCTCCATATAAACATGACAGAATCCGCCCCCCCCTTTTATCTGCATCCTTACAGGAAGATCAATGGGGAGGAGATAAACAAGATCCATATAAGCAGGGATAAGCCTTAAAGAATCTACCCCCCTGGAATTGTAATCCTGGTAGGAGGTTTCAAATCCTATCTTCAGTTCATCAATGGGTGTATTATATCTGAAAAAAGCCCCGGCACCCAGTGCCGGCTCCAGGGTTTCACCTGTTTCGAACATAGGTGTTAAAGGCCCGAACCAGATTCCAAGCTGCGGTCTGTTAAAATATCTTTTTCTGGAAGCAGAGGCAAAAAGATCAGCAGTAATAAAAAATATAAGCAGAGTTACAAAAAATATAATACCTTTTCTCTTCATTTTTCCCCGACTAAATCACTTTTTTAAAATCAGTGCTAATAATTATTTTTTCATTTAAAACCAGTGTTAATTCCTTAACTTTTATTTGAATTAAAATGCTCTAATATCGGGACTGTCTCAAAAGTCGGATTCTCAGGGATTTGTCATTCCGGTTTTGCAACTTCATTTATTGCAAATACCGGAATCTCCTGATTGAATCAGACCTGAGAGATACCGGCATTTCGCTTCGCTACAGCCGGTATGACAAAAAATTACTTTTTGGACAACCCCGATATAAAATTGTTTATTTTTCACTAAAATATATTTTCAGGAATCAACATTAAAACAGATTATTTTTGACCATAAGGCCTATATGTCAATAATTAAAATGCGGAAACATAATTATCAAGAGGGGGGTCATAAAAAACCTGATTAAGGTAAAGACCGTGTGGGGGTGCTGTATAACCGCTGTATTCCCTGTTCCTTGCTGCAATAACCTCTTTAATGAATGATGGATCTTTTCCTTCCTTATTCATGGTAATTATTGTCCCGATTATAATCCGTATCATATTATGCAGAAAAGCGTTTGCACATATTTTAATAGAGATGATTTCATCCCGTTTTGTTACATCAATTGATTCAATTTTCCGGACTGTACCATTTTCAAGAGATATTTTTTTGCAGAAAGAAGCAAAATCCATTTCACCCGGAAGATATTGAGTCACATCCCTCACATAGCTGCAGCTCAGGGGCGTACTTACCCATAATGCACGGTATGCCATAAATGGAGATCGAAGCGGCGAGCAGTAAATGCGGTAAATATACTCCCTCTTTATAGCAGTAAATCTTGAATGGAAATCATTATCTACAATATATGCATTCTTTACTGAAATATCAGACGGCAGAATCCCGTTAAGACCAATGCACAACCTCTGCAGATCTATATTGTTAACAAGATCAAAGTGAATAACCTGCCCCAGAGCATGAACACCTGAGTCAGTTCTGCCGGAAGCTGATACCCTTATCCTCTCCTTTGTTAAAATTTCGATCCCCTTTTCAATTTCACCCTGTACAGTTCTCCCTCTATCCTGAACCTGCCATCCGTTAAAAAATGTTCCATCATAGTGGACAAGAAGCGCGTATCTTGTCAAGCCTCACCCTCCTCTTCCCACTTTTTAACAGTCTCATTGATTTTTTCATAGAGGTGTCGTGTTTTTTCAAGAAGGTCGCTGGGAGTTGCCTTTGAAGACTTGCCCATACCGAAAAGTCTGCTCAGATATTTTTTACTTGTCTGGAAATTCTCAATCTTTTTTTGAGGGTCCTTCTCTCTTGCTCCGAATTTCAAAGTAAGAATTGCTGATACATAAAGAATTCCTTCATATCCCCAGTTTTTGTCAGAATCGGGCCCCATATTCCCCGCAGCATCCGCAGGCTCCCCGCCGCTCTGAATAAGCTCAAGTACTTCGAAATAGTATTCATATGCTTTTTTGTAGAAGAAGAGAGACATCTTTTTATACGGCTTATCAGGATAAATCGCGGCAAGATCGCCAAAAAGCCATGCCCCGCGTATAGATGAAACCGCTTTCTTGAAAGTAGGCGCCACCTGCTTCCTTCTCAGATTATAGCAGTCAACCGCGAGCATAAAAGAAGCTGCCCCCATCATAAGATCCCTGTCGTCATTAAAATTCAATTCACCAAAAAACTTTGCTACAGCGTTTTTCCTGGCAGGCGAGGCTTCCATAAGCTTTGCAGCTTCGCTGTCTGTTACATCTTCAAAATCCTTCGGATATCCGGTATAATAACATGCGGGGCAGACATTGAGCATATAAACAAGGGGGTAAACCTTTCCAAACTTCTTGCTCTCCTTATATTCACGCCTTAACTCATCAGTAATCCTTTCTGCAATGAGTCTCCCCCCTCCTGTAAACATCTCTTCACGATAAAACTGATTCCTGCACACAGGGCATATTGTAGGATTCTTCTGCCTGAAAGATATTTTTTTGCTGTTTTCCATTTTCTACTCCCCTGATCCTAAACGCAGCATACATAATGACC
>Ga0334888_1005659_pt1 | contig 10353 bp, 12 predicted proteins | sample GraSluR1_MG_FD_207227 | JGI IMG/M metagenome (GOLD analysis project Ga0334888, IMG submission 207227) | Sludge microbial communities from methane-producing bioreactor in Wageningen University, Netherlands - Granular Sludge_3_08-R1 | ecosystem: Engineered > Bioreactor > Anaerobic > Unclassified ...
AATTACTTAAAATTAAAGGTTTATTAGCTACTCAACTTAATATAGTTAACGAACTTCAGCATGTTTATGAATCTCAGGGAATTGGCATTAATGATCGACATTTTGAGACCATTGTTAGAAAAATGGGTGACAAGGTAAAAGTTAAAGACGCTGGAGATACCACTTTATTAACTGGAGAAGTAGTTGTGAAAAGCAACTTTTTAGATGTGAATGACGAAGTTATGGCTGCTGGTGGTGAGCCAGCTGTGGCAGAGGTTTTGTTACTTGGTATTACCAGAAGTGCGTTATTTACAGATTCTTGGTTGTCAGCAGCATCATTCCAGCACACTAAGCGTATTTTAACCACAGCTGCTTTTAATGGCAGTATTGATTACTTAGAGGGATTAAAGGAAAATGTAATCATTGGTCGATTGATCCCAACTACAAAGGAGAGGGCTGAAATTGAAGCCTAGTTTTTTTAGCAAACTGGTAGAAAAATTAATGCTGAAAAAAAATAGTCGACATGATACAATCTGGGTTCTATAAAATATGCCAACAATTAATCAGTTAATACGAAAAGGCCGGTCTCGAAAAAAGAAGGCAGTTAAAGCAACAGCTTTAAGAAAAAATTTTAATTCGGAAACAGGCCAAACCACTCAAGGCTTTAATCCTCAAAAGAGGGGTGTGTGTACTGTGGTTAAAACCATGACTCCTAAAAAACCAAACTCTGCCTTAAGGAAAGTGGCAAGAGTTAGATTATCAAATAAAGTTGAGGTTACTGCTTACATTCCAGGAGAAGGTCATAATTTAGCTGAGCATAGTATTGTTTTAGTTAGAGGGGGTAGAGTTCAGGATCTCCCGGGAGTTAAATATCATATTATCAGAGGGGTTTATGATTGCGCTGGAGTGGAAAATAGAAAATCAAGCAGAAGTAAATATGGCGTAAAGAAGTCGTAAATTAAGGGTATTTAAATTTTAATTAAACAAGAACATGCGTACTAAAAAAAATTATACTAGAGCTGTTGAACCTGATGCAAAACACCAATCAGTCTTGGTTAATAAGTTGATTAATAGAGTTATGAAACAGGGAAAAAAAACGATTGCCATGAAGCATGTTTATTCAGCTATAGATACTGTTACAAAAAAAACTAAAAAAAAGCCTCAAGAGCTGATGGAGGAGTTGGTTGAGAGAATATCTCCTAAAGTGGAAGTGAGAACAAGAAGGGTTGGTGGTGCCTCTTATCAAGTTCCAGTGTCTGTTAAACCTCGCAGGGCTACTTCTTTAGCTATCCGTTGGTTAGTGACAGAAGCTGCTAAAAAACCTAATGATAAATACCATACTTATGGAGAAAAATTAGCAGCAGAGATGATGGATGCACTCAACAATGAAGGAGGGGCAATAGAAAAGAAAAATAATGCCCATCGAATGGCAGAAGCTAACAAAGCTTTTGCTCACTTCAAGTGGTAGAGACAATGAGCCTCGGAAGATAGAGTTTAATTTTAAAGATTTTTGATGAATTTCCAAAGTTTGAGACTAAAATAAAGGAAAAATTATGTCTGAAAAAAAATCATATCATAAACAAGTGCCTCTAAACCGAGTGAGAAATATCGGGATTATCGCCCATATTGACGCCGGTAAAACCACTACCACCGAAAGAATTCTATTTTATACAGGAAAAAGTTATAAGATTGGCGAGGTTGACGCTGGTGAAGCAACCATGGACTGGATGGAACAGGAACAAGAAAGAGGTATTACTATTCAGTCAGCTGCCACTACCACTTTTTGGCAACAATATTTTGATTCCCATTTACCAAAATCAGACTATAGAATTAATATTATTGATACGCCTGGACACGTTGACTTTACTGCTGAGGTAGAGCGATCATTAAGAGTTTTAGATGGTGGAGTCACTGTTTTAGATGCTAGTGAAGGGGTACAATCTCAGTCTGAAACCGTATGGAGGCAGGCTGATAAATATGAAGTTCCTCGTATTTGCTGGGTAAATAAGATGGATAAATTGGGTGCAGATTTTGAAATGACTTTGCAAGATATTAGAGATAAGTTTGGAGTTATTCCTGCAGTTATGGTCCACCCAATGGGAGCTGAAAATAACTTTAAAGGAGTGATTTTATTATTGGAAAGAAAAGCTCTCTTTTGGAAAGATAGTGCCGCTGACACAGAACCAGAAATTAAAGATATTCCTGAAGAATATCAACCAGTAGTTGAAGAAAAAAGATCTGAACTAGTGGAAGCTATTGCTGAGACTGATGATGAGCTTATGGAAAAATTTTTAATGGAAGAAGAAATAGAGGTTAATGAGCTAAAAGCTGCATTAAGAAGAGCCACTATTGCCTATAAATTAGTGCCTGTTTTTTGTGGGAGTTCTTTTAAAAATACAGGAATACAAGTTTTACTTGATGCAGTAGTTGATTACTTACCCTCTCCTCAGGATATAGATCAAATAACTGGTAAGAATCCTCAAACAAATGAGGAAGAGGTGAGACAACTTGTTCCAGAAGAAAAATTTTCTGGTTTAGCTTTTAAAATTCAAACAGACCCTCATGTAGGTACTTTAACCTATGTAAGAGTTTATTCTGGAGTGCTTAAGTCTGGCAGTTATGTTTATAATTCCAGCACAGACAATAAAGAAAGGGTTGGCAGATTACTTTTGATGCACTCCAATGAACGTGAAGAAATTCAAGAGGCTCGAGCAGGAGAAATTGTCGCTATCATTGGTTTAAAAGATACCTCAACTGGTGATACTTTATGTGATGATAGCAACCCAATTGTCTTAGAGAGAATTGTTTTTGCAGATCCGGTTATATACTTAGCTATAGAGCCTAAAACTAAAGAAGATCAAGAAAAAATGGGGGTTGCTCTTAATAAGCTTAGCAATGAAGATCCTACTTTTGAAATTAAGGTTGACCATGATACAGGTCAAACTTTAATTGGTGGTATGGGAGAACTTCATTTGGAAATTTTGGTTGATCGTATGCGTCGAGAATTTAGTGTTGAGGCTAACACTGGTAAGCCCCAAGTAGCATATCGCGAAAGCATTCTTGAATTATCTGAGGGAGAAGGAAAATATATCAAACAATCTGGAGGTAGGGGTCAATACGGCCACGTTTTATTAAAAATTGAACCAATGGAAAGAGGCACAGGTTATGAGTTTGTAAATGAGATTAAAGGTGCAGCTATTCCACGAGAGTTTATTCCTCCAGTTGACAAAGGAGTTCAAGAATCTATGGAGCGTGGCTATCTAGCAGATTATCCTCTCACAGATATGAAAGTTACTTTATATGATGGGTCATATCATGAGGTTGACTCAAGTGAAGTAGCCTTCAAAATGGCCGGTTCAATTGGTTTGAAAAATGCTTTATCAAAAAATAAGGTAGTTTTAATAGAACCTATTATGAATGTTGAGGTTACTACCCCAGAAGAATTTATGGGAGATATTATTGGAGATTTAGGAGGTAGAAGAGCTCAAATTAAGGGTACTAAAACTCGAGGAAACGCTGTGATTATAAATGCTTTAGTTCCTTTGGCTGAGATGCAGGGTTATGTAACGATTTTACGTAGCATGACTCAGGGTCGCGCCACTAGCGTGATGCTACCCTCTCATTATGATGTTGTTCCAACTCAAATCACTAATCAAATTATTGAGGAGAGAAAAGGAGTTGCAACCAACTAATAAGAAGAACTACTACCTGACATAAGGTTATTTTTCAGTTAAAATATACCTTTGTCCATAAATCAGTTATCAATAATTAATAAATATTTAACAATTAACAAGTAATAAGGAGTTAAAATGCCAGACAAAACAAAGTTCGAAAGAACTAAACCTCATGTCAACATTGGTACCATTGGCCACGTAGATCATGGTAAAACTACTTTAACTGCCGCCATGACTCACGTATTGGCAAAAAAGGTTCCTTCTGACATTAATCAACCTCAAAATTATGAGGATGTAGAAAATAGCGAGGAAGAGATAGCTCGCGGAATCACTATTAATATTAAGCACATAGAGTATGAAACTGAGAAACGTCACTACGCTCATATTGACGCCCCAGGTCATGAAGACTATATCAAGAACATGATTACTGGCGCAGCTCAGATGGATGGTGCTATTTTAGTGGTGGCTGCTACAGATGGGGCTATGCCCCAAACTAGAGAGCATATTTTGCTTGCCAAGCAAGTTAATGTTCCTAAAATTGTAGTTGTTTTAAATAAAATTGACATGGTTGATGATGAAGAATTATTGGATTTAGTTGAGATGGAGGTTCGAGAGCTGCTTACTAAGTATGGCTATGAAGGAGAAGAAACACCTATTGTTCGTGTTTCTGCTCTCAAGGCTTTAGAAGGAGAAGAAGAACAACAAGATAAGGTAATGGAATTACTTAATACTATAGATGAGTATATCCCAGAGCCAGTTCGAGATCTTGATAAGCCATTTTTAATGCCAGTTGAAGATGTTTTCTTAATTAAGGGACGAGGGACTGTGGTAACAGGAAGAATTGAAACCGGAGTAGTTAAAGTTGGTGAAACAGTGGCTATTATTGGTTTTGATGATGATAAAGAAACCACTATTACTGGAGTAGAGATGTTTAGAAAAATGTTAGATCAGGGTCAAGCTGGTGACAATGTGGGCTTGTTGCTAAGAGGCACTAAACAAGATGAGGTCCAAAGAGGACAAGTGGTAGCTAAGCCTGGGACCATTAAACCTTTGTCAAAATTTGAGGCAGAAGTTTATATTCTTAAAAAAGAAGAAGGTGGGCGTCACAAACCATTTTTTACTGGCTACAAGCCACAGTTTTACATTAGAACAACTGACGTAACTGGTGAAATTAAGCTACCAGAGGGAGTAGAAATGGTTATGCCTGGAGATAACGCTAAGATGACGGTTGAGCTTATTTCTCCGGTTGCTCTTAATGAAGGGCTTAGGTTCGCAGTTAGAGAAGGTGGCATTACTGTTGGCGCTGGAGCAATCACCAAAATTATTGAATAAGAAATTACTGTTAAAGTTTAAGAATAACCCCGTCGTTTGGCGGGGTTATTTTGACTTTTGTTCACCTTTTAGATAAACAAAGACGACAGAACGAATGACTAATAAATGTAGCAAAAAGAGCTGTACAAAAGCTAAAAAATTTATTATAATCACGCCCTGTCACTATTTAATATTTAGTTTGTTAACAATCTAAAAAACATTATGGCAAAGAGTCAGAATCAGAACAACGAGGAAACTCAAAATAAGATTAGAGTTAGGCTTAAATCTTATGATCATCGTGTAATAGATGAGGCAAGCCGCAAAATTTTGCAAACAGCACTATCTACTGGAGCAAAAGTTATAGGGCCTGTGCCTTTGCCTACGCATATTAAAGAATTTACAGTTTTAATTTCGCCAAACGCTGATAAGGACGCTCAAGAACATTATGAAATTAGAACTCACAAAAGATTAGTTGATATTGTCGAACCTACTAATAAGACAATTGACTCTTTAATGCATTTGGAATTACCTGCCGGTGTGGACATTCAGATTAAAATGTAATTATTTGGTGACTATTAATAAAATTAGTTGGATTATTTATAACGTGGCAAAAAAATTATTTTTTTTGGACCTTATACAAAAAATTGATTATTATGTTAAATACAATTTTTGCAACCAAAGGAGGTATGTCTCAAGCCTGGACCAAGGACGGAAAAAGGTTGCCTGTGACTAAGTGTTTGGTCGATCAAAATATAATTTTAGGCACACAAAAAGCAGTAGTTAAAGTTTCTCAAAATTCAACTTTTAAAAAACAACCATGCCTCATTTTAGAGATAGGTTATGGTAGAAAAAAATTAAAAAATACTCCAAAGCCGCTCCGAACAAAAATTGAACAGAGCGGTTTTTCTTTTGGGCCCAAACAAATTAGAGGCATTAGATTGTTTTTTGAGGAAGAGCTTCAAGAAGAAAAAATACCCTTTAAGGCTGGCCAAACTATTAATCTTGAACAAGTCCTGGAAGTTGGTGATGTGGTAAAAGTACAAGGTAGCTCCAAGGGTAGGGGCTTTGCTGGTGTGGTTAAACGCTATGGAATGGCTGGTGGTCCTAGAACCCATGGGCAGCGAGATCGGGAAAGAGCAGTGGGATCAATTGGTGCCTCTGCAGATTGGGGGCATGTTTTTAAGGGCAAAAAAATGCCAGGTCATTATGGTAATGAAACTGTTACTGTAAGAAACTTGACAGTTGTGCATATAGACCCTGACAAGAAAGAGGTCTGGTTGAGCGGTCCTATTCCGGGACATCGCAATTCAATTATTAGTATTACAAAAATAGATAAAAAAAATAATTTAGAGCTAGATAAAGTAGCCTCAGGCATTAAGATACAATCTACTCATCAACAGGAAAAAACAGAAAAAGTACCATTAAAAGATGAAGAAAAAAAAGATGAAAATAGTCAAGCACTTGTTAAAGATGAGCCTATCGAAGGTGAAGAAAAACAAGCTCAAGAAAAAGAGCCTGAAAATGAGAAAGAGGAAGTCAAAAAAAAAGAAACTGGAAAGAACAAAAATAAGAAATAATAAATGAAACTTAAAGTTATTAGAACCACCAGTCGTGATAGTAGCGTTACAGCAGATGATAATCTCTTTAACAAGACCAACGATCAGCTTTTGGCGCAGGCAGTTAGAGTATATATGTCTAATAAAAGACAAGGGACTAGTAAAACTCAAACTAGATCTGACGTGTCAAGGACAACACGCAAGTGGTATCGCCAAAAAGGGACTGGGAATGCTAGGCATGGAGCAAGAGATGCCACTTTATTTGTAGGGGGTGCAGTAGCTCATGGGCCAACAGGAGCAGAAAATTGGAAAAAGAAACTTACTAAAAGCCAAAGAAAACAAGCTACCATAGCAGCTTTGTCAGCTCAAGTTCAGAATATTGTTATTAATGATGAAATTAAAGACCTTTCAGGAAAAACAAAGCAGGCTTTTGAGCTTTTAAATGAGATAGTGGCTAAATTTGAAGGAGAAAAGTTCAATTTAACGAAAAATAATTTACTGATCATAGTTGACAAAAAAAATGAAAAACTTAATAGAGCAGTAAAAAATATTCCTAAAGTTAGGGTGATTATTGTTGATTTAGTTAATGCTTTATTAATAGCACAGGCAGATAAAATTATTTTAACCACTGATTCTTTGGAGACTCTGCAAGAAAAACTGACAATTTAAATATGAAAAAATTGATTAAGAGACCTATCATTACAGAAAAATCATTAGCTTTAGCTAATCAAGAAAACATTTATACCTTTGAGGTTGATTACTTGGCTAGCAAGACTCAAATCAAATCTTTGGTCGAGACATTATTTGAAGTTGAGGTTGAAAAAATTAATACAGTTATTAGTCCTAGTAAAAGAAGAAGAACTGGATCAAAGAGACTTTTAAAATTAAGTCCGGTTTATAAAAAAGCTTTAGTTAAAGTTAAGTCGGGTCAAAAGATAGAATTATTTGATGTTAGTGAACAATAAAACCAATGATTAAAAAGAAAAAGCCAACATCACCAGCAACAAGACACCAGATTAAGGTGGATCGCAGTGATTTGCATAGTGGGAAACCTGAAAAATCCCTATTGCGCAAGGGTCACAAAAAGCGTCAGGGTCGTTCTTCTCAGGGGAGAATTACAGTTCGACATCGAGGTGGTGGGGTGAAAAAAAAGCAAAGACTGATAGATTTTCGCAGAGATAAACTTGAAGTACCTGGAGTAGTGACTCGATTGGAATACGATCCAATGAGAAGTGCTAACATTGCTTTAATTTTTTACAAAGATGGAGAAAAGCGATATATATTGGCTCCAGAACAAATTAAGGTTGGTGATGAGATTGCTGCTGGTAAAAATGTAGAAGTTAAACCAGGAAATGCCCTACCACTAGCCCAGATTCCGATTGGAATGCCTATTCACAATATTGAGCTTCGACCTGGGAAAGGTGGGCAGCTAGTTAGAGGAGCAGGTTTGGCTGCAGTGATTCAATCAAAGGAAGATAAATATGCGGTTGTCCAAATGCCATCAAAAGAGCATCGATTGATTAATCTCAAGTGCTTCGCTACAATTGGCCGAGTTGGAAACAGTGATTGGAAGAGTAGAAAACTTGGCAAAGCAGGCAGAAAGAGATTGATGGGTATTAGGCCAAGCGTTCGTGGTACAGCTCAACACCCAGGGTCTCATCCACATGGAGGTGGTGAGGGTCGCAGTGGGGTTGGTTTAAAATATGCCAAAACACCTTGGGGCAAGATTGCTTCTCCTGGTAAAAAGACTCGTCGCAGTAAACACTCTGACAAGTGGATTGTAAAAGACAGAAGAATTAAAAAAAATTAACTAATTAATAAAAAACATGGCAAGAAGCAGCAAAAAAGGACCATATATTGACCCAGTTTTATTAACTAAGGTCAAAGAGCAGAAAAACACAGGAGATAAGAAGCCAATTCAAACATATAATCGGGCTTGTATGATAGCACCTGAATTTGTGGGTCATACTTTCTTGGTTCACAAAGGAAAAGGTTTTGAAGAGGTTTTTATTAATGAAAGTATGGTTGGTCATCGCTTAGGGGAATTTGCTCCTACTAGAATTTTTAGAGGTCATGGCAGAATGGTCAAGAGAATTATTGCCAAGACATAAAATTTGAAGCTATTTAACTTATTGAAAATAAAATGAAAATTAGAGCACAGCAAAAAAATTCAAGACAGTCTCCTAGAAAGGTTAGGCTTATAGCTAATCAAGTTAAGGACTTACCTTTAGATCAGGCATTTATCCAGCTCTCACTAATGGAGCGCAAGGGGGCATTGGTAATTTTGAAAGTTTTAAGACAAGCAGTGGCCAACGCTGTTAATAATCATCAACTTGATATAAAAGATTTAGAGATTGACCAAATTTTAGTAAAAACAGGACCTACTTATAAAAGAATGAGACCTGTTTCTCGAGGAAGGGCTCACAGAATTTTGAAAAGGACAAGTCATGTGGAAGTAATATTAAGGACGAAACAGGCAATAGATAAGATAGCTGAAGTTAGAACTGGAGCAAAAAAACAACAGACTAAGCCAGTTGATAAGATAAGAACAACTCAGACCAAAAAGACTACCAAAAAACAAGTAAAAAAGATTCAATCTAGAGTTAAGTCACAAAAAGATATCCAAAAACAAAAGATTAAAGATGAAAGTAAAATTAAAGGTCAAGTGGTGCGCGACCCCGCTACAGCCAAACTACACAGAAGAAAGGCTAGCTCTTCACGCTAATAGTTATTAAAAATATTAATAAATTATTAAAAATATGGGACAAAAGGTTAATCCAACACTATACAGAATGGGTAATATTTACTCTTGGAAATCAAGGTGGTTTGCTAATAAAGATAAATATTCAGACAAAGTCTTAGAGGATTATAAGTTAAGAAAATATTTGAATGAAAAATTAGCTAGCGCTGGTTTAGATGAAGCGATAATTGAGAGATCTTTAACAACAATGAAGATTACCTTAAGAGTCAGTCGGCCAGGGGTAGTTATTGGGAAAGGTGGAGGAAATCTTCAAGAGATAAAAGAAGGAGTCGAAGAGATAATACAAGAAGAGCAAAATAACGATGATTCTAGAAAAAAAATTAGGGTTAATCTTCGCGTTGAGGAAATACAACAACCTGAATTAAGTGCAAAATTAGTCGCTGAAAGATTAGCCTTTCAACTTATTGGTAGATATCCTCATAGAAGAGCTGTTAATCAAGCTTTGGAAAAAGTTATGTCTGCAGGAGCAAAAGGTGTTAAAATACAACTTTCAGGAAGAATTGGGGGAACTGAGATTGGCCGCACTGAGAAATATTCATTAGGCAGTGTTCCTTCTCAAACACTAAGGGCTGACATTGATTATTACGAATCTCCTGCTAAAACCAGGAGTGGGTACGTTGGTATAAAAGTTTGGATTTATAAAGGAGATATTTTAGAAGATGAGGAGGAAAATTAATTTTTATTTAATTTTTTATAGCTATGTTACAACCTAAGCGCAGAAAATACAGGAAAGAATTTAGAGGCAGACATAAAGGTCAGGCAAGCAGGGGCACTAGTATTGAATTTGGCCAATATGGGCTTAAGGCAGTGGAAAGAGGGAGAATTAAATCACAAGCTTTAGAAGCTGCTCGAAAAAAAATAACCTTTGTAACGCAAAGAAGTGGAAAATATTGGGTAAGAGTTTTTCCTCACACGCCTATGACACTTAAGCCGGTAGGGGTAAAGATGGGTGGTGGAAAAGGAGCAATAAGTCATTATGAGGTTAAGGTTAAGCCAGGTACGGTAATTTTCGAGCTAGGAGGAGTTGATGAGGCAACAGCTCGTTCAGCTTTTTATAAAGCAGCTCATAAAT
>Ga0334888_1005660_pt1 | contig 10353 bp, 8 predicted proteins | sample GraSluR1_MG_FD_207227 | JGI IMG/M metagenome (GOLD analysis project Ga0334888, IMG submission 207227) | Sludge microbial communities from methane-producing bioreactor in Wageningen University, Netherlands - Granular Sludge_3_08-R1 | ecosystem: Engineered > Bioreactor > Anaerobic > Unclassified ...
ATCTCGCCGAATAATAGGTCGAGCGTCCCGCTCGACACACGGCGAGACGCCGTGTCTATTAATAATTGCGAATTCGTCTGGCAACCGGATAAATCCCTCCCCTCCGGCGTGTATCTCGTCCGGGCGCGGGTCGGCGGGCGAGGAGACCTCGCCCCTACGGGACAGACGACGGCAACCAAGCGAATCGTCTATCTGAAATAGCGCGAAAAACCCCAATCAAATGGAGACGATTTGGAAAACAAATCTTATCAGGAAAAACGGGATGAGAATACTGCGAAACGCAAAAAGGCTCAGGCCGAACGGGCCAAGGTCAAAAAACAGATGCAGGCCGAGGCGAAATCTATCGTGAGCAAAGCCCGTCATCTGGTCAAAAATTGCGGATTGACCAATATGCAGGTAGCAAATTGCGCCGGACTCGATCATTCAACGGTGATGGGCTTTTTTTCTGGACGGAAACCTGTTGTGCGAATCGAAACTGCGATGGCACTCTTGAAAGCCGCGGGCTATCGTCTGAAAATCGAGCCTATCGAACCGGAGAATGACGTTTATAGGCATCTTCGGCGTGTTTCTCTTCCGCCAATCGAGAAAAAATAGATGAAAAAATGGCATATAAGACGCAAAATGGCTTGGGAGAGGCCATATTCCGCATTTCCGAGAGCATATCAGTTATGTCTGAGAGCATACCCGTTAAGTGTGAGAGCATATATGATATGGCCATAAGTATATTCAGTATGTGAATGTCCATATATATTCGGTGTGAGAGCATATCTATTCAGTGCATAAACATAGAATATCAGTGATACATCCGATATTTTTCGCGTTTTTTTATAATAATACAGCCCCCATTCACATCGAATGGAGGCTGTCGCAGGGGTTGCGGTCGAGGAGACCGCTATTTATTTTGCCTCAGTAGGTTCCCTTTGCGTAGTTTTGTGGAAAGGGCGAAAGGAAGCCTGCCGGAGGCGGATCGAAAGGAGGAGGGAGTATTCCTTGGGAGATCAAGTTCGATTCGGTGTCGTAGAACATCGCGAGTATTTCTGCGGGTTGGTCGGTAGCGCGCCGGAAATTGACCCTGCGAACAGGATCGTTGACCGTGCGTCCGGCTTCGGTGCCCGCACGGGATTTCATCGCAGTGGGGGCGGATTCGCGAGCGCATTCGTCGTGAAATCCCGAACTCGCGCTATACTGAACCGGTTTGGGCGGAGGCGGGACATATTCCTCGAAAACCGCCACGCCTATCACGCCGACATTGTGAACATCGCCGATACGTTTTGCGAGAGAGAATCGCGCCTCGTTGAATGTGAACCTTTCGGAGAACTGGAACTCGTCCTGTCTGCGGAAGCCTTTGATTTCGACCTTGCTGTAGGGATCGATGACATAGCCGGAACCGTCCCAGTTGCCCTTGCTTCTATCGACGACATTAAGACCGTCCACTGTGGTGATGGCGACGATTCTTCTTCCGGTGTGATTGCGGACGACGATAGAATATTCGCAACCGATGGGCGCCGAGAAGAAGGTGTGACCGTCGCGATGGGCGGCTCGGACATCGCCGCGATCGGTTATGACTTCCACCGAAGCGAGACGTCCGCTGTTTTTCGCCGTGTCAGCCATCGCACATCCGGCGATTAGGACTGCGATGAGGATGATAATTGTGCTTTTCATGATTGCTCCTTTCGTGAGCATGATTAAAACCTATGGGAAAGACCCAGCGAGATTCTCGCCACGTCGTATTCTTCGTCGAGGCGGTTGCCTTCGACATTCCAGTTTGAGATTTGGACAGCGGCGTCGAGAGTCATAAGCTCGCCGAGAAGGACGCCGAAACCTCCGGTAAATGTGTTTCGCACGCGGTCTTCGCCTGCGGCTGTGTATGCGATTGGTTCCTGTGCGAACCCTCCGCGGAGTTTGAGGGCGGCAACTGGAATTGTGAATTCTGCACCTGCGCCCCAACGGAGGGTAGTAGTGTAAGAGTTCTCCATTAGACGGTTCTGTGACAGGAGTTCGGGAGGATTGTCATATTCGATTTGGCGCCAATCCACGAATTCGGCATCAGCGGCGAGGAGAATCCAGTCGGTGGGACGAATCGCGATTCCGCCGCCGAATTTCCAAGGCAGGATTATACGGACTGTGCTGTAATAACTCCAAGAGTCCTCATAATATTCCCACCCTGTGGTTAATGAGTCGAAACGCTGGAATGCGTCTTCGTCGATGTCGATTAGCGTGGGGGTAGCTATGTAGGTTGCCAGCTGGACATATTTGGTGGGGGCGAGGGTCATCGAGAACCGTCCGCCGACACCGGAGTATTCGCTTCGAATATCGTCTTCGTAGATTTTACGCTCGACCGTGTCCGGCCATGGTGTTCCTCCTGGATTCTGGATGTCGAGAAACCATCCATATCTTTCACCGCCGACGTATAAATCGAGACTCATGCCAAGGGCGGCAATAGGGGAAACCTGCACTCCGCCGCCTATGCTGAATTTCCCTAAGCCGCCCTTGACCGATTCTTGTGCGTTGTATATTAATCCATCAGCGCCGGTGCCCGAGAAGCGGATTTGGCGGTCGAAAGTGTTTGTTCGAGTGAATCCAAGCCCGAACGTAAGGCCGCCGCGTGTGGTTGGAACCGGAATCACCACGCCGATATTGTGGAGTTTGAGATAACTATCAGAGCCTTCACGAACATTGCCTTCGAAATCGCTGTGATAGCTGAGATAATCGAAATGAAGCGCTCCGGATAGCTCGAAGCGATAGATATAGGCCAGATTTGCAGGATTGTAAAAGAGGGCGGTGAAATCTTCGGACATCGCGACACCCACATTCCCCATGCCGGCGGATCTCACTCCGAAGGGGAGATGTCGATCGGCAGAATAGACCGGGTCCGCGTAGTCAGCTGATGCGAGAATTTGCGCGAAGGTGAGAGCAGGGATTAGAACTGCAAGTGTCAGAAACGTTTTTCTCATGATATTCCTTTCATTACATCCCGCGGCGACGCGAGGGGCGGGTTTCGTTATCGTCTGTCGAGTTATCTTGGTTTTGGTTGTCACGTGTTGTTCCTCCGGAATCCCGATTGTCGTCTCTGCCGTTAGAATCGATCGCTTCGAAAATGGCATCGAGAGTGTCGCCAAGTCCACGTCTGCGCTCGGAGCGTTCGCGTCGGGATTGAATTTGCGACTGCGGTTCGTTGGAATAGTTTTCCCACCAATAGACCTGATCGAGCCACCAAGGGTAATGGTAGTAATAGTGCCAGCTCGTGCACCAATTGCAGGAATCGCGGTATCTACGCGAATAGTAATTATCATGTTCCCATCTGCTCGCAGTTTTTGAAGTCGATTTGGTCATCTTGATTTGAGTGTAGCACCCCGAAAAAAGGATGCTTGCGAGTGCGATGATTAGTATTGCTGTTCGTTTCTTCATTTTCAACCTACCTTTCGGCAGAATGTAATGCATGGTTCGTGCCAAACATTTAACTCGTTTATTATCAAGGAGATATAATGATTTCACTTCTCTCTTCTTTGCACATTGGAAGTTCTTTACGCACATATTTTGTGCATGTATGATGTCGGGACGGTGCGTCTTTCGGACTAAACAGTTCGCGATAGAAATTTATCTTGCTGATTCAGAACTGTAAGTCGCGAACTGTTTTGCCTTCTCCCACCGGTTTTGCAAAGCGGTTGCTTTTATAATGTTCTCTGGAGAAGGCGCTCCACCCCTTTAGGCGATGGCATGAGATTGCATTTTTGCCCTTGACATTTTCAGATTTGACGTATAATTTAACGTCGTTGCGGGCGTAACTCAGCTGGTAGAGTTTCAGCTTCCCAAGCTGGCTGTCGCGGGTTCGAATCCCGTCGCCCGCTTATAAACTTCAGCCCCGAAAAGGGGCTTTTATTATGGTAAAAATTTCCAAAATCAATTTGAAATCTCCTGCGCACAAAGCCGGATTGCGAAGCGGCGATTTGCTTTTATTGGCAAATGGCAAAGAACTTCACGATGCTCTGGATGTTGAGTTCTATGTCGAGGGCAACGCGAATGTCGAGGTTACATATCGCAGACACGACGAGATGTTGCATGCGATAATAGAGAACCCGCGGTTTGATTTTTCGGGTATCGAGGCGGAATTTTTAAAATTACGCCGATGTCGAAACAGATGTATGTTTTGTTTTATCGATCAACAACCAAAAGGATTACGACAAACACTTTATGTAAAGGATGAAGATATACGCTATAGTTTCTTGTATGGTAATTATATAACCGCAACAAATACTCCTAAATGGGAATGGGATAGAATTATCGAACAGCGGATGGGGCCGCTCTATTTCAGCGTCCACTCCACGAATGAGGAAACTCGATCTGACATGCTTCGGGTAAAGGATGCACCTCCTATCTTTCCAATCCTCAGCCGTTTAACTAAAGCCGGAATTCAGATACATTCGCAAATTGTTCTTGTGCCAGGTTTCAACGATGGTGAAGTTCTTAAGAAAACACTTAGAGACCTGTATTCATTGTGAGAAAACTCATTTTCATGTGCGGTTGTGCCTGTAGGTTTGACAAAATATCGAGACGGATTGCCGCATATAAGCCCTGTGAGCGAATCAGATGCATGTAAGACGATCGAAATAATCGATGAATTCCGAAACAAATCGGATAGACCGGACTTTTTTCAAGCCGCAGATGAATTGTTTTATCTCGCAGGATTTCCAATCCCTGAAGGAGACTATTATGGCGACTTTCCCCAACTCGACAACGGCGTTGGAATGATGCGCCTATTTATAGACGACATAACAAGTTGCAATAAACAACCTAAAGTTAAACTTGAAAAAAATCGAAAGCTTTCTGTTGAGATCATTACTGGCATACGAGCCGCAAATGTTTTTGAAGATATCCTCCCTCAAGACCTTGGAATTGAAGGAGTTACGGCAAAAATCACAGCGGTGCAGAACGATTTTTGGGGTGGGATGGTATCCGCCGCAAATCTCTTAACTGGCGTAGACATTTTAAGAACGCTCGAGAAATCGACTTCGGATATTGTCTTTATTCCGCCTAAGGTCATAAATGATGACGGCTTATTCCTCGATGGCCTTTCGATCGAAGAAGTGGATAACGTCTTTCGAGGAGAAATAGCTGTTGGTGCTGATTATCTCTCTGATATGCAAGAACTTATAATCGATTATTCAAGTCGTTCGTAAAATATTTTTCACGATACAAATCTTGTAACATATTGAAAAATAGAAACATACCTAAATCTTCTGAAAAATAACTTCAAAAAGAACTTGACTTATTAAACTCTACTCTCTATAATCTAATCGGTTAGAGGCTTGGGGTAATCGAATTCGAGAAAATAAGCCCCTAACTCGTTGTTTGACTTGATATTAAACGGAGGTTTCGTTGGGTTTGCCGGTTGTTGCCATTCTCGGACGCCCTAATGTAGGTAAATCGACCTTGTTCAACAGGCTCGCAGGCGCTGGAAAAGCTGTCGTTGACGACACTCCGGGGGTCACGCGAGATAGGAACTATGCAATTGTCGAAACTTTCGAAAGGGAATATGTTCTTATCGACACTGGCGGGATTGTTCTCGACTCTCGTGAAGGTATCGAACTGACGATTACCAAACAGGCAGAAATCGCCTCTCGTGAGGCTGATCTGATAATTTTGCTCATTGAAAAGATAATAACACCGGAAGATATTGAAATTGCACGCAAATTTCGCCGCGAAGATCTGCCCGTGATGCTTGTCGTTAACAAAGTTGACCGCGAAAGGGACGAAATCGATGTCCTCGAAGCATGGAACTTGGGCCTCGGCGAGCCGATCGCAATCTCAGCACACAATGGCAGAGGCGTCGCTGATATGTTGTCGGCTATGATAGACAAATTGCCGGCAACCGGCAAAGGCGAACAACCACACAGCGAAACACGAATCGCAATCGTTGGAAAGCCTAATGTCGGTAAATCGAGTTTCGTCAATAGGCTACTCGGCGAGGAAAAACTCGTTGTCGATCCGACACCGGGCACGACTCGAGACGCTATAGATACTCCCTTCGAGTATAAAGGCAAGCGATGGCTTCTGACAGACACCGCTGGGCTTTTTAAAAAAAGACAGACCGGAATAGACTATTATAGCTCACTTCGCACGGTTACCGCCATCAAACACAGCGACATCGCACTTCTGCTCATAGATGCCTCAGAGCCATTTACTCATCAGGACAAACACATTGCGGGTATGGCGATGGAATTCTATAAAGGCCTCATTATAGGGCTGAACAAATGGGACCTTGTCGAAGCTGGCGATAAAACCGCGGCACATATGGAACGCGATATCAAAGAAGCCGACACCTTCTTAGGTTTTGTTCCGTTCATAACTGTTTCAGCGCTCACCGGAAAACGTGTAACCAAGGTGCTCGATCTTGTCGAAGAGGTTGCCGAAGAGCGAAAGAAAAGAATTCCTACAAGCGAACTCAACAGCCTTATAGAAAACGAAGTTAAAAGGATTCCACCACCGGTTGTGATGGGCAAACGAAGCAAAATTCTCTATGTTACTCAGGAACAAGCGGATCCACCGATATTCGTATTTTTCTGCAAGGGCGCGGAATATATTCCAAACAACTACAAACGATTCCTCACGAATATCCTTCGCCGAGAATACGGTTTTGTTGGCGTGCCTTTGAAGATGGTTTTTCGGGAGCGCAAATAGTGAAAATCGCGATGATAATTATCGGCGCTTACCTTCTTGGTTCAATTCCCACCGGCTGGCTTGTATCGAAACTGAGATTTGGTCGAGATGTCCGAGAAGAAGGCTCCGGGGCCACCGGAGCAACGAATGTCGCACGTCAGTTCGGGATTGGTTGGGCGATTTTTGTGTCCATTTTCGACATCGGTAAGGGAATCGGCGCGGTGCTTATCGCTCGGGTGATTGCTCCTGAAATCCAATGGTTACAAGGTGTCGTTGGAATTACGACGATTATCGGACATTGCTATCCGGTTTGGATTGGATTCCGCGGCGGAAAGGGCGTAAATACTGCTTTGGGAATTGCCGCAGTTATTTCTCCTATAGCGATAGTTTTTGGATTTGCGGCCTTTATCACTGCCTTTGCGATATCTAAGTTCATCTCGGTTGGGTCGATTTCGGCTGTGTTGGCATATTCTCTGAGCATTCTGATTTTCGGACAGAGATTCAACGCAACGGGGCAAGGACAGATAATATTCGCCCTTATTTTGCCGATTATGATTATCTGGACTCATCGCGAGAATATACGACGACTGTTTAGAGGTGAAGAATTGAAACCGGTGAGAGATCGATAATGATTTTGAAAAGAATGTTAAAAGTGTTTCATCGAATGGAGAGGCCATTATGAAACCGACAAAGATGTATTACAGTATTACCGAAGTTGCGGAGCTGACAGGGCTTAAACCCCATATACTCCGCTATTGGGAGACCGAATTCTCGATTCTTCATCCAAAGAAGAACCGTGCAGGAAATCGTGCCTATCGGAAGAAGGATATCGAAACGGTCAAGCTCATTAAGAGACTGCTCTATACTGAGGGCTATACTATCGAAGGCGCAAAGCGCCAAATAAGAACACTTCGCAAAGAAGGATTCAAACCCGGACAGCCGGTTCAAGAAGCAGAAAAGATACGGCGTCTTATGGTCAAACCTACCCCCAAAAAGGATGGCTTGTCGAAGGAAGCTATCGATACGCTGAAAGAAATCCGCGTAGAGCTTCGAGAAATTCTGTCGCTTCTGGGCTAAACAGTTCTCCTTTTTTGGTTGCTACCAAAAGAAAAGACTCGCAAAATTGCGGGTCTTTTTTATTTCATCCAGTAAAAAACACTGAGAAATTTTGTTTTCATTTTGGGAATTTTTTTCTTGCTTTATGATATTCTATAAATTAAGTTACACCACTGGAAGTAACTCATTGCTCAAAAAGCCAAAGATAAATAGAAGCTATTTAAGAAGATAGCTAAAATGAGATATTAATTGTGAAAAAATACAAAAAGGGAGACAGAATGAAGAAGTTATTCCTCTGTTCAATCATTGCGTTGGTTATCACTTTGTCCGTGTTCGCCGAGGGTGTTCCGCGGATTATGTCCTATCAGGGAAAGGTAACCGATATGGGTGGTGCCGGTGTAAACGACACACTGCCTATCGTTTTTAGACTATACGAAACCCCGATTGCAGGGGCACCTATTTGGTCGGAAGCCCATCCGGCAGTGCCGATCACGAAGGGTTTGTTCGATGTCTATCTCGGTGTCGATACTCCGCTCGATTTGCCTTTCGACGAGTTCTATTTTCTCGAAATCGAGATCGACGGACATGCGATGTTTCCTCGAATATCCTTCAGTTCTTCTCCCTATTCATTCAGGGCGATATACGCCGACACTGCAATCTATGCAAAATATGCCGATTCCACCGGACATGGCGGCGGAACTTTGCAGAGAGATGTCGATGTTCCTCTGACACGACCGGAAGATTTCGGCATTATCATTGGACAGATCGATGTTCACGGCGCACTCGTAGATCTCGACAGAACAGTCATGACCAACCGGAATAGAATCAGCACAAACGAAACAACATTGCTTACGCACATTGCCGGTGACCACGACCTTTCACCTTTCAACGAATGTGTAACTTGGTTCCATTTCGACGACCTCACCGATTCGCTTTGGATATTCGACGGTGCTTTCCCGATGGCAACTCATATCCCAAATGGTCCGGTAGCTTTCGACACACTCTTTACAACGGACAGTCTCACCGGGGATACAATGCTGATTATGGCGAATTTCCAAGTTTATGGAATGTTATTGGCAGATTCGATTGCGGCTATGGGCGATTTCGTCCATATCTTCGACTCGCTGATTGTCCATGGAACCCAGTGGATAACCGGCGACCTTTATGTCGATGGCAATCTCTTCTTCGGCGATAGCCTTTCTGCTAACGCAATCGGAGTTGACACTCTTTGGAGCCAACAATACGATATTACAGACACAATAGTCAATATGGCGAATGTGAAGATTCACGGCGAACTTATCGCGGACAGCATTCAGGCTGTTGGAGACACAATCTGGCTCGATGACAATATCTTCGTCGATGGAAACGCCATAATTGTGGATTCTGTCGGTATCGGAACCGATTTGCCATTTGCGAGGCTTCATGTCGAAGGCGAACCGGAATCTTATGGAGAAGCTGTTGGTTATTTCCAAAATAACTATGTCGGCACCGGAGATGGCGCGGCTGTTTATGGCGTGAGCGTTCCCCAAGATTATTGGGGAATAGGAGTCCGCGGTGAAGGCGGTTACATCGGAACTTACGGCGAGGTCTATCCCACCGGAAGTAATTACTACTTCGGTGTTTACGGCTATGTCGATGGTAGCGACGGATATAATTTCGGCGTTTACGGAGATGCTTACGGCGATGGCGAAAACTATGGTCTTTACGGATACGCCGAGGACGATGGTTCCGGCGCAAGCATTAACTACGGCGCATATACCGAAGCATACGCCGGCGACGAAAACTACGGCATCTATTCAGCCGCCTCGGGTGGATCAGTGAACTGGGCGGGTTATTTCGCCGATGGCGATGTTAATGTCGATAACGACATTTACCTATACTCCGGATTGTATGATGGAACAAGTTTCGGTGCACATGATCAATATCTCCGTTCCGACGGTTCCGATTTGTTCTGGGATTTCCTCTATGGCTCTCTAATTCGGGTCGATACACTTCGCACACTAAGCGCGAGCGACAGCGATACGATTTGGACAATGGCTCAGCTTTATGTCAACGGAGAACTCATCGTCGATTCTATTCAGGCAGTGGGCGATACAATTCATCTCGACGACAATATCATAGTCCATGGCTCCGGTGTTATCGATGACGACCTCATCGTCCTAAATGACGCCTGGATAGGCGACAGCCTCGTAGTTGTCGGCAACACTTATCTTCAGAGCGAACTCGAGGTCGATCTCGACGCCTATTTCCACGATAACCTCTTCAACGACGATACGATATTCGCGAATGTGATTGTCGCGGATAGCATTACGGCGTTTTATCTTCTCGCGACGGATGTCGATGTTCTCGAAAGCCTCTATGTTGACGGCCCTGCGAACTTCGACTCCACCGTAGTTATCGGCGACGATACGCTTTACGTTTTCGGGCCTGCAATGTTCGACAGCACGGTTGTTATCAACCCCGGCCACGCCCTTTGGGTCGATAAAATTTACGGCACAGTCGCCGGCTCGCTGTTCGTCGATACGACTTTGGTCGTTACGGAGATTGTCCTCGACTCGATCGAATCATGGAACGGAACGTCTATCGTAGTTAAGGATACTACCTATTTCCGTGAATATGTGAATATTTGGGAAGACCTCG
>Ga0334888_1005675_pt1 | contig 10328 bp, 7 predicted proteins | sample GraSluR1_MG_FD_207227 | JGI IMG/M metagenome (GOLD analysis project Ga0334888, IMG submission 207227) | Sludge microbial communities from methane-producing bioreactor in Wageningen University, Netherlands - Granular Sludge_3_08-R1 | ecosystem: Engineered > Bioreactor > Anaerobic > Unclassified ...
GGCGGAGGTTCTTCGACGGCGGCTCCATAAACCTGATCCAGTGCGCCGAGCAGCTGGAGGGGCCGAGGGATGTTCTCCGGGAGACCTACAGCAACTGCACCTGGCAGAACGAGACCCTGGACGCGGCGAAGAAGGTGGCCCGGGGGGAAGGCGGATGGCTGACCGCCCTCGGCTTCTGCCTCGGCCTCATGGGATACCCCGCCGAGGCGGAGGCGAACGGCGAGAACATCAGAAAGACCGCCCTCCAGTACCTGGAGAACCACGACCATCCCCGCCTCGTCTGCAGCTTCGGCAACCTACCCGGGGGGATCGACGAAAACCTCAGGCTCCTGAAGGAGAGGAACCGGGACCTCTGCGGGGCGATCGGATCGGACCTGATGGCCCTGAAGGACGGGGACCGTAGTCTCTGGTACAAGGTCCAGCCCTACCTGATCGGGATCTTTGCCGCCAAGGGGATACCGATGATCTGGCAGGGGCAGGAGTTCGGGGAGAACTACTTCATACCGGAGAGGGGGATGGGGCGGGTCTTGGTATACAGGCCGGTCCGTTGGGACTACTTCTACGATCCCGTGGGGAAGAGGATCGTCTCCCTCGTCCGGAGGCTGATCAAGATGCGGCGCTCCCCCCAGTTCCAGAGGGGCGGTCACCACTTCTTAAACGATCCGGACCGATACCAGTCCAGGGGGGTTCTCCTATTCTCCCGGGATGACGGAAAGCGCTACAGCCTCGTCGCCCTAAACTTCACCGATCGGGATCAGGAGGTCGAGTTCCAGTTCCCCCTCAGCGGAGATTATCGGGAGGAGCTCCACGCCAAGGACGACCTGAAGGATGTCGCTGCCGGGGTCTGGACCCGTCTATCGATCCCCAGCAACTACGGTCGGGTCTGGACCCTCGTGAGATGATGGAGGTCGGAAGATGGCGGCCGGGATATGGCGGGCCCCACCCGGGGAGTCTTTCTTCGGGGATGGCGAGGGCGGGAAGAAGGCCCGTCGGATCCCTGCCGGATATCTCAGGGGATTAAATCATCGGCTAAACGGGTTCTTCTCATCTAGGAGCTGCCCCGGTCTTGAGGGGTTCGACGGGGGTGGCCCCCGGATAGAGAGGCATCATTTTAGCAATATTTATATGCTATACAGGAGAAAGGTGAATCTAAAATCGAGGGGAGTAATACGAAATGATGTGGGGTGACTCATGATGAGGTATCTTCCTTTATGCAGAACAGCGGTGATGGTGCTGGTTTTGGCTCTGGTCGCCACCTCGACCACCTCAGCCAGCGAGGATATGGAGTACGGTACTAAGGTCAAGTGGAACGACGTGGACGAGGCGGGAGCTCTCAGCCCCTTCTATACGGGCCCTGAGTTCGCCTTCTGGGATGAGGGGATCATCGGCGTCTTCGATACCGAAGACGTAGTCTACATAAACATCAACCCCAGCGACGATGTGGTAAGCGAAAATGACGTCCGCCTGACGCCCTTTGGGGATCTTCCTGCGGGGTCCCAGGTGGCGAAGGCCGACAACGACATAGGAAAGCAGCTGACCAAGTTCGGGACCGCCACCACCCCCAGGGCTGAGCTTCGGTTCCTCGATGTAGGGGGCGATCTCGCCTACAACCTGGAGGATCCCATCTACCTGAACGTGGTGCCGGGGCAGATCAACGCGAACGACGTCCGGATCACCAGCTATAAGGGCTTTCCTGCAGGGAGCAGGGTCAACGACGCCGATCCTGACAACGGCCTCAAGACATCGACCCTCCCGGGGATGCTCAGCTTCTTCAACAAGAACGGGAACATCAACAACGGAGGATACGCCATCTACGATAGAGGGGATGTGGTCTACATGGACACCCAGTATCCCTTCTACATGGTGACGATAAACGACGTCAGAATGTCCACCTGAAGCTCCTCCGGGCCCTCGCCTCACCCTTTTTCGAGGTGAGGAGGTCGAGGAGGCTCGATCCTGGAGAGGTCGACTCCTCTCATCCCTCCGGCATCTCGCCTCCTCCGCTCGTCCTTCTCGCCGTCCTTTGGGGCTTGGGGGGCTGGTGTCTATTTAAGGGGTGGATAGGAGAATATTTCTCATCATCAAAACCCAAAAAAGTACTTATAAGATTACGATAAAATGTATTCCGTTCCTTGAAATATGAAGGGGGGGTAAACTGATGGGATTTATGAAAGTCTGTCTGCTGACTATGCTGGTTCTTGCCCTTAGCTTCAGCAGCTCTTTGGGACAGTTTGGCTCTAAGGTGCTGACGGGGGACGCCGACGTTGGGCGCCTCCTCGAGGATCTGCCGGCACCCCTGAACCCGAAATTCGGCTACTGGGACACCGGAATAAACCCCGGGATCTACGACGACGGCGACACCATATATCTTGACATGTGGGGAAATAACATCATCGACGCCAATGACATAAGGCTCACCGACTACGGATCGTACCGCGCAGGGACGAAGGTGACCTCCGCAGATAACGACATAAACAAGCCGCTCCTCAATCTGCCGGGGCAGCAGGCGGGCATCTATTATGCAGACCACTACGGGAGCCAGGGTTATGACCTCGCCGATCCGGTATACCTCCTGGTGACGAACTCCATCCTGCCGGGGGCCAAGACCGCCACCAACGACGTCAGGCTGGTTCGGGTCGGAGGTCTGGCGCCTGGTACGAAGATCCTGGACATCCATCCTGATAACGATTGGCCGGTGATTCCCATGATCGTTCCCCTCTCCTCCGGGGGGCCCATAGCCACCCTGAGGTTCTACAACGCCAACGGGAACGTGGACGGCGTCGGAGATCCGATCTACGACTACAGCGACGACCTTTACATAGACATATCCCTGCCGAGCATCGCCTTTGCTGGGGCAGGAGGTTATCCCTTCGGTTTTGTGGTTCCCAATAACGTCCGTCTGACCGGATGACTTGGCGGATCATCTAATCCATAATTGAGGAGGGAAGAATGAAGAGGTTAATTGCTGCCTGCATCTCTGCGGGCTTGGTCGTGGCCCTCGGCCTCGTCGGAATGGCCTATGGTCAGTTCGGATACAGGGTGACGAACTCCAGCCCCGAGGTCGGAGACATCGTGGAGGACTTCGCCGACAACCTTCCGTCGCCGGAGCCTTTCGTTCAGACCCCGGTCCAGATGGGGTACTGGGATACGGGATCCAGCTCCATGACCTTCGACGAGGGAGATGTCCTCTATCTCCACATCGGCAGAGTCGTGGTGATGGGGACTGATGTATCAGCGAACGACATCAGGCTCACAGATTCCGCCTTCGGATCTGCGGGATCCAAGGTGAAGGCGGGGGATGGAGACCTGGAGAAGGATCTGACGCCTTTTCCCCGGGGGCTTCCGAGGATCGTCTTCGTCGATGAGGTCCTGGGGGTTGTAGGCCAGTTCGACATCACCGACTCCGTTTATATAAAGACCGCATCTCCAGCCTGGATTCTGGGGTCAGGGGACGTCAGGCTCAGCTCCGTTCACGGCCTCTCCGCCTCCCTGGTGAAGGAAGGGGATTCGGATTATGGCCTGGAATGCTCCGTCCTCCACCAGGGTCCCAGCTTCGACGTATGGTACCCCGGGGCCAGAGGGAAGCTGAGGTTCTTCAACGAAAACGGGAACGTCTTCATAGATCCGGGCGCCCCCTTGAAGACCCTGCCGAGCCCGCCGATCTACGATGAGCCCGACGTCGTATACTTCGACCTCTCAAACCCCTCAGCCCAGCCGCGGAGCTTCGGCTACATCACGCCCAACGCCATCCGTTTCAGCCTATAGAGCGCCTCCGGCGCTCTATCATCTTTTTGGATCGGCTCAGCCGTCCTTTAGACCAACTCCCATCTCAATGGGGGATGGCAGGCCAGGGGTCCTCCTCCAACGCAATTTTTCAGCCCATCGGCTCCCAACCTGGAAAACTTCGGCAGACAGAGTTATATTTTATGAGAACCACTGGAGATGAAGAGGTCTCCTCTCCGTCTCGATGGGGGATTCTATCCGGAATCCTCGGAAGAGTAGGCTGCGGAGGGGCTGGGAGGCGAGGTGGGGAGGTAGGCAGATTTGGGATACGATGGCTTGAAGCTGACGAGGCTCGTTTTCTTCCTCCTCCTTTTCCCTCTCCTCGCCTCGGCGTCGGCGCAGTTTGAGTTCGGATCGATGGAGCGTCCCGGAAGCCTCGAAAGGACCCTGATGGTGGAGGACTTCACCTCTGCACCGGGGAAGACGTGGCTTTCGGTGGCGCTGATGTATCTGGACGTCGGGGGCGTCCGGGGCCTTTATGACGGCGGCGACCCCCTCTACCTCCACTTCGGCGAGGGGGCCGTCAGCCTCGCAGACCTCAGGCTCACGAACTCCACCTTCGGCCTGGTGGGGTCAAGGGTGGCTCCTGCCGACGGAGACCTCGGCCTCAGCCTCTCGTCCTTCAGCCCCCCCTACCCCAGGCTGGTCTACGGGGACTTCGGGGAGTTGGTGGGCGTCTACGACCGAAATGACACCGTCTACGCTAAGGTGGGGTCGCCGATTTCTGAGGTCTCGGTCGGCGACGTCAGGCTCACCTGGAGAGACGACCTGCCACCAGGCACGGCCGTCAATACCTCCGATCCCGACCGGGGGGCCCTGGTCGTCCTCCTCCATCCCGGTCCCGACTTAGCCATCTGGTCCCCCCTCGCCCGCGGCCATGTCAGGTTCTACAACAAGAACGGAAACGTCCTGGAGGACGATCTCAGCCTCCCCATCTACGACGCCGAGGACGCGGTCTACTTCGACGTCTCGTTTCCCTCTGCGCCGCCGCGGCTCTTCGGGTACGTGAGGGTAGCGCCGTGCACCGGGGTGATCGGGGATTTCGTCTGGTGGGATCTAAACGAGAATGGCATCCAGGACGATGGAGAGCCGGGAATTCCTGGCGTGGAGGTCATCCTCTTCGATGATGGCGGAAGACAGAGGGGCATATCGACGACGGACGGAAGGGGTTACTACTACTTCGGAGGGCTATGTTCGGGGCATTACCACGTATGGGTGAAGATGTCGACCCTCCCAGAACTGGGGGAAGGGGCTCGGTGGTGGCCGACGGAGCCGAACGTGGGCGGCGACGATTCCATAGATAGCGACGGCGTTCTTGTGGAAGAGGTTGATCCGCTTGGTAGGAGGATAATCCCGGGAAGCTATTATGGGCAGCGTTCTCAGGCTCAAGCATGAATCGAAGAATATTTGACGATAAAGCAAAGATTAATAAAACAAGAAGTTTACGTGAAAATTTAAATCTTGATGTTAGGGTACGAGGAGGATGTGGGGATGAAGTGCGTGTATCTGTTGGTAACTGTGGCCGTGCTCTGCCTCAGCGCAGAGACTGCATTCGCACAGCAATCTGCTGACTTTGTTAGGGCCCCTGCTATCGTGGATGGCGCAGATAACTTCACAATTGACTTTGGATTTTATCCGATTGTAACGTTCTCGATAGGGGATTGGGTTTGGGAGGATTTGAATAAAGATGGAATTCAGCAAGTCGGCGAGGAGCCAGGAATTCCGGGAGTTAGAGTTGAACTTTGGCAAGATGGCACTATGAAAAAAAGCGTCATTTCAGAAAGTTTCCCGAATGCGGGCAGATACATATTTTCGGGACTGACCAATGGTACTTATGAAGTTAGGATACCGATGGATCAGCCAGCTTTGGAAAATATGACGTGCACGACTCCCAACGCTGGGAATGACGATATAGACAGCGATGGGATACCAACGCCATAGTTACGAATCCAGTCATGAGAATGCCCTTCGCGAAGGCCGGTGGGTTTGGGCTTGCGCTCAACCCACCTTCAGTCTTATCTAGTAAAAGACGGTCCTTGACTCTAGGTCCTAAGGTGGCCAGATTGATCTCCCATTTTGTGGGGCTGAATTCAAATGAGCATTAGATGGGTATCTGGATCGGTGGCGATCTTCTGGCTGATCGCCCTTACCGCCTCTTCTCAGCCCTATGGCTCATTCGACTCAGGTCTGGCTCACAATATCTCAGCTAATGTGACGATCAACGGCTCGGACAACGATAGGACCGACTTCGGCTTTTACATCCCCAAGGGGACAATAGGAGGGGTTGTATGGAACGACACTCCGAAGGATCCCATCATTAAGGAGGGGAATGGGATTCTTGAAGATGGTGAAGAGGGCCTGAAGGGGATCAACGTTTCCCTTCTCAAGGAAGGAACAGGCGAAAACCTCGTGGTCATCCCCTCCAACGATACGGGCGGATACATATTCGAAGTGCCCTACGGCAGATATAGAGTGGCTGTTGGAGAGGGTCAATATACCGGAGAAGAGCTTCAAGGAAAACCTTGTATAAAATTTATGGATTTCTGGTGGCATCCAACAACGGATTATGCTCAGATTGTAGTCATCGACATAAGTAATCCGGAGAACGCGACTATAAACTTCGGGCTGCAACTTATTGAGTAAGAATAGAGTGGATTATATGAAATTCGTATATCTTATTATCTTGATCACGATCGTCTTATACGGCTCAGCCATCCTCTCAGGATCGGCTCTGGTCGAGCCCTACTTGAGAGTAGACCACGAAGTAACAACTCCAATCTGCGTTCAGGGTTCAGAAGGCGCTCCAGATTATGCCAGGCGGAGTACCGTAACCATTACTTTGGAGGGCCTTGGCGACCCTACGCCAGTGGAAGTGGTATTTGCTATTGACTATTCTAACACCATGAAAATTAGCGATCCGAAGAACGCGCGACTGGTAGCTACCAAGGAGTTCATAAAAAATCTCAATAAAAGCAGTGATAGAGCTGGGCTGGTCTATTGGAATAATAGCATTATCGAGTCAAGGGTTGTGAATTTAACCAGTGAGTTTGATGAAATAATCGCCAAACTTGATAAGGATATCTCTGGAAGAGGGGTCTCGCCGGAGGGGTTTACCGATTTTAATAGAGCCCTCAACGCTTCGATCGATATGTTCAGCAATAAAAGTAAAAATACAAAAAAATGCATCATTTTCTTATCTGATGGTGAACCTAAGCCCCAATGGATCCCCTCGATCTACACCCCTCCCGACGGAGAGAGCTCCCCCGTAAATCGTGCAAAAGATGCGGGCATTCAGATATGGACCGTGGGTTTTTATAAAGATCCATCGTCCATAGATAACGCCGATGAAGCTAGACTTAAAGAAATGGCAAAGACGACGGGTGGTAATTATACTTCATCATATAATTTAACAGTTCAGGCCGCTTTCAGAGAAATATACGACCAAATCCGGGGTCTTGCTGGGAAAAATATAATAGTTGAATATCATGCCCCAAAAGTGCTGAACTACTCGATCCCACATAATCGGACAGAGGGCGATAACAAGGTCTTCGTCTGGAAGCCTGAGGATATTTACATCGGGAAAAGTTGGACAAGAAGCTTTAAGGTGGAATCCGAGAATACCGGACAATTTTACCTGGGGAACTCTCCTGGCTCATTGGTGAGCTATGATACTTATGATGAAAAACCTGAAGATCTTACCATCGAGGATAGGCTACTTGAGGTGGAAGAGTGCCCTAACGGATGCTGTTACAATATTATGAATATTTTAAATTTCAGCATTTCCAATCTTACCTACATGGAGGGAGGAAGTTTCAACTTCGGATCCGGATCTCCTTGCTACTACTGCATCCCTCCTCCTGGAACCGTCGGCGGTACCTCCGAGAAGGTCTTATACGTCTTCCTGAACGTCACCTGCCCCGAGTGCTCCACATGGAAGACCGAGGATGGATCGAAGATAAATAATATAAATATAAACCAGATCTCCACCATAGGTACCATCCCATACTGGAACGGCACCGACGAGCCGACGGGCGTCATCAACCTCACCGTATCGAGGCCCGAGGCGGTGATCGACGCCGTCCTCGCCTTCGACGTCTCCGGGAGCATGAGACTCGTCTACGAGGCGATGCGCGAGGAGGACCGGGCCGCCTTCGCGGAGACGAGCTTCAGCAACGTCTCCATCATCGGCTGGGACGAGGACGGCGCTGAGGGCGCGGGCGAGGATCTGCTGATGGTCCCGCCGCGACCCCTGAGGGAGGGCCGCGGGGAGCTTCTCGCAGCCCTGGCAAGCTTATCCGGACTCTGCGAGGAGACCGACCAGACGGTCTACGCCGCAGGCCTCCAGGGAGTCCGAGATCTCGATGATGACTTCGGCGACCACCTCGGCGGAGATGGCAAGATCATCCTCTTCATCACCGGCCCCGACGAGTTCCGGCCCGGCGAGAACCTCAGCGATCTGGCAATCGAGCTTAAGCGGAGGGGTTACGCGATATACCCCATCGGCGTCGCGATCGACGAGATCGAGTCGCCCCTCAAGTACGACAACCTGAGCAGGATGGCGGAGATGACCGGCGGCCGGTTCTATCCGATCGAGGGCCTCAATTCCGAGGTCCTCGGGGAAGCCCTCCGGGATGCGGCGTCCCACGCCTCGGGGAGGGTCGCCCCCAGGGAGATAGTCGTCACCCAGACCCTTCCATCCCACCTGGTGGTGAGGGAGACGGTTCCTGCCGGAGCGGATGTAGATGTGGCGAAGAACCCCGACGGGACCTCGACCCTCACCTGGGCCGTGAGGGGCGTGAGGCCGGGGGACTCGAGGAGCCTGATGATCCTCACCGGCATCTATGGGGAGCTTTCCTCGGAAGGCATCGGCGCCATCGTCTGGCCTGGTGGGATCAATATAACAGCTTTTGGGGATGGGACCGCCGGGGTGAACGTCATCAACATGAGGACTGAAGACGGCGACGTGAAGATAGGAGGGATATCATGAGTCTCAGGCATATCCTGGCGGTTGGGATCGCCTTATTCTTCGTCATGCTAGTCGCTCCCAGCGTGACGGGGTCATCCGAAGGTTCGAGCGGTCAGGCGGTTATTCTGGTAATAGATAACTCAGCTAGCATGGGAAAATCGGACGAAAATTGTATTCGTAATTATACAATTAGATTCTTCTTAGAGAAGATAGTCAATTTAGATTGCAATAACGATGAGTTCGCTCTTCGGATAAAGGATACATTTATTGGAAATAAGAGCCATCCAATTAATCCCGTTTTTAGTAAAGATTGTAAAAATATAGTAGAAGTTTTGGGCGGCCTGAATCGTACAATATGCTCTTCTTCAGAGGCAATAAATCACGATAAAATCTTAAAAAATGCAGTAAATGACTTCAGCAAAGCATCCAACAATAAAAATTATGTAATATATTATTTCTCGGACGGAATAGAATATTCAAACCGTTCACGTTTTCTTTCATCAACTCTTCATCTTGCGAAGGAGAAAGGTGTCATCATCAACACAATAGGATTTGGCAATGATACCGAAGGTCTTAAGTTGCTAAAATATATATCTGAATTTACAGGAGGGACATTTTATCCTATAGAATCGATCCTCTCCATCGACATCGAGAAGTCGACGGACGATGACGACGCGGACTTTCCACCCGGTCCCGAGATCATCGTTGGCGATAACGTCACCTGGACCTACGTCGTGGCCAACCGTGGTAACGTTAACTTGACCTCTGTCCACGTCGTCGACGACATCATCGGTCTTATCGCTGGTCCGATCACTCTCGGAGCCGGTGAGAACCAGACGTTCAACATAACTGGAACTGCAGTTTTGGGCCAGTACCAGAATAACGCCACCGTAAACGGCACCTACAACGGTACCGAGGTCATGGATACCGATCCGAGCCATTACTTTGGGATGATCCTCTCCATCGACATCGAGAAGTCGACGAACGGTGAAGATGCAGATTCAGCTCCAGGACCTATCCTAAACCTGAGCGATAACGTCACCTGGACCTACGTCGTGAACAACACAGGGAACGTGAACCTGACTGACGTCTACGTCGTCGACGACATCATCGGTCTTATCGCTGGTCCGTTCACTCTCGGAGCCGGTGAGAACCAGACGTTCAACATAACTGGAACTGCAGTTTTGGGCCGGTACCAGAATAACGCCACCGCAAACGGCACCTACAACGGTACCGAGGTCATGGATACCGATCCGAGCCATTACTTTGGGATGATCCTCTCCATCGACATCGAGAAGTCGACGAACGGTGAAGATGCAGATTCAGCTCCAGGACCTATCCTAAACCTGAGCGATAACGTCACCTGGACCTACGTCGTGAACAACACAGGGAACGTGAACCTGACTGACGTCTACGTCGTCGACGACATCATCGGTCTTATCGCTGGTCCGTTCACTCTCGGAGCCGGTGAGAACCAGACGTTCAACATAACGGGAACTGCAGTTTTGGGCCAGTACCAGAATAACGCCACCGCAAACGGCACCTACAACGGTACCGAGGTCATGGATACCGATCCGAG
>Ga0334888_1005681_pt1 | contig 10312 bp, 6 predicted proteins | sample GraSluR1_MG_FD_207227 | JGI IMG/M metagenome (GOLD analysis project Ga0334888, IMG submission 207227) | Sludge microbial communities from methane-producing bioreactor in Wageningen University, Netherlands - Granular Sludge_3_08-R1 | ecosystem: Engineered > Bioreactor > Anaerobic > Unclassified ...
CCCTCAATCGCAAGCCGAGCATTGTGCCGCTCCAATACCGGCGCCAGTTCGCCAAAGCTCTCGACCATATATCCGAAGTTCTCCGCGCGCGGCAGCGCCGGATCGTCCGGCAACATCACCAGGAAATGGTTGACCGTGCCGAACTTGGCGCATTGCTTCACGTATTCGGCATTGGCGGCGACGGCTTCGGCGCGCTTGCCCTTATCAGCCGAGATCATTGACTTGTTGTCTAGCAGGTCTACCGACCCGATGCGCAAGCCCGCTTCTGTGGCAATCCGCCCGACTTCGGGCGCGTCTTTGCGTAGATCGATCACCTCCAGGCCGTTTGTTGCAGCCCATTGCACCAGTTCGCCGAGATCGGATTGCCATTCACCGCCGCCTCGACGGAAGCCAATCGGGTAACCGCCAGTCCGTGTTCGCATCGCAACATCCTTCACCTCTTGTATATAGTGTTTTGCATGGCATATGTACGCCTTGCTTGCCATGATGGTTGCTCGACTATCCGGGTCGGACATGAACGCTCGGCCAGATGACCGCAAATCTAGAATTGCGCCAGCGGCAAGATCTCGTCGACTGAGACGAGCCGGTTTTCTGCCATCGACATATTGGCCGCAATGCCCAGAAGAATTGAAGCCGCCCCGTCGATGTGCGAAGCGGCCCGCGCAAACGGATCCAGAGGGGGCGTTGGCGAGAAGATCTGCTCCAACATGACTCGGTCTCCGCCGCCGTGTCCGCCGCCCGTCGTCTCCGGAATCGGGGCCTCATACGGCTTGCCGAACATGGGATACACCCGGATGTGCTTGCCGCCGAATCGGTCGAGAGTCTCTTCGTCGGGCAGCACCGTTTCCTCTTGCCCGGCGACAAACGTCCTCCCCACCTGCTCGACCAGTTCCACCTCCAGCCGGCCCTTATCACCCGTAATGGCGATCCGGTATCCTTCCCACGGGCTATAGCAGATCAGGGAATAGGTGAGGAGCGCACCATTGCGATAGCGCGCCGTGACGCTCATCGTATCTTCAATCGTAACCGGCTCGCCGAATACATTGCGGTCGCGCAGATAGCCTGTCTCCGCCTCGGCGTTTAGGTAGAGCGCGCGCAGCGTCTCATTCTGGTCCAGCCGCAAGGCGAAAGGATCGTTCTCCGCCTCCGGTACGCCCGTATACCGTTCGTACGGATAGATCTCGCCGCGGGCTTCCGCGTTCGTCTTGCCATAGTAGTGCAGCGCCCCCATCGCAAAGACCGTCTCCGGTTGCGACGCGATCCACCAGTTCACCAGGTCGAAGTGGTGCGTTGCCTTGTGAACCAGCAGCCCGCCGGATTTGTCTTTCTCCCGATGCCACCGGCGGAAGTAGTCCGCGCCGTGATATGTATCCAGCACCCACTGAAAGTTGACGTGCAGCGGTTTGCCGACGACTCCCTGCATGATCAACTCCCGCACTTTTGTGCTGAGCGGAGCATAACGGTAGTTGAAGGTCACCCGCAGATTGCGCCCGGTGCGCTCGATCGCATCCAAGATGGCGCGCGCCTTTTGCCCGTCAATCGTCATCGGCTTCTCGGCAATTGCGTCGCAGCCCAACTCCATGGCGCGGATAATGTAGTGGTGATGCCAGCAGTCCATTGTCGTCACAATCACCACGTCGGGTTTGGTTTCGCGCACCATCTTGTCGAAGTCTCCGGCCATATACGTCGGCACGGAGGCCCCATTCGTTTGTCGGACGATCTGCGCGTTGTACCAGTCCATGCGCACCTGGCTTAGGTCGCATAAGCCGACCAGCTTCGACCACTGGCTGTACGTCTCCGTGATCGCGTCGATGAACATGCCGGCCCTGCCGCCTGTGCCCACGATCGCATAGCGAGTACGGCGATTTTCCATCGTAATTCATCCTCCGCTGTAGAATCATGCCAAAAGACCGCCGGATCGCCCCATGTCCGGATGCGCCGGCGCAGTCTATGCCGGTTCGGCATCTAGCGTCTGGCGCACCTCGCGTTCGCGCACGCCGATCAAGAAAAGCAGGCCGTCCAGCCCAACATTGGAAATCGCTCGTTCGGCTTGCTCGCGCACAATCGGCTTGGCGTGAAACGCCACCCCAAGCCCGGCCACCGACAGCATTGGCAGGTCGTTGGCGCCGTCGCCCACAGCGATCGTCTGCTCCAGCAACAACCCTTCAGCCTCGGCGATCTGCCGCAAAAGCGCTGCTTTGCGCGGCCCGTCCACGATATCCCCGAGCAGGCGACCTGTCAGCCGCCCGTCAACGATCTCCAGTTTGTTGGCGTGTACGAAGTCGATGCCCAGTTTCTCCTGTAACCGCAAGCCGAAGTAATCGAACCCGCCGGAGAGAATGCCGGTCTTGTAGCCAAGGCGCTTAAGTGTTCCGACCACGCGCTCGGCGCCCTCCGTCAAGGGCAAGTCCTCGGCCACTTCTGCCAACGCCGCTTCGTCAAGCCCCGCGAGCAGGGCGACGCGTCGCTTCAGGCTCTGCGTAAAGTCCAACTCGCCGCGCATGGCGGCCTCCGTGATTGCCGCCACTTCTGCTCCGGCGCCGGCTTTCTGTGCCAAGACGTCGATCACCTCGACCTGGATCAATGTCGAGTCCATGTCGAATACGACCAGACGCCGATTGCGCCGGTAAATATCGTCCATGTGGAACGAGATGTCGATGCCCATCTGATGAGCGATGTCCATCAGCCTGCGTCGCATGTCGTGTTCATCACGCAGGTTCCCGCTGACCGAGAACTGAACGCTGGCCGCGGGATGGATCTCCGGATTCGCCAACGACACCCGCCCCGACAACCGTGTGATCACGTCGATATTCAGTCCATAGTGCGCGCAGACCGCGGCCACGGCCGATGTCTGCGCGGCCGTCAACGACCGCCCGATCATCGTGATGATGCGCCGCTCCTTGCCCTGTTCGGCCACCCAGCGCTCATATTGTTCCAGCGAGACAGGCGTAAACCGCGCCTGGATATCGAGGTCGTGCGCTAGGTAGAGCAATTCCTTCATCACCGCCGGCGATGCCTGACCATGCGGGATCTCGATCAGGATGCCGAATGAGATATGCTCATGGATCACAGCTTGCCCAATATCAAGTACATTGACATGGAACTGCGCCAACACGTTGGTGACCGCAGATACCAGGCCGGGACGGTCCCGCCCTGTAACGTTGATCAGGTAGATCTCGCTAGTTGGCATCATTGCCCGAATGGCCCGAAGCCAAAAGTTCCGCCACGTCCGCCATCTGCGTCTCCGACAACGGACCGAACGCCATAGCGCCTGCGTTCTCCTCTACCTGCGCTACGGTCTTGAAACCGGGGATTGGGACTGTGACGGCGCTGCGCGCCCACAGCCAGCCGAGCGCGCCTTGCGCCAAAGTCCGCCCGCCTGCGGTGAGAACCTCGCGCAGTTCCTCCAGCATGCGCAGCCGCTTGGCTTGCGGTCCGCTGCGGAAGTCCCAGTCTTTGCGCACATCATTGGCGGGCAACGTCGAATCTGCACTGAACTTGCCTGTCAGCAGCCCCATCGCCAGAGGGCCGCGGTTGATGCTCGCCAGACTTTCGGCTTCGCATATGGCGAGCGTCTCGGCGCTGCCCTCGAAGATGTTCAACCGCTGCTGGATGGCCGCGCAGTGTTCCCCGCGAGCGAAGGTTCTGGCCCTCTCCGGGTCGTCGGTACTCCAGCCGTACGCGCGGATCTTCCCTTCTTCGACGAGCCGCTCCAACGTCTCCAGCACCTCGTCCGCCCGGTCTACATCATAGTCACCCTTGTGGAACTGGTACAGGTCGATATAGTCTGTGTTCAGCCTGCGCAAGCTTGCCTCGCAGGCGCGGCGGACAAATTCCGGCTCGGCGTTGAAGCCCGTAATGCGCTTGGTCTGTTCGTCGAAGACGTTGCCGAATTTAGTGGCGATCACCACATCCTGGCGCTGTCCGGCCAGTACGGCGCCCAAAATGCGCTCGCTGTGCCCGCAGCCATACACGTCGGCCGTATCGAAAAACGTCACGCCCATGTCCAAGGCCCGTTCGAGCGCCTGCATCGACTCCTGGTCGTTGACCTCTCCCCACCCGACCGGTGCGGCGCCTCGCCAGAAAGGCCCGCCAATCGCCCAGCAACCCATGCCCAAGGCGCTTACCTCGATACCGCTCCGCCCCAATACTCGCGTTTCCACAACCTTCCCCTCCTCTTAATCCGGCACATTCTGTCGCAGTTCCGCCAGCCACACCGTAGCCTCAGAGTCGCTTGGCGCACGCCAATCCCCGCGTGGCGACAACGAGCCGCCCGACCCAACCTTAGGCCCATTGGGCAACGCCGACCGCTTGAACTGGCTGATCTGGAAGAACCGGTACAAAAAAACCTCCAGCCAGCGCTTGATCTCCGCTAGCGTATACTCGTGCCGCTTGGCGTCCGGCAGCAAATGCGGCCAGTCGCCCTCCCTCATACTACTCCACGCATGATAGCTCATGAAGGCGACCTTGCTCGGCCGGAACCCGAAACGCGAAACGTAGTAGAGGTTGAAGTCCTGCAACTCATACGGCCCGATCTTCGCCTCGGTGCTCTGGCTTGGCCGGTCATTGTTGCCCGTTGCATCGGGCACTAGTTCCGGCGAAATCTCCGTTTCCAGAATCGCGTCCAGCACTGCGGATGTTTCCGGCCCGAACAAGTCTCTGGACGCCACCCATCGGATCAGATACTGGATCAGCGTCTTGGGCACGGAGCTGTTCACGTTGTAATGCGACATGTGATCGCCCACGCCGTAGGTCGCCCAGCCTAGCGCAAGCTCGCTCAGGTCGCCCGTCCCCAAGACAATGCCGCCGTAATGGTTCGCCAGCCGGAACAGGTGCGAGGTGCGCTCCCCCGCCTGCACATTCTCGAAAGTGACATCATACAACGGCTCGCCCTGGGCATACGGATGTCCGATGTCCGCCAGCATCTGCCGCGCCGAGGGGCGGATGTCGATCTCATGAGCCTCCACCCCCAGCGCCGCCATCAGCCGGTGAGCGTTGCGCTTTGTAGACTGGCTGGTAGCAAAGCCGGGCATCGTATAGGCCAGAATGTTGGTACGCGGCAGCCCCAGCCGGTCCATCGTCTGCGCCGCCACCAGCAACGCCTGCGTCGAGTCCAACCCGCCCGACACGCCGATCACCACGCACTCAATGCCGGTTGCTTCCAAACGCTTCATCAGACCGTGTACCTGGATGTTGTACACCTCGTAACAGCGTTCGTCCAGAGAGGCCTGGTCGCTGGGCACGTATGGGAAGCGGTAGAACTTGCGCAGCGGCGGCGCCTCTCCGGCCGGCTTCTCGAAGTCAAACGGAATACGGCGCAGCGTACGCAGCTTATCTTTGTGATCCGTCGCCGTGTCCGTAAATGCGGTCATGCGGCTGCGATCCTGCACCAACCGCTCCAGGTCCACATCAGCAGCGACGATTTGCTCTCCCGTCGAGAACCGTTCGGATTCGGCCAGCAACGCGCCGTCGGCATAGATCAGACCGTGACCGTCCCACGCTAAGTCCGTTGTCGATTCTCCCGGCCCAGCGCCGGAATACAGATACGCTGCCATGCATTTGGCCGATTGAGACGCGCAGAGCTGCCGCCGGTAGTCCGCCTTGGCAACGGTGATGTTGCTCGCCGACAGGTTCGCCAGCACCGTCGCGCCGCCTAGCGCGGCGTACGTGCTTGGCGGGATGGGCGTCCATAGATCCTCGCACACCTCGACATGCAGCCGGAAGCCGGGCATATTCTCCGCGTCGAAGACCAGGTCATTGCCAAAAGGAACGCGTACACCGAGCAACGTCGCCTCAGGGCCGATGGCGTCACGCGCCGCCGCGAACTGCCGCTTCTCGTAGAACTCCCGGTAATTGGGCAGATAGCTCTTCGGAACAACTCCCAGCACGTTGCCGCGGTAGATCGCGACTGCGCAGTTAAACAGTTTATTCTCCACCCGCAACGGCGCGCCGACCAGCACGATCGGCGTCCATTCGGCACTCCGGCGCACGACCGTCTCCAGTGCAACCATCGTCGCTTCCTGGAGTGCATCTTGCTGAAACAAGTCTTCGTTCGAATATGCGGACAGCCCGAGCTCCGGAAAGGCTGTGACCGCAACCCCCTGGGCTGACGCGGCTTCGGCCAGCGCCAACGTACGTTCGACATTGTAGTGAGGATCAGCCACGCGCAGCCGCGGAATGCAGACTGCTACACGAATGAAGCCATGAGAGTATATCGAATTGAATGGGCTTGTCATAGGGGCTGCTTTAATTGTGAGGATTGCGCAGCGATCACGCTGCATCGCGCCGGAAGTCTACGCCTATTATATCGCGGGAACCTGTTTTGGGGGAACTGTGCAGCGGCCATTATTGTCGGCTATGATTGCGCGCGCAGCTTGTGAGGATTGTCTGCGCTTGATACACTATACGATGCGTCGCTCGGCCTGAATTGCTTTCTGCGTCAGGTTATTACTTCTTTGAAGGCTAGAATCGCCTCCCTCACCCTACTTCTGATCGTCGCGCTCAACGCGATGGTCCTTTTGCCGCTTTCGATTCACGTACGCGGTATAGCCGCCTATCTTCTGTTTGTACCAGTAATCGGCTACCTGCTCACCGCTGCCGTCGGGCTGCACCGCCATTCACTGTGGCCGGAACAGGCGCTCATCGCGTTCGGGGCGGGCTACAGCATTACGGTTCTCGTCACGCTCGCGCTTACCTATCTGCCAGGCGGTCTCCAGCCGTGGCAGACCCTCACCGCGTTCGACGCGTTTGCCATAATATTGCTGCTCCTGGCGCTACGCCACGCGTCCGACTCGCATACCGGCGACACGAAACTCACCGCGCCAAGCAACGCCCCCTGGCCGTGGCTCGGCGCTGTTACCATAGTCGTCGTCGCGGGATTTCTCCGCCTTCCCGGCCTCGACTACTCCGAGTTTCAGGACGACGAAGTGAGCGTTGTCTGGCAGAGCGCCGAGGCCATCCAGGGGCGGGCGGATGCGCTCTTCATCCATGACAAGGGGCCGGCCGAAATCCTACTCACGACGGCCGTCTATTCCGCAGTCGACCGCCTCAACGAAGCTGCGGCTCGCTTTCCCTTCGCAATGGCCGGCGTCGTTGGGCTGCTGGCGCTTTACTGGCTGGGATGGCGGCTGTTCAGCCCGCTCGCCGGCTGGAGCGCTGCCATGTTTCTCGCCGTCGACGGTTATTTTGTCGGCTTCGCGCGCGTCGTCCAATACCAGAGCGTGGTGCTGCTCATGATCGTGCTGGTCGCCGGCATCATGCTCAAATACGTCAGACGGCCTGCGTCTCCTCCAGCCTATCTATACTTCGCGGCGCTCTTTCTGGCAACGGGCGTCCTCGCGCACTACGAGGCGGCGCTCGCCTTTCTACCTGTTGGCGCATTCGCCCTCCTCTCCATCCGACGACGCGACAGCACGCTGCGCCGCTTGCGTCATCTCGGCCTGGCAACGCTGCTGGGGGCCGCGATCCTCGCCGCATTTTATGCCCCGTTCAGCCTACATCCGCGCTTTGCCCGCACCTTTAGCGAGATCGCAGGCAACCGCATCGGCGCCGGCTTCCCATACAACAACCTAGGCGACTTCTTTACGCGCACGATCATCTACAATTCCAGCTATTTCTTCATTGCGCTCACGCTTGCCATGGTGGTAGCGTTGACTGGGGCATACCGCCGCACGCTGCCGCGTTGGGCAGCGTGGACGGCCTCCGCTACGCTAGTCGGAGGACTAGCCCTGACCTTCTCTCACCCAGAGTGGCTCGCCGTGGGCGGACACGATCACATCTGGCTTTTCTTCGCACTGGCACTCGCCCCCCAGTTGCTGACACGCAAACTGCCCGCCACAGAACAAACCGTATGGCTCTGGTTCGCCGCGGCCATGTTGCTCGCTCTGTTCGTCGTTCAGAAGCCGCGCACCCATGTCTACGACTTCCTCATCCCCTGGGCTTTGCTCGCCGGCAACGCCGTAGAACAGACATGGCGCGCGCTTGAGGGCAGCATCGGCCACGACAAAGCGCTCGCCATCGGGTTGCCCGCAGCCGCCGCGCTAATCCTGCTCTTTGGCAATTATGTCTACTTGCTTTTTGCGTACAACGGAGCCGAAGTCCTGCGCACTTGGCAGGAGAACCGGCCCGCCGGCTACTGGACGCCCTACGCCGAACCGCGCCAGAACGCTATGTTCGGCTTCCCCTTCAAGAACGGCTGGAAGGTAGTCGGTGCGCTCTATGCGTCGGGCGAATTGGACGGTCCCTTTGCGCGCAACGGCAAGCGCGGCATCGCCAACTGGTACACCAGAGGCGCCGGCGACTGCTCGCGCGACGCCCGCTACTACGTGTTCACACCCTGGAACGAACCGGTCAACAAAGGACTTCTAGACCCGCAGCGGCGTCCGACCGCTGAGGAAGGTTATCACCTGATCCGCCTGGTTCAAGTCAACGGCGAACCGCGGCTCGAGATTTACGAACGCGGGGACGCGCCCACGTCTCCCCCGATTGTCCACAACATCGAGGACTACGAAGCGCTGTTCGACGCGGCACTCTCCAGCCCGCGCTTCGAGCCCGATGGACCAGCGGCCCTTCCGCACATCGAACACGCCCTAGATTTTCGCTTTGGTGATTCGATTTGGCTGAAGGGGTACAGACTCGCCGCCAACAATGTCCGCCCCGGCAATCGCGTCGACCTGACGCTCTACTGGCAGGCAGATGCTAGGCCAACAGAGGACTATAAGGTCTTTACGCAGATCATCGACATGTCGGATTACCACAAGGCGGGTCAGCGCGACGGCGTGCCCGGCTGCGAGGAGTTCCGCACAAGCAGTTGGCTGCCCGGCGACGTCATCGTGGATCGCTACGCCATCATGATCGAAGAAGACGCGCCTGAAGGAGACTACACCCTGCTCATCGGTCTTTACGACACCGACGAAGATCGGTTGAATATCTTCACGCCGGACGGCCAAGCGATGGGCGACGCCCTGGGTATCGACACGATCTTCGTCCGCCCTTAACGAGGGGGCGCCCTACTCGAACCAAACCGGGTTCGTCCAGGCGCGCCCGCCCTGGTGATCGCGCACCGTGATACGCGCGTACGGGCCGGCAAAGCGGCTAAGGTCGAGCGTCACATCCATCAGCCCCTGCCCTGCCACGGAGACCGCCACAGGCCCCTTCCCGCTCACGAAGACCCGCTCCGCCGGTGAGCAACGCACGCGCACTTGGCGCCTACCGTCAAACTCCACGTCGTAAATCTGCGGCCCGGTGCTGGAATAGAAATGGCCGGACTTGAGCGCTTGCAGCAGTGCTTGGGGCGTGAGCGCTTCGCTCTTCACCCATATCCAGCCGCGGCCGAATTCATATCGGCCTGCGTCGCCGTGGAAATCGTCGGCGGCATAGGCGTCGTAGCGCATACCCTTACCCAACAACACATCTGCTAGGTGCCACCCGTCGCTGCGGTCGTTGAGATCGACAGCCGTTGCGTTGTACACCTCGATGGCATCTATCTCTCCAAGTGAGACAACATCCTGCTCAGTCAGGCTATACCATTGCGGATGCGCCGCGGCCACAAAAGCTCCGGCGGCGCGTGCGCGTTGAGCCAGTTCCGGCCCCGTCTCCCCGTCAGAAGGCGCGAAGTCGAGCGGCAGCCCCGCAGCTACGATGTGCCAGATGCCCCCCACTTCGGTGGCGCCCGCGTGCAGTTCAGCGCCGAGTAACGTGGTGAAGCCGTCGCCGCGCCACGGCGTTGTATCGACCAACGGATAACCGTACACGTCGAGAAAATGGTCCGTTAGGGCGATAAAATGGTAGCCGGCATCGCGATAGAGGCGACAGACCTCTTGCGGCTCATACACGCCATCCGAGCGCGTCGAGTGGGTGTGCAAGTTGCCCTTCCAAAAGCTTCCCGGCAGATTAAAAGGCAGTTGGCTCATCGGTGCAGTTCCTCTCTTGTATCGATCACCTTCTTTTCAGCACAGCGCGAGCGCGCCGGCCGATTGGCTAATTGTAATCTCTGGCGTAAATCCGATGCGGCTCTAGGACAAGCAACACCTGCGTGCCGTCATCCGTTGAATCAGCATATGCCTGTGCTCCTTCGTCGCTGTCGTGATATCTGCGAATGATACGCCGGCGCATCCTCTGCTGGAGTTCATCGCCATGCTCCACGATATGCACCGACCCGCTGAGCGTCACATAGCGAAAGTCGTCATGTCCTCCCTCCACGCAGACGCTGATACGCGGATCGCTGCGCAGATTGCGCATCTTCACCGAACGGTTGCTGGTACTGATGTACATCTTTCCGCCGTCCATCACGTACCAGACCGGACTAAGCTGA
>Ga0334888_1005682_pt1 | contig 10312 bp, 10 predicted proteins | sample GraSluR1_MG_FD_207227 | JGI IMG/M metagenome (GOLD analysis project Ga0334888, IMG submission 207227) | Sludge microbial communities from methane-producing bioreactor in Wageningen University, Netherlands - Granular Sludge_3_08-R1 | ecosystem: Engineered > Bioreactor > Anaerobic > Unclassified ...
CTGTAGTACCATATACATGAAAAACGAAATAATAGTATTATTATGTTTAGTTCTTTGTACTTCTATTATTTTTGCGCAACAGCAAGGAGTACAAAAACAAACAATAGTATCAATAGGAGAAAATACGTCTTCTGAAAATAATCAACCATCTGCACAAATTCAAACAAACACTCAAACTTCAGAAGAAAATAAAGGACAAACAAATCAAATACAACAAACTGTTACTGCAAAAATAAGAACAGGTAACTATACAACTGAAACTGGAGAAAATATACAAATACAAGAACAAAAAAATAATCAAATAAAAATAAGTTCAAAAGAAATCTCTGCAAATACTAATTTAAATGTCACTTCGGAAAATGAAGGTGAAAAAACAAAATTAAAATTAAAACTTAGTAATGGAATGAATATTGAATTAAAGATTATGCCGGATACAGCTTCTGAAACAGCAATACAAGCATTAAAATTAAATATTTGTACTGAAGAAAATAATTGTCAAATAGAATTAAAGGAAGTAGGTCAAGGAGAACAAATACAAGCAGCTTACGAGATTAAAGCACAAAAACAAGTTAAAATTTTAGGAATATTTCAAACACAAATGCAGGTACAAACACAAGTAAATGCAGAAAACGGAGAACTCATAAAAACAGAAAAACCCTGGTGGGCTTTTTTAGTAACTGAATCAGAATAAAGCATTACTTTTTAATTTCTTTTTTTTATAAAATTGTTATGACTAAAGACATTAAAGAACGAATTGAAATAGATCTGCGAAAATTCGAAGATTCAATAAAAGAAATAGATTCTGAAACAAAAGAGAAATATAAACATATTATAGACTTAGCAGAGCGATATTACTATGATACAAAATACTTTGTTGAAAAAAAAGATTTGACAACTGCTTTTGGCGCAATTGTTTATGCGCACGGCTTAATAGATGCTTTGAAAAAATTAAATGAAAAAGAATAAACTGTATACAGAATAGAAGTGAAAAAATGGAAAAAGTAAAAGAAAACACAACAGAAATTCATACAAAAGAAAATATCTTCTATAATCCGCATATGGAATTATGCAGAGATATATCTTCATTATGTGTTGGTGCAATTAAAGATAAACTAAGAATATGTGATGGCTTTAGTGCAACAGGTATTAGAGGTATAAGATATATAAAAGAAAATGAAAATGTTGAATCTATTGCATTAGTAGATGCTAACAGACACGCGCTTCCTTTAATGAAAAAAAATATTAAATACAATAAAGTAACTAGTAAAAAAGCAACAGCTTATAATGCAGATATTTTACAGCATTTATTTGGCAAAGATTACAATTTTATTGAGTTAGATCCATTTGGTTCACCCCAAAGTTTCTTAAGAAGTGCAATAGGCGAATTTGCTTCTAAATCATATATAAAAACTGCATATCTATCTGTTACAGCAACTGATACTGCTGTTTTATGCGGAGCAAAACGAAAAGCTTGTATTAAATTATATCATTCTTTTCCAATGAATAATTATTTATGTCATGAAATGGGTTTGCGAATTTTATTAGCAAATATAAGTTATGCTGCTACCGAATATGATTTTTCAATAGAACCTTTATTTTCATTATCTCACAGACATTATTTCAAAACAATCATTAAATTAGAGCGAGGCGCTGAAAAAACAGCTGAAACTTCAAGAAAAATTGGATATTTGGAATTTAATCCTTCTACTCTAGAGATACAAACAAATGAATTACCTAAAAATACAAACAAAAAGAAAACAGAAGAAAAAGGCAATGAGAATGGAAAAGCGGATAAACTTGAAAATACAAACAAAAATGAAAACTGGGAAATAGCAGGACCATTATGGTTAGGTAATTTACATAATAAAAACATACTTCAAAACATGAGAGAACTAAATGAAAAGCGCAATTACAAAAATAAATATAAATTAAATACTTTACTAATTACTCTTATTGAAGAAACTGATATGCCTGTTGGGTTCTATAGAACAGACAGATTATCAAAAATATTAAAAAAAGAATCACCAAAATTAGAAAAACTAATTGAAAAATTAAATAAAAAAAATAAAACAACTAAAACTCATTTTGATTCAATGGGCTTCAAAACAAGCATAAATATAAAAGAAATAAAAAAGAAATTTTAAGAAACTAAAACTCCATTGATTACACCATCTTGACCAGGTCTACTTGTTACTTTTACTTTTCCAATATTGGTTTCTAAAATTGAACCTTTTGCAATAATATTCATCCTAGCATGATGTCTATTTTCTGGAGATTGTGCTACAGACTTTACTTCTGCTTTTTTAATTATATTTTTTCCATTTTCTTTAACTGCAACATTAACCAAAAATGATTTTCTTGGTTTAATTTTTTCGTTTCCTCCTCTTGTCCTAACAATCTTTAATTCCTCACTTGTTTTTTGATTAACTACTCTTGTATTTATTGATGGTCCTCCTACTTTTGACAATTTTTTGTCGCTCTTTTTTCTAACCCTTGCTCCTGTACCCCTATTTGTCTTTTTAGATCTTCCATGATATTGTTCCATAATATTACACCTCAAATATAAAAATACTAGAATTTAAATTCTAGCTAAAACAGTACTATTTTATATATATAGTCTTATTTAAAAAAGTATGGTTTTACTAAGGATATACTCTGAAATAGAAGATATTAAAAAATTATTCCAAATTATTAATGATTTAATCAAAAATGAAATATACCAACTGATTGACCCAAAATATATTGTTTCTGAGAGACAAATAGAAATTGCATTGGATAAAGCTAAGAATGCGTTTAAACAAGGAAAAAACAAGTCTAAGTCATTAAATAATGAATTATTACTATGGATATGTGCTGAAAAACATGTTTCTCAAGCCATTAAAAAAGCAGGCGCCAAAAAAACATCTGATTTTTTCCTTTTTTACAAAGGAAATAAAAAAATCGAAAACATTTTAGAACAAATACAAGCTAAAAAACTTAAATTAGAATTTACTCCTGATTTAAAAGCACTTAAAATAGACAAAAAACTACTTAAAACTTATAAATTAGAAGACCTAGTTTTAGAAAAAATGGCTGTTTCATATTTAGAAAGATAAAAAAAGATAATTAGAATTATCTTAGTGCATAATTATCTCTTGTTTTTTGCTTTAAATCTATTCTTGCTACTTTTTCCATCTTTTGTGGTTTTGCTCTTGCGCATGCAATTAACATATCTACATTTGGGTCTCTTTGTGATGTAAAATGAGGTACTATAGGCCCCTGTTTTTTAATAACTGGTTTTGAATATTTATCTAAATGTTTTGCTCTTTCAATATTAGATACTGCAGTTGATACTCCAATTAATACTAAAACCACACATATTGAAGCTTCTAGTTTATTTTTAAAATTCTTAAAAAATTTTGAATTGTGTATAACTTTCTCTATCTCTTCCATCATCTCATCCATATCATCACCTTTTTGCTCTTTTGAAACTGGTTATTACATTTTGAAAAATAGATTTATAAAACTATTGATGGTTACGAGGAAAAAATACCAGATTATTATTTTTAAACACAAATACACTAAAACAATTGAAAAATTAAGTTAGGAAATACCCAATTGGCTATACATCATTTGTTTTGTTAAAGGAAGTTCAATATCCAAAACATTGTGTATGAATATAAATACTTCAACTACTAAATGAGGATCAATCCCCGTAATTTTGACAATGTCTTTAAAAGAGGGAACTCTACCTATTAATTCATATACATAAACTCCTTCTCTCCCATATTTTTTATATATTGCAAATCCTTCATCCCCATATTTATACCTTATTTGCTCTCTGTCCATTGATTTAAATAAAGCAGCGTCTCTTATTGCTAAAAATTCCATCAATTCATCAATTTTAATTAATTTCATATTAAGTTCTACTGCTAAATCAATAACAGTTCTTTCACCATCTATCAAATCAAAAACTTTAGTTCCATCAGAACCAAATTTTAATGCTATTTCAGGTCCAATTCTTAATTTTTGTGAAAAATTCAATTTAGATTTAACTGGTATGTCAATAGGTATGATATTCTTATCATCTGCTTCTGGTTCTACTCCTTCTAGTTCATACTCAGTTAAAGGAGATAATTTCTTCAAATGTTTTTCTTTAGAAGGTTTCTCTAATTTAATTATTCCTTGTTTATCTAAAAACTCTAAAATTTCAATTAATTTAACTTCTGTTACTCCTGTTTTTCTAAGTATTTCTTCTGCTGTCCTTTGACCATCTATTAAATTATAAACATTAACACCTGAGTCTCCATATTTATCAAAAATTATTTTTTCTATTGGAGATAAATTTTGTTCCTCTTTCTTTGGTTTTTCTGGGGGTTTTGGAGGTTCTTTTGGTTTTATTTTGGGTTCTTCTTTTATCTCTTCTTCAGCTGGATAAACAGGGGGTTTTCTATTTTGCTTAACTATTTCGGTTGGCTCTTCACGTATTATTTCTTCCCCTCTCGTTTCAGTTGCATCTTTTAAAACTAGTTCTGTTTCTTCTGGTTTTTTATGATTTTCTTCAATATTCTGAGAGATACTTTTTTTGATATCTTCAACTTCTTCTTTAGTGACTATTGGCTCAGGTTGATCAATAGGTAAATCTAAAGTACCTTGAATTTCAATTATGTCTTTTTTTTCCATAATTTGAAGCATTTCAAGTAATTGTTCTTTAGTTGTTCCTGTTTCTTTTATTAATTTTTCAAAGGATACTGAAGTTTTAATACTAATATACACTTTGATTCCAATTTCACCAAACTTTTTTCTTATCCAATTTTGATTCTTTATTGAAGTTAATGGATCTTTTTTCTTTCTCCTAATATCTGTACACATATTGTTAATTATCACAGAAATCTTTATAAGTCTTTAAACCATGATTACATAGTATGGAATTTGATGAATTACTTATTAGTACTGGTGTTGATGCATTAATCAAACTAGTTCACGAGAGAGAAAAAATAGAATTAGAAAAAGCAGCAGACGAATTGGAACTCCCATTTCAAACTGTTGAAAGTTGGGCCCAAGTATTAGAAGAGCAAGGAATTATAAAAATAGATTACCAATTTACAAAAGTTTATTTGAGTTGGATTCAAGGTGCAGAGGGAAAAATTCTTGAAAAAGTAGGTGATGTTAAAACACAAAAAGAAAATTTAAAACAAATGATTAATTCAATTAAAAAAAGGATTGAAGAAAAATCAAAAGAATTAGAGGATATTGAAAAAGAGTATCACAACATTTTGAATCTTTTTGATCCAAAATTGGTATACATTCAACAAAAAGTTAAAGAAATGGAAAAATTAGGGACGGATGCACAAGAGATTCTGCAACAACATCATTCAAAATTAAATAATTTAAAAATTGATTTAGACTCATTTTCAGAACATTTAATAAAAAAAGAAAAAGAATGGAAAGAGTTATACGCTAACATATCAGATCCCAATAATAGACTTAAAGGATTTAAAGAATTAAAATATATTGAACTAAAACTTAAAACAGATATGGAAAATTCTATCAAAGAAATAGAAAATATACAAAATATAATCAAAGAACAAAAAAGTGCGTATTCTGAATTTAAAAATATGGACCAGCAATTGGAGTCTACTAAAAAAGAAATAGAAATCTTAAAAAAAATTATAACACAAACAAAAGAACAAACAGAAGATATAAATTCAACTTATAAAACAATTAAACAAAACTTAAAAAATGGATCATTTGAAGATACAATTTTTGCTTTAAAAAACATCAAAGGTACAATCCCCGAAATAATCAAACAAACTGAAGAGATTAAAAATAAAATAGAAACCCAAATAATTGAAATAAACAAATTGGAGAATGCATACAAAAAAATTGAAACAAAAGAAGGAAAACTACTTTTAGAAATATTAGAAAAAAGATTAAAAACATTTGAAGAAAATACTATAAACTTAGAAAAAATAATAAAAAAGGTAGAAAATACAAAAAAGACAAAAATAGACATTAAAAAACAAACTGTCGAATTAGAAAATTTAGACAAAGAAGTAAGCAAACAAAAAGACGTTCTAATTAAAAAAACACAAAAAATAAAAGAAGAAATAGACAAAGTTTTAGATCCAATAAATGAATTTGATTCTAAATACAAAAACCTTAAAGAAACTGTATTATTTTATTCTAAAAGAATGGAAAATTTAGAAAAAGAGTATAATTCAAAAAGGGAAAGTATAAAAAATGAACAAGAAGAAATAACAAAAAAGATGGGAGAATATAATAAATTGGTAAAACAAGAAATAATAAAAATAAATGAATCAATAGAAAAATATGAAACTATAATAAAAGAAAAAAATGACATTGATAGAGTTTTTATTAAAATAAGAGAGATTAAAGAAATGAAAAATAATATAACGATTGAACTAGAAGTATTAAACAAAAAAATAGATTTGGTAAGATTACCAAGGAAAAAAGGAGAGGCAATAGAAATATCTAGTGAAATAAGAGAATTTGGAGATGCTGTTGAATTAAATAAAACAGAAGAAAAAATATTGCAAAGAAAAAGAAAAGAATTGAGAGATTTAATAAAAGAAATGTGGGAAAGTTAAAAAATAAGTAATTTTTCTGTTTCTTTAAGTAAATTACTCTTTTAGAAAGACTTTAAATAGTTAATGTTTATATCTTTATTATATGATAATACAGCTGGTGGTTAGATGACTAATAAAAAGAATACAAAAAATGATGTTGAAGAATCTACTCCATTAAAACCTGTAATAAGTAGTGTAGAACAATTAAGAACTACTGGAACAGGAGGAGTTATAGATTCATACTTTTTTAAAAGTGAAAATATTCCCGTAAATATTAAGATTTTAGATACAAAAGATTATGTGCCTCATTATGTAGTAACTATTCCTGGATTAGCAGAAGGGACAAAAATCATATTAAACACATTAAAAGGAGAATTGGTTACAGATGTTAAATTAGATATATCTGAATTGATTGACCCAAAAAAAGCAGAGCAAGTTAAGAGAAAATTTGGAGATAAGGCATTAAAACTTTTAGACAAACATTTTCCTTCTTTAACTCCAGAAACAAAACAAGTACTGGCCTCTTATTTAATACAAAATACACTGGGATTGGGCGACTTAGAAGTCCCAATGCACGACGATAATTTAGAAGAAGTTGTAATTAATTCATCTGAAGATCCTATATGGGTATATCATAAAAGATACGGATGGTTAAAAACAAATATTAAAATAAAAAATGAAGAATCAATATATGATTATGCTGCAATGATAGCAAGAAAAGTAGGACGACAGATAAATATTCTAAATCCTTTATTAGATGCACATTTACAAACAGGAGATAGAGTAAATGCCACTTTATCTCCAGTATCAACTTTTGGAAATACAATAACTATAAGAAAATTCTCAAAAAATCCTTGGACTATGCCTTTATTTGTTAAAACTAAATGTATTTCTCCAGAATTAGCAGGACTTTTATGGTTATGTGTACAAAATGAATTATCTTTATTAATTGCTGGGGGTACTGCGTCAGGTAAAACTTCATTTTTAAACGCACTTGCAGGGTTTATACCTCCAAATCAGAGAATTGTATCAATCGAAGATACAAGAGAATTAACTTTACCTTCATTCTTACACTGGATTCCTATGAGCACAAGAGAACCAAATCCAGAAGGAAAAGGAGAAATAACTATGCTTGATCTTATGGTAAATTCATTAAGACAAAGACCAGATAGGATAATAGTTGGTGAGGTTAGAAGACAAAGAGAAGCAGAAGTTATGTTTGAAGCTATGCACACAGGACACTCAGTATACGCAACAGTACATGCAGATAATGTTGAACAAACAATAACAAGACTCGTTAATCCCCCAATAAATGTTCCGAATACAGTTTTAGATGCATTAGCTGGAATCGTAGTTCAATTCAGACATAGAAGATTTGGGATTAGAAGAACATTAGAATTTGCAGAAGTGATGAAAGGTGGAGAATTAAACATGTTACACCAATGGGATATTAAAACTGATAAACTAAAAGAAGTTGGAAAAACTATATCAATAGCAAATACATTACAATTATATGCAGGTATGTCAATAAGAGAGATTGAAAAAGATATAAGTGAAAAAGCAGAAATTATTGAATGGATGAATAAAAATAATTATATCAAAGTTGATGAAGTAGGACACATAGTCGCACAATATTATAAAAACCCAGAAATATTACAAGAATTTGTGAAAAAAGATAAAAAATGGGCGTTTGATTATGAATGATTTGAACAATAAAGGCTTTGAAGAAATAGTTATAGAAATTCAAGAATATGAACAAAATCTTAAAAAATCAAAAAAAATAAATTATGAAATAGAAGGAATAGACTTAGGAAAAACAATAAAAACAAAAATAACTGGTCTGACTTTTGACCAATTAATAACCGAAGTTCAAAAAATTGAAAAAATGATAGCTGCAAAATCATATAATACTGAAATGTTAAGTGAGATTTCATCTATAAAAGATGAAACTATAAAAGAACAATTTAAGGAAGTTATAAAACCCCAACAAAAAAGAATTAAAATTGAAAAAAAACCGTTAATAAAAGAAGCGATTGCAGAAAAAAAAGACGAAAAAATTGAAAAAATTAGTTGGGAAGACCAAATTAATAAGATAGATGAAATAAACTCAATGAGAGATTATATTTTAATATCTTATGCTCGTGAATATATAAAGGAATTATATGATAAATTCAATTCAGGAGAAATATCTCCTGAGGAATTTAGATATGAAACAAGGAAAAAAATGGCTATAAACCATGGAATTTCCGAGGAATTAATACAAGAAAGAATCAAAAAAGAGAAAAATCCATTTGAAGAATTAAGTCAAACTGATAGAGGATAATAAAAATGAAAGAAGAACAAGAAGCAAAACACCCATACATTTCAAAACCAGTTAGAAGAAAAAAGATAGATATTAAAAGATCTGACAAATTATCTAACCTTGCAGAATCTATTGCTGCATATTTTCCAAATTTAGAAAAAAATTTAAAAATGGCAAAAATGGACACAGATACTGGAAATTTTGTTATTAAAGTATTAATTACTTCTGTAATTTATACATTTGCAATTATAATCGCTTTATTCGCAATTTTATTCACATTCAATTTACAATTATTATATTTATTACCTGGCACCATTCTATTATTCACATTTATGTTTTTCTTTTGGATGTCTTTACCTGCAGTTAAAATGCTTCAAAGAGCTAGAAAAATTGATCAAGATATTGTTTTTGCAGGAAGACACATTGTAATTGCATTAAAATCAGGTATACCTTTTTTTGATGCTATGGTTGGAGTGACAGAAGGGTATGGTGCAGTAAGTGAAGAATTTAATAAAATAATAGAAGATATAAGTTTAGGAAAACCAGAAACTACTGCTTTAAGAGAAGCAGGAGATAATTGCCCCTCAAAATATTTCAATAGGGTAATTTTACAAATGGTTAATGCAATTGTTTCTGGAACAGATATTGCAGTTGCTTTAGATTCTACATTAGATCAAATAGCAAAAGAACAAGTTATTAGTTTAAAGGCATATGGTCAAAAACTAAACCCATTAAGTATGTTCTTTATGCTTTTTGGTATTATATTTCCTTCATTGGGAGTTGTTTTTTTAATAGTTATACTATCATTTGCAGGTGGTGAAGCACTAACAATAGCCCCTGTATTATTACCCTTAATATTTTTACTTATAGTCGCGATACAATTTTCATTTGTATCTATAATGGAGTCTTCAAGACCAAGATTTGAATTAACTTAGGTGGATAAAATGGCAAACGCACCATATGAAAGAATAGGAAGGTTGTTTACAAGGAAACAAATTAGAGGTACTGCTGAAACCTTAGATTCTGCAGGTATAAATATGGCCGCAGAATCATATATGGGATTTTTAGTTGTATTTGTTTTTTTATCCTCAATATTAGTTTCAATCTTATCTCTATGGAATGACTTCACATTTGGTTATTTAATTAGAACTATTGAATTTATAGCTCCAACTTTAATTTCTAATGAATCTCCAGTATTAATTCCTCTATTAATAACACTTTCACTTATGTTTTCATTTATAATAATGACTCTTACTACAATTATGGCTAGTTATGTATTTTTAATGCTTAGAATTGACGATAGAAGAAAGAAAATGGAAGAATTTCTACCTGACTTCTTACTATTAGCTGCAGCAAATGTAAGAGGAGGTATGAATGTAGATCAAGCTTTATGGTATGCTGCTAAACCAGAATTTGGGTTATTATCTTTAGAAGTTGAATT
>Ga0334888_1005701_pt1 | contig 10291 bp, 10 predicted proteins | sample GraSluR1_MG_FD_207227 | JGI IMG/M metagenome (GOLD analysis project Ga0334888, IMG submission 207227) | Sludge microbial communities from methane-producing bioreactor in Wageningen University, Netherlands - Granular Sludge_3_08-R1 | ecosystem: Engineered > Bioreactor > Anaerobic > Unclassified ...
ATGTTAAGTGGAAGAGAGGGAGTATTGGCAGAAAACGCTGAGGGGGAGAGGGGGGCGAGAGCTATAACCCCCTCCTCACAAAATGCACTTTTTAGTTATACCCTCGGTCTCCGTAAGGTTGAAGTTTATCTAGCCATTTTTCTTCAAGTTTTTTCAAAGCATCGGCTGGAGCGGTGTAATCGTCTTCTTTCGGTTTTAATTCCTCCAGCACTTCAACTACGAAAGCCTCTTTACCAAACTCAGTCCATTCTTTTTGAAGAGCTTTATTGGGGTAACTCCCCATTTCTAACTGGAAGGTTTTTCCATTTAAAGTTTTAAGATTAAGCGTACTTCCTAAGAATACTTTTTGGTTTTGAGTGTTTTTAATTTGATACACACCGGCAACCGATTTACTTTCTTTAAATTGTCTTTTTATTTCCTTTTTGTGATCCATTAGCATCCCTCTTCTTTATAATCCTTCTTTCAACCAGTACTGACTTCCATCGGGTTTTCTTTCCATAAAACCATATTCGATAAGGTATCTCCGAATGGTTACGAAATCGGTATATCGTTTCTTAATGATTTGATTGACTTCTTTTTCATCATATTTCCGATTTTTTTTAAAATCAGAAGCAAATTCTCTTAAAATAATCAATTTGTATTTCTCTTTGGCCGGAAAGGCTTTCAAGTGACCAATGGTCTCTTTAGAAAAAAAATTCTTTATAATTTTTTCTTTTTCTTCTTCGGTAACATTGTACCGCTGATCAACGATTTTAGCATTTTTATGGAGTGACAAAAAAACCGGTGCGAATTGATCTTTTTCTTTTAAGATTTCCATAAGAACTAAAAATAATTTGGATTGGCGTTCTCTTTCTTTAAACTGAAAGCGATGATTACGAATGGTTGAGACGCTTCCAATATTCATTTCCTTTTGTATCTCACTATTGTTTTTTCCTTGGTAAAAAAGATCGAGTAATTTCTTTTGGTGATCGGTCAAACCGGTCAATCTTTTATCTAAATTAATTAAATAATCAAATACTGAATGATGAGCTTTAAGAATATGGATTTCAATAAATTTTTCGGCTTCGTAAAGCGTCCCAGAATCAGAGTAAATAATTCCTTTTTCAATTTCCTTGCCACAAAGGAGACAAGTGAAATATTTATCTTGTTCCAAAAATCCTCGTTTTAAATCGGTTATGGAGGCATTCCAAAATAATTCTGAATCACTCATTGAATAAACACATCCTTAAAATATTTAAAATATTGTAGATATATTATAAATATGTTTATTTTATTGTCAAGATCTGTAAATGAAATAAGCGGTGGTTAAATGAATTGAAAAGTGATCAAAAAAGTTGGAAAGGTACACCCCTGAATTCTCCCTCAATGGGGGAATTTATTTGATGATATTTTCAGAAAAGACCATCATGCCACGTTGTGGCACCAGATGAGTGTGAAAACCAAAGATTCGATATACCTTGTCATGTCGATTGTTGGAATTTAACATTATCTAATAAAAAAGCAGGAAGGACTATTCTAAAAAGGGCGTTTTCATTTTGAAACGAGTTTGGTAGAATTGAACCGGAAAAGAAGCCGAAATAAAAATTGTGATCTTTTCGAGGGAATGAATCTATGAAGGTTTATAATCGTTTTTATCTGGTCATGATAATACTGTTGATGATCGTTACTATTTCAGGATGTATTGGAAATATCGGACAGCTATCGGGATTGTTAAGTGGGAAGTCAGGAAGCACCTACTACGTTTCCCCAGAGGGAGATAACAACAATTCGGGAAACAGAGAAAATCCCTGGAAAACCCCCGGGTATGCCTCAAGACAACTTCAACCAGGTGATACTCTGATTATTTTAGGCGGAGAATACCAGATCGACAATCAGGAAGAAAATCAAATTAAACCAGCATCGGGGACTACCTCTTCCTGGATTACCATCAAGGGCGAAGCGGGAAACAAGCCGATCCTCATGGGAAGAGATAAATGTCCGGCTATTATTGACCTTTCAGGTAAGAGTAATCTCCGAATCGAAAATCTTGAATTCACCAACGATGAGGGATCGGTAGTTCAAAATGCCATACGAGTGGTAGGTGGTGTAGTCCAAAATCTGATTTTTAAAGACCTTTTCATCCATCACATTGACGGGAATGGCATTCTCATGTCTGATGCTTATGGAATAGAAATAATTCAGAGCAAGATTGAGTATTGTGGAAAGGAAGCAATGGTCGGTAAAAACTTCCAAGGAGACGGGTGGAACCAGGTAACTATTCGTGATAGTCAATTTGCCTATAGTGGTCATTATCCAGCTTCAAAAAAACCCAGTAATGAACACACCTTTGATGGTTTGTGGATTGGTTCGTCGGTTGGTCCTATTGAAATAACCAACTCAATATTTGAACAGAATTTAGGAAACGGGCTTTATACCAGAGCCAAAGTGAATCGAATCATACAATGTATTGTTGACAACAATAATGAAAATGGAATTGTAATGGGTGGTCAAGATGGGATAGTCATGAATACCCTCATTTATGGAGTTGGAGGGAAAAGCTCTAAGAATTCCACTGGTTCAGGGATAATTATTGATGAAATGGCTGGTGAAAATGCAACGTTTAAAATCGTGAATGTAACTATTGATATCCCTACAGAAAACCAGGGATTCCCTTTAAAAGTTGGAGTGTCCCAAAAACCGGAGAATGGAGAGCTTTTGTTTAATAATAATATTGTTGTTTGTGGGGCTCAACCAGTTAATATCGGGGGGAATATTTCTCTTAAGGCCTCCCATAATTTGATTTATCGACCAGATGAGAAAATAGTTTTAAGATTTGGAGAGAAAGAATATTCCATTGAGGAATTAAAGGGCGCTCAATTAATTGAAGGTTTCATCGCCGAGGATCCACTTTTTGCTGCTCCTTCTCGCGGTAAAAACGGCGGCGGATATCATATCCAGGAAAAAAGTCCAGCCCGAGATGCCGGGACTTCTGATAATGCTCCATCTGTCGATTTGGATGGTAAAACACGCCCCCAAGGGAAGGGATATGATTTGGGTGCTTATGAATTTGAAGTGGTTATAAAATAGAAAATTTAGTCATAATTGTTGACAATTTGAATAAAAGATGGTAGTATATTTCTACCACGGGTTCCGAGGAATAGGAAAGCCGTCAGGGTTGAAATCGATAGAAGCTCGAAACGGGTGGATATCGAAAAACTCTTTTCTCTAAAAGAAAGAGAAAGGGGGTTTGACCCGCGAATTACTGGAAAAGTAATTTTCTGGTGATAAAAAGGTTGGAAAGTTCGTTGGGGCCCGTGTTTTTTTATGGATTCAAACTTCTTAATCATTTTTTATCCTGCAAGCTTAGTAGTGAGTTCGTAATATTCCCACGATGCCCAAGCCTATGTTATCTGAGGATTCATAACCATTTCTCAAATTTTTTGGTTTTATTTTGTGCTTTTTATCTTGAGAATATCGGAATAAATGAAAAGCGATCAAACAAAAAAGAAAAAGAATGGATTCAACAATTCCCCTCTTTGGAGTGGTGCTGCTTTCGCGGCGGGGAGGAAGTTTTCAGTTTTTCCTGATTCTCCTAAGAAAAGGATAAAGAATACGAATAAAAAATGAGATCCTCAAGGCTTCTGAATACGAAGCCTCAGGATAACGATGATAGCGTCAGATGAGATTCACACGTCGCATAATACGCTCCTTAGAATGATTGATTAGGTGGATGAGATTACCAAGGTTTCTGAATATGAAGTCTCAGAATAACAAAGAATCGCAAAGGCACTTTTCATGCTACTATGCACCTTGAACTGAAGGAATTGTTGAAGATTAAAAACGCAGAATAATTACCCCGACATTCCCCGTTAACCAACTAAGGAGTAAAATATATAAAAAAGGGTGAAGGAAAGAAAAGACTTCATTATGAATAAAACAGTTTTAATTCCCACCTTTTATGCTTTGACGGCGGCACTGCTTTTTGGACTTAGTACTCCTTTGAATAAACTACTCCTGAACACCATCGAACCACTGGTTCTTTCCGGCTTAATATATTTAGGAAGCGGATTAGGCATTCTCATTTATCGATTGATAAAAGAGAAAAGCCTCTATACTCAAACTGAAGCTAAGCTGCAAAGAGAAGAAATTCCCGTGTTAGTCGCAGCTGTTTTGGCGGGTGGAGTTTTAGCCCCAATCATTCTTCTCTATAGCATTCGGATTACCCCGGCATCGACAGCATCGCTTTTGCTCAGTTTTGAAGGTATTGCAACAACTTTATTAGCGGGAATTTGGTTCGGAGAATATATAGGAAAGAGGGTATGGTTAGCAATTGCCATTGTGACTCTGGCAACCATGCTTTTATCGGTGCAATGGAGTCAGGGGTGGGGATTTACAATTGGGGCTTTTGGAGTGATAGCTGCCTGTTTTATGTGGGGATTGGACAATAACCTCACTAGAAATTTAAGCACCCGGGATCCTCTTTTGTTAGTTTTCGTCAAGGGTTGTGGCGCTGGAGGATTTTCTCTTCTTTTAGCCCGCTTCTTCAACCTCTCTTTTCCCAGTTTTCAAATGATTTTAATCGCAATGGCGATTGGTGTTGTTTCTTATGGGTTGAGTATTGTTTTTTTTATTCTCTCCCTCCGCAGTCTAGGCTCATCCCGCACCACGGCTCTTTATAGCATTGCCCCCTTTGCCGGTTCATTGCTTTCTTTTCTCATATTGGGAGAGCAGCCTCAGCGGGTATTTTACCTTTCTTTTCCGCTCATTCTGGTAGCCACCTTAATTCTCCTCACTGAAACTCATTCTCACCAGCACCTTCACAATGCCTATTCTCATGACCATCGTCATTCCCATTGGGACGGTCACCATAACCATATTCATCCAAGTTTTTTTCAAGAAAAAGATATCGTTCATTCCCACCTTCATGAACACGAAGAAATGGTACACGACCATCAGCATCTCCCGGATATTCATCATCGCCATCAACATAAAAAGTAAATAACCGCTTTTCCGGATGATCCTTTTCATTATCTCAAAAAAAAAAAAAAATGGAAAAAATATTCTCTTCCCTCTTTTTAATTTTTTCATCATGTGGTAAATTACTCAAAATTACATAAGTCATTTCTTAAGGGTGAGTGTTCACCTCCTTCCTCAAAGACGAGGAGAAAATGACAACGACCTCGATGACGAGGGACGTTTGTTCTCGATGGAGAGAGATGCAATTTCTCGACAGGACAATTTCTTGTCTCGATGAGGAGGAATGTAACGTGTCTACCACTAACCCCTTTGCAATAGCGCAAGCCCAGCTTGATAAGTGTGCCGAAATTATCCACCTTGATCCTGCTATTCATGCTATTCTCCGGATGCCCAAGCGTGAAATTCATGTTTCTATTCCAGTGCGCATGGACGACGGTTCGATAAGAGTATTTCAGGGATTTCGTGTTCAATATAACGATGCTAAGGGACCAACTAAAGGTGGAATTCGATTCCACTCCTTGGAAACCATTGATACCGTTCGGGCTCTGTCTGCCTGGATGACTTGGAAATGTGCGGTAATTGATATTCCCTTAGGTGGTGGGAAGGGCGGAGTCATTTGTGATCCGAAAAGTATGTCAACCGGCGAGTTAGAAAGGTTGAGCCGAGGCTATATTCAGGCGATATGGCAGTTTATTGGACCAGATAAAGACATCCCGGCACCAGATGTATATACCAATCCACAGATTATGGCCTGGATGATGGATGAATATTCCAAATGCTCTGGAAAGAACCAGTTCGGAGTTATTACTGGAAAACCACTGGCTGTGGGAGGAACGGTAGGTCGAGGTGATGCCACGGCTCGGGGTGGTATGTATGCATTACGAGAAGCCGCCGAGGTATGCGGAGTTGACCTCAGCCAGGCGACAGTTGCCGTCCAGGGATATGGAAATGCTGGTTTTTACGCTGCTAAACTAGTACGGGAGATGTTCGGTTCAAAAGTCGTTGCCCTCAGCGATAGTCAGGGTGGAATCTATAATCCTGACGGCTTGGTTCCTGATGCAGTTTTGGAATATAAGGAAAAAACCTGTTCGGTTAATGGTTTTCCTCAATGTGATTCCATCACCAATGGAGAAATCCTCTCCTTAGATGTAGATATTCTTATTCCTGCAGCACTGGAAAATGTAATCACCGACCAGAATGCCGGATCTATCAAAGCTCGTATTGTAGCCGAACTAGCTAATGGACCGACAACTCCTGAAGCTGACGATGTTTTGTTTGAAAACGGAGTTCATGTTATTCCAGATTTCCTCTGCAATGCTGGAGGAGTGACGGTTTCCTACTTGGAAATGGTTCAAAATTTCTATATGTATTACTGGGAGGAAGGCCGGGTTTATGATTGCTTAAACAAGAAGATGACTCGTGCTTACCATGCGGTTCACCTGACTTCAAAAAAATATTCAATCAACATGCGTCAGGCAGCTTATATCGTAGCTGTCGAAAGAGTTGTTGAAGCGATGAAACTAAGAGGTTGGGTTTGATTCTTTGATTGAAATATCTCCCTCTCGTGCTCTTCCTTGGGCATGAGAGGGGTAGTTTGGGGGGGGAATTGGCGGGTCCTTTCTGATGTTCCAAAAACCATGGTTTATCAGATTGCTGAATGCATCAACCAAAAGAGCGAAGTTATACCCCAGGATATTATTCAAAAAGCACCATCAGCGGAACTGAAGTCCAATCAATTCGATCAAGATACACTTCCACCTTATCCGATTTTGATCAAATCGTTGAGCTATGGATTGAAGATGGCTTCTCTATCGAGGAGATGACCGCTCGAGGATTTGATCGCAGGATGGTATTGTGGGCGGTGCAGAGAATTGACCAGAATGAATATAAAAGAAAGCAAGCTCCGCCGGGATTAAAGGTTACCTCCAAGGCCTTCGGAAACGGCAGACGAATGCCTATTGCCGCTGATTATTCCTACTGAAATCAATCTCAGCAAATAATTTCACCCTCCTTGAATTTTATTACAAATTTGTGGGTTTGAATAAGATATAATGAAAAAAAATAATGAAATGCTTCTGTGGTATATGCCCGAAAATTGAAATAACCAGAGTTCCAGGTAAGCTTAGATTTTTCAGAATACCAACCGTTCAAAGTATGATTAAGAGGAGGGTCAACCATGAGAAAACTTTTATTGATTTCAATGATGATAGTCATTTCTTTGTTATTCGTTCTCTCGACCGGGTGGGTTTGTGCCCAAAACCAATCCTCAGCTGAAAGCAATCAACAGGACCTTGTAGAATTGGGATTGTCCTATTTTCGCTTGGGAATGTTTTCGGATGCTATTCAAACACTAAAAAAAGGATTAGAGGGAAATACAAGTGACAAAACCGGATGGCAGAGCCTGGCTGCTGCCTATCGAGCCCAGGGTTTATATAATGAAGCCGAAGAAACCTATCAATTGGTTTTGCGATTGGATGATAAAGACCCGTGGGTTTGGTTTGAAATCGGTAATCTTTATTATGATATGAGAGATTACCAGTTGGCAATTGATGCTTATGAAAATTCAATTACTCTTAATAACAGCCAACCCGAAGTACAATACAACCTTGGAAATGTATATTACGATCTGCAGAGTTTTGAAAAAGCCCGGGATGCTTATCTCAAAGCTATTGAGATAGTTCCTCGTTATTTCGATGCATTAAACAATTTAGGCAATGTTTATTATTACCTGAATCAAACCGGAGAAGCTGAAAAAGCCTATTTAGAAGCTGCTGCCGCTCAACCAGGAAGTCCCTTGCCCCATTATAATTTAGGCAATATCTATTATCGGGAACGAAAATACGACCTAGCCATTGAGCAATATAAAGAGGCTTTAGATTTAGATCCGGAATATGTTGATGCTTTAAACAACCTGGGAAATGCTCTTTCGGAATTGGGAAATACTGAAGCTGCCATAGAAGCCTACCAAAAAGTGATTGGAATAGATCCTTATTACGCCAATGCTTATTTTAACGCAGGTTTAGCCTATCGAGATTTAGGTGATTCTCAGAATGCTGTCCTTCAATATCAAAAAGCCTTGGAGGTGGTTCCTGATGATGCTGAAATCTATTACGAATTAGGAAACGTCTATTATGATGAGCAGGATTATCAAAAAGCTGTTGAAAACCACAGCAAGGCAGTTGAAGTTGAGCCAGATTATACTGCAGCTTATAACAACCTGGGTAATGCTTATGAAGCATTGGGAAACTATGAAAAGGCATTAGAAGCGTACAGCAAGGCAGTTGAAATTGATCCCAATTACACGACCAGTCTTTATAACATTGCCAACATTTATTATAACCAGGGAAATTATTATAAATCGATCGATCCATTCCTGAAGGTGGTTGAGTTAGATCCCCAAGACTACGAAGCTTGGAATAATTTAGGGAATTCCTATCTTGAAATTGGAAGAAATTTAAACGCTCTCGATTCTTATCGGAAGGCCTTACGAATCAAACCAGATTATGATATTTCCCATTACAACGTGGGATTGGTTTCGTTGAGACTCGATGACAAAGGAACAGCGATGAGAGAATACGATTACTTATTACCGATCAACAAAAAGTTAGCCGATGCTCTGATGGACGAAATTACCGGAAGGTCAAAAGAACTAGAAGCAGAACCTCAAGAATCGAATAATTAAAGGTTGAGTTTACTGTTTTTCTCCATTCATGGCAGCTTTAGCCGAAGGAGCAACCTGAGTTATCTTTTTCCCGATGGTGAAGAGTACTCGGAAAAAAGTAATAGCTCCCACTATCATAGTTGCAAAAAAGGTTATGAAACGCCAGAATAAAATGAATAAGCTAATTTTTTCCGGACCGGTTGAAGAAAGAAAAACCGAACCGATGGAAAGCTCGACTCCTCCCGATGCTCCGGGAGTTGGTAAGAAGCCGAAAACCAAATATAGGGGGATTTGATTGCCCAAAACTTGTTTTAAAGGAACATAAACTCCGAGTGATTGAAGAACGAAAAAGGCAACCGAAAAAAAACATACAAAGTAAAAACTATAACCAACAATGTTTAAGATAAGGTATTGAGGTTTATTGATAAAGAGAATTCGAAATCCATTTTTAAAGTCAGCAAAGAAATCATTCACCCATTTTAAAACACTATCTTCTGAAAATTTGAGTTTTGGGAAGTGCCGATTGGCGAATCTCATTCCCCAGTGTACTAATCGGTAAACCAAGTCCAATCGATTTAAAAAGAAGAAGAGGAGAAAAATCAAAGTACTATAAAAAATAAGAAAAGAATAGAGAAGATGGAGGAGGATGCCTCTTAAGGTGAAATGGACACCGAGAACCAAAACCAAAATTAGCAGAAGAATTAAAAGAGTGACTTGATAGAGGATACCGCAAATAGCGGTCAGGCAGCCGGCTTCACCCCAGGACATTCCGGATCGATTTAATACCAGCATTTCAGCCGGACTTCCACCGGTAGCGGAGGGAGTTATAGCAGACATGAAATAGCAGGATAATACCCCGGTCAGGCTATTCCGATAAGAAATCGGTTTTCCCCAGGCACGAGTGGTGAAGAATAAACGAAGGGCATCGATTAACCAGGCAGCGATGATTGAAACAAAACCCCCAACCAGCCAGATTGGTTGGAATTGAGAGAAGTCAATTGATACTCCCCGAAAGGATAAAATTAAAAAAATTGCAATAATGGTTCCTAAACTGATGAAAACCGAGATGAGGATTTGTTTGATAAGCTTTTGAGGATTGTAAGTTTGTCCGTCTGACATTTATTCATTCTCCTGTATTCTGCCTCAGAAACCTTGATGGTTATTTATTCATCGGTGGTGGAAATCAGAATTCTAAAAGATTGTACCCTAACAAGTTTCTAACGAAAAGCCCCTTTGAAGAATTTTGTAAGTGATGATGGAGTTTGAATGAGTAGGAGTTTTTCTTATAGTTGAACCTCTGATGATTGTACATTTAGAGAGTATGGCTGGCGAAAAGCGCCGAGGGGGCGAGGAAGAGATGGGGAGAAAATTAAAAAATGAGATCCTCACGGTTTCTGAATACGAAGCCTCAGGATGACGAATTAAAGGCACCCTCCCCGCCGGAAAACGGTACCCCTCCAAGGAGGGGAATTGTTGAATCCATTCTTTCTCTTTTTGGTTTGATCACTTTTCACTTATTTCGGTATTTTCAGGATAGAGGTTTGATTTATAAAGTTCATAAATGGGTTTACAGGATTGAATATTTCAGTAAAATTATGAAAGTTAATAATCATACCTGGAAGGAGATTGTATGATTTATATCATCAACGATTCTCAAGATCCCTATTTCAATTT